>JAABUJ010005035.1_pt1 | contig 13514 bp, 12 predicted proteins | sample 5559131 | NCBI WGS metagenome assembly JAABUJ01 (sample SAMN10711875, study PRJNA513366) | rock metagenome | isolation source: Antarctica rocks | place: Antarctica: Victoria Land, Mt New Zealand nord | collected 2016-01-07
GTGCTGACCAGCGGGGCGGGCGCGACAAGAGGCAGTTGCATCGGAGGGTCTCCCTTTCATGGCACATGGTTCTGGCCTTGCAGGGTAGCAGGGTCCGCCTGCCAGCGCAAATCACAACAGTCGAGTTCTTAATCGCAGACAGTACTGCCGTCATGCGCTGCGGACCGCCTGTGTCGCTGAAGCAGGCAGCGCAAGCCAGCGTGCGGACAGGCGCGCGACGTCGTCGGCCACGTTCGCGCGCGTTACATCAAACCACTGGATGCCGGGCTCGCCGCGAAACCACGTCAGCTGGCGGCGGATGAAGCGATGTGTGGCCCATTTGGCCGCTTGCACCGCGTCGTTGAGCGGCCGTTCGCCCCGCAAGCTCTCACCAAGCTCACGATAGCCCAGGCTGGAGAGCGCGGGCAGGTCGGGCGCGTAGCCGCGCGCGTAGAGCGCGCCCACCTCGTCGAGGAAGCCCGCCGCCATCATCGCATCGACGCGCCGGTCGGCCCATTCGTGCAGCACGACGCGCTCGGCGGTCAGGCCAAGCAGGAGCGCGTCGTAGCGTGGCGGCGTTTTTCGCGCTGACTCAGTAGGACCATCCCCTGGGAGCGCTGGCGCTCCCAGGGGACGACTCTCGGCCACCTCGATGGCGCGGATCAATCGTCGCGGGTTGTTCCTATCGACCACCAACGCCGCGTCCGGGTCGGCCGCGCGCAGGCGCTCCCACAGCGCCGCGACGCCCGCGGTAGCGGCCACGCGCTCCAACTCGAGGCGAAGCGCGGGGTCAGGCGCGACGCGCGGAACAGCGAAGCCCCGCGTGAGCGCGCGCGCGTAGAGCCCCGTGCCGCCGGCGACGATCGGGACGTGTCCGCGCGCCGTGATGTCCGCGACCGCGGCGCGCGCGCTCTCTAAGTAGTCGGCTAGGCTAAACGGCTCGTCGGGGTCGGCCACGTCGACGAGGTGGTGCGGCGCGCGGGCGCGCTGCTCCGGCGTGGGCTTGGCCGTCCCTATATCCATGTAGCGGTAGACCTGGCGCGAGTCCGCGCCGACGATCTCGCCGCCAAGCTTGCCGGCCAGGCGGATCGCCAGGTCCGTCTTGCCCGTGGCGGTCGGCCCGCAGACGACGATCAGGCGCCCACTACTAATATCAGTTATCTGTCGCATCAACTTCCAAATATATCATGGCCTCGCCCACAGTGCGCAACGAGCCTGTGACCAACACGCGGCCGGTGGGGCCGACCAGCATGCGCGCACGCTCCAGCGCCGCCGCCACGGATGGGGCGTCCTCGATCAGTATGCCGGAATCGCGGCTTTTCGGCCTCCCCGGATCGCGGGCTTCCAGGCCGCCGTGTTCCAACCGCGCTTCCCGGTCCTCGTCGATGAGCGCGCGCGTCACCGCCGCGAGGTCGGCTGACGGCAGTGCGCGCGGGTGATCGGCCGCGGTCACGACGACGTGTGAGGCCAGCGGCAGGAGCGGCTCCAGCACATCGCGCGCGCTCTTATCGCGGAAGACGGCCACGACGAGCATGAACGGTTGGCCCGGATACAGGCGCTGGAGCGCGCCGGCCAGCGCCGCCGCCGACTCGCGGTTGTGTGCCGCGTCGAGAATAAGTAGAGGGTCGCGCGCGACTTCCTGCAGCCGACCGGGCCAGCGCGTCGCGGCGAGTCCCCGCCGCAGCGCCGTGTCGTTCAGGCGCGGGTAGTCCGGGCGCAGGTCGGACAGCGCGGCCACGGCCACGGCCGCATTGACGGCCTGGTGCGCGCCCACCAATGGGATGCGCAACCCATCGTAGCGCGTCCCTGGACCGCTCAGGTCAAACACCGTGTCGTCGGTGCGCTCGACCACGTCTTCGACGCGCCAGTCGTGCCCGACGAGGCTCAACGGCGCCTCGCGCTCGTAGCACACACGCTCCACCACGGCCAGCGCGTCGGGCGGTTGCGGCGCGGACACGACGCGACCGCTGGGCCTGACCACGGCGGCTTTCTCCGCCGCGATCCGGTCGAGCGTGTCGCCGAGCACGGCCATGTGATCGTAGCCGATCGTCGTGATGACCGTTTCCGCTACATGCGACACCGCGTTGGTCGCGTCGAGGCGTCCGCCCAGCCCGGCTTCGACCACGGCGATCTGTACGCCGTCGCGCCGGAAGTGCTCAAAGGCGAGCGCGCACTGCAACTCGAAGTGCAGCGGCGTGCGCTCACCTGCCGCGCGCAGCCTATCGACGGCCGGGCGCAGTGTATCGTCCACGATCGCCGCCAGGGCGTCGGGCGGGATGAGCGCGCCATCGACGCGGATGCGCTCACGGTAGTCGACGAGGTGCGGCGAGGTGAACAGCCCCACACGATAGCCGGCGGCGCGCAGGCACGAGGCGATCATGGCCGCCGTCGAGCCCTTACCCTTGGTCCCCACGACATGGACGATGCCGTAAGCGCGGTCGGGGTGATCCAGCAACTCCAGCAGACGGCGCATGCGGTCGAGGGTCAGGATCTCCTCACCGGCCGTCCCGCGCTCGAAGTCGGGGAACGCGTGCAGGTAGGCTAACGCCTCGTCGTAGGTCATAATTGCGTTAGGGTTGGTAGACACGCACATCGGGGATACGCCGCAGGTGACGCAGGTTGAAGGTCAGGATCGTGAGGTCGTAATGCAGAGCGGTCGCGCCGATAATGATGTCGGCGTCCGATATGATCTCGCCCCGACGACGCAAGTAGGCGCGGGTCTCCGCGAAGCGCTCCATGATCGGCTCGTTCAGGTTGAGAATACGATAGGGGCTGAGGAACCGCCGAAAAGTGTCGAGATGAGCTTGAGGGTTGGGTGAGCCGAATGCCCCTTCGTAGATTTCGCCTACTGTTATCAAGCTTATGGAAATGCCGCTCGATGCAAGCATATTGATGGCTGTCGTTGCCCGAAGTCTCCCCGCAAGCGCTTGAATCGAGAAATCGGCGTCAAGGAGATAAGACATCAGGGTCGCTCTGCTGGTCGGGAGCCTTCCTCACGCCAGCGATATATGTCGGCAATCATGGCATCGGTGTCAAGATCAGCCCAACTACCAGCGACCTCGGACAGCACTTCCCTGACCTTATCCGGATCGTACCCAGCCCAAATGTTCTCTGCTTCGCGTTCCGCCTCGATGCGATAGACAACGCCATCCTTCTCCAGAAGCATCGGCGACGCTCCTACCTGCTCCAGTAGAGGGATAAGCCTGGTATCCTCCGTCACCTTGATTGGTTTCGGTTCCGCAGCCATAGTATGTGACCTCCTGGTTACTCTATCATGTCTATACAGTATATCTCCCCCGCTGTAAGCTGACTCCATATGCGAGTTATTTATACAAACCTTGATGGGTAATTGGGGGCACGACTTATGACCGTCGAACAAGCTGTGCTGGAAAAGCTGCGCGAACTGCCACCGGAGAGACAGCAAGAGGTGCTACACTTCGTGGAGTCGCTGCGACAAAAGAGCGAGCCCAAGCGGCCGCGCCGGAGCCTCATGGGGATAGGGGCCAACCTTGGTGTAAAGATAACCAGAGAAGACATTGACGAAGCGCGCCGGGAGATGTGGGGTAACTTTCCCCGCGAAGACAACTTATGACCGTTATTTGTCACGCGCGACGCGGCTATTCGCGCCGCGCCGATCACGACGATTTGGTAAGATCGCGAGTTGCCACGACATCATCGGCCTCCGAGGCGGCTGCCACGGCTGCGGCATAGACGCGCGGCAACGGGACGCCCCGCTCGGCGGCGATTCGGCGGCAATCCTCGTACTCGGGGGAAGCGCCGGCCACAACGCCGTCGAGCAGCTTGAGCTTGACGCGCACGGGGCCGTAGGGCGTGTCAACCGCGCGTACCTCGCGCGCTGCGGCATAGCGTGTGACCGTCCGCGCACGCACGCCGAAGGTGCTGGTCTCGCGCAGGAAGACGCCCACCAGCGCGGCGCGGTCGGCGGGACGGCACAGCGCGCCAAGCAACGCGCCGGGACGCGACTTCTTCATCGTCAGCGGCGCGCACCACGCGTCGAGCGCGCCGGCCGCCAGCAGACGCTCCAAAGCGTACCCGAACAGCTCACCCGGCATGTCGTCGATGTTGGTCTCAAGCACCAGTAGCTGTTCGACCGTGACATCCTTCCCATCGTCGTATCTACTGGGAGCGCCGGCGTCGGTCCGCTGACCGTCTAGCCGGCCCCCGTCGGGTTCGAGTGGTTCGCTATATTCGGCGTCTTGCATGCTAACGTCTGCCGGCTGGACAGTCAGCGGACTGACGCCGGCGCTCCCAGTAGATGCGTTGGCGGCGCTCCCAGTGGAGACGCTGGCTCGGATGTCGTCGCGCTCGCCGAGCCAGAGGCGCAGCAGATTGGGGGCCGGTTCCGCGCGGGTTCCGGCGCCGTAGCCGACGCGCGTCAGGCGTAGTGGCGGCTGTGCGAAGCGCGCCAGCGTCGTGACGAGGGCCGCGCCGGTCGGCGTCACCAGCTCAGTCGTGGCCGCGTGCGGCACGGTCGGCGCGCCAGACGCCCCCAGCAGTTCCAGCACGGCCGGCGCGGGCAGCGGCAGCGTGCCGTGCGCCATCGCGGCCTGTCCCCGGCCCAGCGGCAGCGGTGAGCAGTACAGCTCTTCGACGCCCAACAGATGCAGTCCGGCGCAGACGCCCACGATGTCCACGATGGCGTCGACCGCGCCGACCTCGTGGAAGTGCACGTCTTCGACCTCTACGCGGTGGACGCGCGCCTCGGCCGCGGCCAGCCGCCGGAACACGTCGCTCGCGTCGCGCTTGACCCGTTCGGGCAACTCTCCGCGTTCGATGATGGCGAGTACGTCGCTCAGGTGACGATGCGCGTGTTCCTCGTGGGCCGGGACGACGCGGGCGTGCGTCGCGCCGAGCGCTCCACGCACGACTGGCGCGGCCTCCAGCGTGTAGCCCTCCAGCGGGAGGCCGCCGAGCAGCGCGCGCAGGTCATCCAACGCCACTCCCGCGTCGAGCAGCGCGCCGAGCAGCATGTCGCCGCTCACGCCGCTGGGACAGTCGAGGTAGGCGATCGTGGTCATCAATCACGCGGACCTTGCATATCGGGGAAAGCAAGACGCTCACCGCGCTGCTCGTCCGTCCCCGTCGTCCGCCTGGCGAGCGCTGGGACGGGCGAGACGCCCGCGCTCCCAGTAGGGACGGGCGAGACGCCCGCGCTCCCAGGGGTGGATAGTGGGGACGGGACGCGATTGATCATAGCCGCCATCGTGCCGGCGCCGAAGCCGTTGTCGATGTTGACCACGGCGATGCCGCTGGAGCAGCTGTTGAGCATGCCGAGCAGCGCGGCGAGCCCCCCGAAGCTGGCGCCGTAGCCAACCGACGTAGGCACGGCGATGACCGGCGCGTCGAGCAGCCCCGCCACGACGCTCGGCAGCGCTCCTTCCATGCCCGCCACGACCACGACGACGCGCGCCCGCCGCAGCCGTTCCACCTGTGCTAGCAGCCGGTGCAGCCCGGCCACGCCCACGTCGTAGATACGGTCCACGGCGTGGCCCATCACCTCGGCCGTCAGCACGGCTTCCTCGGCCACCGGCACATCGGCGGTACCGGCGCTGACCACGGTCACGCCGGGTGTGCGCGCCGCTTCGGGCACAGCGCCGACGCTGATGGCGCGGGCCAACTCATGGTACTGGGCCGCCGGAACGCGTTCGCGCACCGCGTCATACACCTCGGGCGTGGCGCGCGTGCCCAGCACGATGGGGCCGCGCGCGGCCAGCCGCTCGAAGATGGCGGCGGCCTGCGCGGGCGTCTTACCCTGGCAGAACACGACCTCGGGGAAGCCGTGGCGCAACGCGCGGTGGTGGTCCAACGTGGCGAAGCCCAGGTCTTCGTAGGGCAGCACGCTCAACGTTTCTAGCGCGTCAGCGGGCGCGGTCACGCCGTCGCGCACGCGCTCCAGTAGCAACCGTAGGCTCTCAGGGTCCATAACTCACAGGCATTACAGCAGCTCTTTCAGGCGAGCGTGGTCGATGTTGCCGCCGCAGATCGGCGTCACCACGCGCGCGCCGGGGCGCACGCCGCACTTGCCCGACAACAGCGCCGCCATGCCGGCTACGCCGGCCGGCTCACCCTGCAGTTTGGCGCGCTCAAGTGTCAGGACCAGCGCCCGCGCGATCTCCGCGTCGGACACGAGCACGACATCGTCGACATAGCGTCGTGCGATCTCCAGCGTCAGGTCGCCCGTGAATGGCGCGGCGAGCCCATCGGCGATCGTCCGCACGGAGGTCAACGGAACGACGCGCCCCGCTGCGAGTGCGCGCGTGAGACTCGGCGCGCCCTCGGGCTCGACGCCGATGACCCGCACGCCCGGCCGGCTCTCCTTGACGGCGATGGCGATGCCGGCGAGGAGCCCGCCGCCGCCCACCGGCACGACCATGGCCTCCAGGTCGGGCGTGTCCTCCAGGATCTCCAGGCCCAGCGTGCCCTGTCCGGCGATCACATAGGGATCATTGAAGGGGTGCACCGGCGTGAGCCCGCGCGCCTCGAGCAACCGGTCGTACTCCAGAAAAGCTTCGATGGTGGTCTCTCCGTGCAGCACGACCTCGGCACCGTAGCCGCGGCAGGCGGCGACCTTGCTCTGGACGGCCGTCGCGGGCATCACCACGGTGCTGGCGATACCCTCGCGCGCCGCGCCATAGGCCAGCGCCTGCGCGTGGTTCCCGGCCGAGATGCCGATGACGCCGCGCGCACGCTCCTCCGGCGTGAGTGTCGCCAGCTTGGCCAGCACGCCGCGCGCCTTGAACGAGCCTGTCTTCTGGAACAACTCGGCCTTGAGCCACAACTCCACGCCAGCCATGGCGCCCAACGTCGTAGCCGAGAAGGTCGGCGTGCGGTGCAGGCGGCCACCGATCGCGGCCCGCGCGGCGCGGATGTCGTCCAGGGTCACCATAGTTCAGTCGAAAGCAGCAGGTAGAAAGTAGCAAGCATGCTTTCATGGTAGCATGATTGTATGTCAGACATCATCGATTTACGCAGCGATACCGTGACCCTGCCGCCGCCGGAGATGCGGCGGGCCATGTACGAGGCCGAACTCGGCGACGACGTGTACGGTGAGGACCCTACCGTCAACCGCTTGCAGGAGCGCGTCGCGGCCCTGTTGGGCAAAGAGGCCGCCCTGTTCGTCCCCTCCGGCACGATGGCCAACCTCATGGCCGTGCTGACGCACTGCGGGCGCGGCGACGAGGTCATCATGGGTGACCAGGCGCACATGTTCTACTACGAGGGCGGCGGGAGTTCCGTGCTCGGCGCGACATCGATGCGCACTGTGCCCAACGAACCCGACGGCACGCTCACGCCTGCGGCGCTCCGCGCGGCGGTGCGCGACCGGGGCAACCCGCACTACCCCCGCACCGGCCTGATCTGCCTGGAGAACACGCACAACCGCCGTGGCGGCGCTGTGTTGACGCCGGACTATATGCGGCAGGCGCGCGCCGTGGCCGGCGAGGCGGGCGCCGCGAACAACGCGGGCGGGGATCCGATCCCCGTGCACCTCGACGGGGCGCGCCTCTTTAACGCGGCCGTGGCGCTGAACGCGCCGGTGGAGGAGTTGGCGCGCGACGTCGACTCGGTCTACGTGTGCTTCTCCAAAGGGCTGGCCGCGCCGGTTGGCTCGGCACTGTGCGGCTCACGCGCCTTCATCGACGAGGCGTTGCGCTGGCGCAAGATGGTCGGCGGCGGCATGCGGCAGGCCGGCGTCATCGCCGCCGCCGCGCTCTACGCGCTTGACCACATGGTCGAGCGCCTGGCCGAAGACCACGCCAACGCGAGCCTGTTGTCCGACGAGTTGCGGGAGATACGCGGCCTGCGCCTGGCCCAGCCGCGCGTGGACACCAATATCGTGTGCATCGACGCGGCGGACACAGGTTTTGCCCCACACGAGGCGCTGGGCCGGCTCAAAGAGGCCGGTGTGCTGGCGGCGCCCTTCGGCGGCCCAGTGATACGCTTCGTCACGCACTACGGCATCGAGCGGGGGCACGTCGAGGACGCCGTCGCGCGGGTGCGCCGCGCCCTCGCATAGTAGCCGCGCGTCCCGGCCTGTTGGTGCGGCTGTACAGAAGGCTGCGCTCACCCAACACGTCGCAAACTCCTAACGCGCCACCACGCTCACGCGCCCACGCTCGTTGCTCTTGGGTCCGACGACGATGGAAACGTCCTCGTCGAGCGCGACGAGCAGCCGGAAAATGCGATCCAAGGAGTAATCCTGGAAGCGCCCGCGCAGCAAGGTCGACACCTTCGGCTGGTCCAGTCCCATCAGTGCAGCCGCTTGCTCCTGCGTCAGCCCGCGCTCCTCGATGATGCGGCCGATGCGGCTCACGAGTTCAGCCTTGATCAGCATCTCCTCCGCGTTCTCGAACCCCAGGTCGGCGTAGACGTTGTGCCCCATGACTATCTCCCCTCTTTACCGCTATCGCGCCGTGCGCTCGGCATCCATCGCCACCGCCTCCGCCAGCCGTGTTCGGATAAAGGTCCATATCGCGCCGTGGTGTGGCGATGCCGCGCGTCGACTTCTTCTGGAAAGCGTGCAGGACGTACACGGCGGTTTTTAGGCGCACGGTATACACGGTGCGATATGTGTCGCCATCGTAGTTCGTGACGATCTCCAGTGTGGTCGCCCCACCGAAGCCTTTGAGGGGCTTCGCGTCGGGATGTCGTCTGCCGCACTGGGCCTGGTAGAGCGCGAAGCCCACATCACTTTGCACATCGTTGGGGAAAGCCTTGAGATCATCGAGCGATGGCCCGACCCACTCCACGTCTTTCACCACACGTCCTCCCTATCTTTACAGTAGGTCATATTTCGCATAATTAGACAAGCTGGCGTGCGCAGGTGGGGTGCGCCTCGAAATAGAATACTGTTGGCGAATTCACTGGAGCGGCCACAAGCGTAAACAGGCCAGCCACGGTAGAGCCCCGAGTCGGTGACGTTCGCGTAAAGGTTACCAACCCTCCAGGAGCGGCTCGAGCTGGCTGCGGCTATGCAACACCGCGCTGCACGACTCCCAATCGATGGGTTCGATGCGATCATAGCGCATCTCGAATGGGTTGGTCGGCGGTACCTCGTCGATGACCTGGCGGGCCTTACGCTCATCATGGAGCGCTACCGCGACCCAGACGTCTTCCAGCGTGTCGGGCAGTTGTCCGAACATGTCGCGTATCGCACGCAGGCGGCTGGACAGCAACTGATGGACGCGATCCTCGACCGACCCGCGGTAGCGCATGTTATAGATATAGACATCATCCCGGCGCTGGCCGATGCGCTGGATGCGCCCTTTGCGCTGCTCCAGCCGGGTCGGATTCCAGGGCAGGTCGAGGTTGATGAGCGAGCCGATCGCCTGCAAGTTCAGGCCCTCCGAGGCGGCGTCGGTCCCTACAAGCAGCCGGATCGTCCCTTGCCGAACTCCATCCTTGAGTGACTCGCGCGTCATGGGCGTGAACAGAGCGTTTCGATACAGCCCCGAGCCGGCGACGCTCGCATACAGCGCCACGGGTTCCTCGGGCAACCGCGCGGAGAGGCTTTGCGCCACCCAGCGGGCCGAGTCGTAGTACTGCGAGAAGATGATGCAGCCTCGGTCGAGCCAACGCTCGGTCCCCTCCACGCCACGCAGCAGGATACGCTCGACGGCCAGATACTTCGGATCCTCCGTCGTCGCGGCGTCGAGGAGCGCCAGCACGCGTTGCAGCATCTCCTGCTCGATGGGGGTAAGCGGGTACAGCGACCCGTGCGGCGCCTCGTCCTGGTCGTCCTCGTCGTCAGTGTCCTGCTCCGAGCCGAGCATTTTCAGCGTCGTGGCTCGTCCCGCCGCGACAGTGCTGCCCAGGCGACGCAGCAAGATCGTCTTCAGGAAACCCGACTGCATGCCTTGTCGCCGACCTACCTCCTCACAAAACTCCGTCGCCGCCTCATAGGCGTCGCTCAGGAAGCCGCCCAGGATGACCGCGTCATCCTCGCCTTCGCCAAAGAGGCGTACGCGCACCGGCTGCAAGTACGGCTCATTGGTCTGGGGATCGATCGTATTCTCCAGATACTCACGCGTGCGGCGTACGATATGGCGAATGAATGGATTATGATCGGCGAAGAAATCGCGCGACAGCCGCTCCAACCGCTGCCGATCGGGCGGCGAGAGTCGCCCCAACGCTTCCGACGGGGCCCAGGTGGCGCCGTCTTGCAGCAGCAGGCGTTTGTGTAACTGATCGAAGGCGCGGCCTTCGGTCGCCGGGGGGAACGGGTCGCGCATCCACTCCCACACCGTGGCTACATCTTCCGGCGGCTGCTCGCGACCGAGCACATAGTCGAGCCCCACCCGTGGCTGACGCTCCCACCTGCTGAACTGGCTGCCCAACACCGTCTCGTTGCCCTGATTCAGCGCATCCAGCATGTCCCAGGCTTCAATCGGGTCGATTTGGACAGGCGTGGCGGTGGCGAGCAACAGGCTCGTCGTCCTGGGCGCGATGCCGCGTACGAAGCGCAGCAGGTTATTGGGGTCCGCCTTCTCCTTACGATGCGTTGGCCCAAGGTTCCTGCGGCGCGCCCGGTGCGCCTCGTCGACGATCACACACTCGTAGCGCAGGCCGCTCAAAATTTCGGCCACCGGTCCGCCCTGCGTGATCAACCCGGCTGACACCAGGCCAACCCGCCGCGGACAGCGTCGCAGCCCCTCGATCCCGGCAGCCGCGTAGAAGGCGCCCTGCTCGTCTTCCCAGCCGCGCCCGGTCCAGACGGCGCAGGGCATCTCCAGCAGCGTCCACAGCTCGTCCCGCCACTGGCCGAGCAGCGTCTTGGGCGCGACCACCAGCACGCAGCCTCCGCCCCACAGCGCCATCAGCTTGGCGGCCAACGCCAACTGCACCGTCTTGCCGAGGCCAACCTGGTCGGCCAGCACCAGCCGCGCGCCGCCCTGCTGGTGCTGCATAAACGCGCGATGCACGAAGTATTTTTGGTGTGCCCACAGGCCGTTCTCGCGCCGGTAGATTGGCAACTCTACCGCCACCGCCGCCGGCTCGGGTCGCGGTCTGGCTCTCCATGTGGCTACATCGGGGATATACACGCGCCGCGCCAGCCGCCCGACATCCTGTACCACGGCGTCGGCGAGATCGACGGCGGAGGGATCACTCCACAGCGCGTCGAACTCTTCCCGCGTCCACGCCACGCCCTCCGGGCTGTCGTCGGCCCAGAGCAACTCGTAATTGAGGGTCCACGCGGTCTTCGACTCATTGGCGCTGCCGATGAACGCGATCTGCGTCCCGTCGGCGCGCGTCACCACTCCCGCCTTGCCGTGCACGAAGCCGAAGCGTTCGTCGGGCAGCACGCGGACGTGCAGGCGGCCGCTCACCAGAAACTGGTACAGCCGCTCCAGCCGCGCCTGTAGGGCGGGTCCGATGTCCTCCGGCAACCCGCGCCGCCACTCCTGGTACATGGCGTCCCTGGCGGCTCGCGCGGTGGCCACGTCGAGCGGGTGCAGCTCGGAGTTGCAGATAACGCGGGCGCGCGCGCCCACGGCCATGCGGTCCAACTCGTCGCCGGCGACCTCCAGGATGGAGGAGCGGAAGTAGCCCGCGATGCGGTCATACCCCGTCGCGCCTGGCAGCAGGCCGGTCAAGAAGCGATCGAGCCGCTCACGCCGCGAAGAGTAGCGGTGATCATCGACACTCCCGATGTATGGCGTTCATAGCGAGTCGTTCTCCACCGCGCCCAGCAGCAACTGCGTCGCCCTCACATCGGCCGTCCAGTGCGGCAGCGCGGCGGGCGTCATCCGCAGGTAGCGCAGCAGCCCGATGATCGTAGCGCGGGCGCTCCAGTAGTCCGGCCACTCCTGCCGCAGGTAGGTTCGCGCCGCGCGCGGTCCCTCCTCGGGATCGCGGGCTGCGGTGTAGATGGCGAAGAGGACGTAGCGCAGCAGCGACCCGGCAAACCCGCCGTCGAGCGGCGGACGCACGTCGCGCGCCGCGAACTCCGACGGCGTCTTGAGTCGCACCTTGTTGGCGACCCTGCTGGCCAGCAGCGGGCGGTACTCGTTCGCGCCGTAAGCGCGCGCCAATTCCTGGTAGACACCCTCACGGCTATCGCCCCGGGCCTCCACAGCGATGCCCTTGACGTAGAGCCGCTCTTCCGGGCTAAGCTTGCGCCAGATCGCGGGATCGAGGCCGTCCGGTACCAACTCGTCGGACGCAATGCGCACCGCGCGCTCAATCAGCTTCGTCACCTCGGATGTCTCGCCCTTCGCTCGGGTGCGGTGCAACTCGCGCTCCACGTCGATGTCTCCGATCGTACCGTAGGAGGTGAGCACGCGCAGCGCGGCGGCATAGGCGGCAAGCTGGTAGTCGGCGTCACCGAAGTTTGGGTCGTCCTTGGGGTCCAGCGCCTGCATGGTCCGCACTTGCCGCCGTACCTTGTCTTGAAGGTCGGGGAATATATCGGCCAGGTCGCCGCGCTCGTTTCTGTGTCGCTTGCGCAGGACCAGGATCACGGTGCCTTGCACGTAATTCCCTTGCTTGACACCACTCGCGCCGGTTTCCGTGGAGATCGTCCAGGCGGCGGAAACGCGCAGACCGGACGCCCACAGGACCAGGGTAAGGTCCGCCCAAACTTCTGGGTCCTGGTGGGTGAACATGACGACCTGGAAGCCATTGTCGCGCATACACTGGGCGGTCCGCTTGTAACAATCCGCCAGGATGGTACGAAAGTGCGCGCCTTCACCTTTCACACTGAACGCGCGCTTACTATCGCTGTACCAGCCGGGGAACAGCTTCAGCAGGTGCTTATCGTACCAAGCGAGGAAATACTCCGAGAGTTCGTCATACAGGATCACATCTCCATAGCCAGGGTCGGTGATCCACACATCGGCGACCCATTGTACGGTTCGCGCATCCATAAGCTCGACGTCATGCCGGACTTCGACAGGAGCCAATGTAAAATTGACACGGTAGGCGGATTCCAGCGTTGCCATAGGCCGACAACTGTAAGTGACAAGTGGGTTGATAGCCTGGTTGTAGAATGTCTGCATGCCGCCACCGATACCGCCCCCCTGGCCGACCTTCCAGCTACACAGGCGGCTATTCCAGTTGGCAAGGCGCCCCAGCAGCAGCAAAAGCGCGCGGGCATCATCCGAGTCCTGTTTCTCGGTCCACTCCGCGAACAGGCCAGCCAGCAGCAGTTGTCGTGGGTTGAAAAGATGGTGCCAGTGGGTCCAACCGCGGGTCCGAATTGGCTCTTCGGTCTTTTGCCCTGGCTCGATCCGTCGGCTAGGAATCGCGCCCGAGGCTTGCCACGCGGCGAAGCGTTCCCCAAGAAGGTCGAGCACCCGCTGTTCACGGTATAAATCGTCCTGAGTTGGGGCACGATAGTATCGTCGTTTCGTCACAGGATCAAACCAACGAATGCAGTACAGCCGCTCGCCTAGTGGGTCGCGCCGCAAACAACTGGAAGTGAAGGGGTCAATCTGAGAGACTGGAGGGAGGAGGGAAGTAGAGACAGGTATGGCACGAGTACAGAAAGAGCCGTTGCGCCCGCTCACCCCAGGGGA
>JAABUJ010005036.1_pt1 | contig 13510 bp, 13 predicted proteins | sample 5559131 | NCBI WGS metagenome assembly JAABUJ01 (sample SAMN10711875, study PRJNA513366) | rock metagenome | isolation source: Antarctica rocks | place: Antarctica: Victoria Land, Mt New Zealand nord | collected 2016-01-07
TCGCAACTGGATGCGGGGGTCGCTGCCCGCGTGCCCGCACGAATGAACTACGACGACCGCTACTTCACCGACACCTACCAGGTGATGCCGCGCCACGGCTACACGCGGATGTTCGAGAAGATGCTCGCGCACCCGAACATCAAGATCATGCTGAACACCGATTATCAGGAGATCAAGCAGGCCATCACCTATCGTCAGATGGTCTACACAGGCCCGATTGACGAGTTCTTCGGCTACCGCTACGGGAAACTGCCCTACCGCTCACTCCATTTCCGCTTCGACACGCTGGATACGCCCGTCTATCAGCCCGCGGCAGTGATCAACTACCCGAACGACCACGCCTATACGCGCGTGACGGAGTTCAAGTACCTGACCGGCCAGCAACACGCGAAGACGAGCATTGTCTCCGAGTTCCCCCGCGCGGAAGGCGACCCGTATTACCCCGTACCGCGTCCGGAAAACACTGAGCGATACCTCCACTACAAAGACCTCGCGGACGCGACGCCGAACGTCCATTTCGTCGGGCGGCTGGCGACCTATAAGTACTACAATATGGATCAGGTGGTTGGGCAGGCGCTCGCGCTGTTCGACCGGATTGCCGTGGCACAGCGCGATGTCCTGATCGGGATCGAGACTGCACCGACATGGCGAACGACCGCACCCCGACCCGCAGCCCCGCTGACCATGATCGGAGCCTCGCACGCACCGTCCGCGATTGGCGCACCGCCGCCCAACGACGAATAGTGCGGCAATCGCCACGGGCGCCGCTTGAAGTCTGGGGCGGTATCGAGTCCACTGTCAACCGTGTGGGTGATCAGTATTTCGACCAACTGGAGTGGGGTGGTCATGCGACACGGGTTGGCGATCTCGACCTGATCGCCGCACTCGGCATTCGCGCGTTGCGGTATCCAATCCTGTGGGAGCGTACCGCGCCGAACAGTGTCGCGGACGCTGACTGGACCTGGCCGGACGAGCGACTCAATCGCCTCCACGCGCTCGGCATCCGCCCGATCGTCGGCCTCGTCCACCACGGCAGCGGCCCACCGCACACAAACCTGCTCGACCCCACGTTCCCCGACCGGCTCGCGGAGTATGCCAGTGCGGTCGCGGCGCGCTACCCCTGGGTCATGGACTACACGCCGGTCAATGAGCCGCTGACGACGGCCCGGTTCAGTGGCCTCTATGGGCATTGGTATCCCCACGGGCACGATGCCGGCACGTTCTCCCGCATCCTCCTGAACGAATGCCGCGCCGTCGTGCTGGCGATGCGGGCGATCCGCCAGGTCAATCCCGCCGCCCGCCTGATCCAGACGGATGATCTTGGCAAGACCTTCAGTACCGGGCTGCTCCAGTATCAGGCGGACTTCGAGAACGAGCGGCGCTGGCTGACCTATGATCTGCTCTGTGGGCGCATCGGGCCGGGTCATCGCATGTGGGACGACCTCCGGTACAATGGCATCGAGGAGGCGGAGATCGCCTGGTTCAGCGAGAACACCTGCCCGCCGGACATTATCGGCATCAACTACTACATCACGAGCGAGCGGTTTCTCGATGAGAATCTGAGTATCTATCCGACCTGGACGCACGGCGGGAATGGGCAGGATCGCTATGCCGATGTCGAGGCGGTGCGTGTCCGCCGCAAGGGGATTGCCGGGCCGGACGAACTGCTTTTCGATGCCTGGGATCGGTACAAACGGCCAATCGCAATCACCGAGGCGCATCTCGGCGGCGAACCGGAAGAGCAGATTCGCTGGCTCAAGGAACTGTGGGACACCGCGCAACACCTCTGGCGCATCGGCGTTGATCTGCGCGCAGTGACGGTCTGGTCATTGCTCGGCGCGCATAACTGGCACAACCTCGTCACGCGGGATGACGGCGCCTACGAACCCGGCATCTTCGATGTCCGCGCCACACCGCCGCAGCCGACAATCCTCGCGCCAATCGTCCGAGGAATGGCGACGGGCGAACCATACGATCACCCTGCACTCGCGACGCCCGGTTGGTGGCGGCGACCGGAACGTCTCCTGTACCCGCCCCACTAGCGCTCGCCAGTCACCTGAAAGCAGGAACACCTCACGTATGACGCAACTGTCAATCGCCGATCATGACTACCCCCGCCCGCAACTCGTCCGCGAGGCGTGGCTCTCGCTCAATGGCGTATGGAACTTCGCGTCCGAGCGAACCGCGTCCTGGCGCGGGCCATCAGAGGTGCAGTGGGGTAACCGGATCATGGTACCCTTCGCGCCGGAGACCCCAGCGAGCGGCGTGTATGACACGGATTTCCACGCCGTCTGTTGGTATCAGCGCACCTTTGATGCGCCCGCGCTAGAATCCGGTGCGCGGCTCATCCTCCATTTCGGCGCGGTGGATTACGCCGCGACCGTCTGGGTAAATGGGACAATCGTCACGCGGCATACGGGCGGCTACACGCCGTTCAGCGCCGACATCACCGAGCACCTTGTCCCGGCCGGGCCGCAGAGCGTGATCGTGCGCGCTGAGGACGACCCGCACGACCTCGCCAAGCCGCGCGGCAAACAGGATTGGCAGCGCGAATCACATTCTATCTGGTATCCGCGCACATCCGGCATCTGGCAGACGGTCTGGCTCGAACCGATTGCCGCCCATTCGATCAGACGCCTGAAGTGGCTCCCGAATCTTCATCGCTGGGAGATTGGCATGGAAGCGATCATCATGGGGCCACAGCGCGACGATTTGCGATTACAGGTGACGCTGCACGTCGGGGGGAAACTGCTGGCGGACGATACCTACGCCGTTATCGGCAATGACGTGACACGCCGCATCGCCCTCTCCGATCCCGGCATTGACGACTACCGCAATGAATTACTTTGGAGTCCCCAACATCCGACGCTGATTGACGCAGAATTGCGGCTCTTGGATGGGCAGGGCAACCTGATTGACCATGTCCGGAGTTATACCGCGCTCCGCTCCGTGATGGTACAGGGGGATCGTTTCCTGCTCAACGGGCGACCGTTCTGTCTGCGGATGGTCCTCGATCAGGGCTATTGGCCCGCGAGCGGCCTGACCGCGCCGGACGATGCGGCGCTGAAGCGGGACGTAGAACTGGCAAAGGCGATGGGGTTCAACGGCGTCCGCAAGCATCAGCAGATTGCAGACCCGCGCTATCTCACATGGGCAGACCGGCTCGGTCTGCTCGTCTGGGGGGAGATGCCGAGCGCGTACCGCTTCACACAGCAGTCCGTCGAGCGGGTCATCCATGAATGGCTCGGCGTAATAGAGCGCGATCTCAGCCATCCCTGCATCGTCGCCTGGGTTCCGTTCAACGAGTCGTGGGGCGTGCCGGATCTGCCGAATATCGAGGCGCAGCGCGACTACGTCCGCGCGCTCTATCACCTGACGAAAACGATTGACCCCGACCGTCCGGTGGTCGGTAACGACGGCTGGGAGAGCATCGCGACCGACATTATCGCTATCCACGACTATGACGCAGATCTCGAACGGATCGAGCGCCGCTACGCCTCGCCGGAAGCGATTCCTCATCTCTTCAAGGACGCGTTGCCTGCCGGACGACTCGTCTCACTCGCCGCCGATCGCCAGGATCAGCCGATCATGTTGACCGAGTTCGGCGGCCTTACCCTCTCGAAAGCCCCCGGCGCATGGGGATACGCGCACGTCGGAAGTAGCGAGGAATTCGCTGAGCGGTACACAAGCCTCCTGGCGGTTGTCCGCTCATTCTCACTCTTCGCGGGTTTCTGCTATACCCAGTTCTCGGATACCTACCAGGAGACGAACGGTCTCCTCTACGCCGACCGGACGCCGAAGTTCCCGCTGGAGCAAATCCGCGCGGCGACGAGTGACGTGTCCTGAGGCGGCGCAGGCTCCAGCCTACGCCACTGACTCTCTGCCGTTTCTCCGCGATGCAACACAGTCTGTGCGATAATCCCCGCTATTGCTTGGCCGCGTCGCAAGGAGGGGATAACTCCCATGACAACAAACACCGAGCGCATGACGATCACCGCTGTCGAAAATCTCACTTTTACCTACCGCTCGCACGTCGGGCGGGACGACGAGGGGCACGGTCATCCGGCGCCGGAGCATGACGCGACGCAGACGCTGACGCGTGTTCGGACGAGCGCGGATATTGACGGCTACTGCTTCGGCGGCTCCGAGGCGACAACCAACGTGGCGCGACGATACATCGTCGGCACGGACCCGCTCCACCGCGAGGCGATCTGGTACAAACTCCTGCAAGGGCAGCGGTTGGAGCGGCGGGCGCTGGATGACCGCAATCTTGCCGCCATTGACTGCGCGCTATGGGACTTCGCCGGTCACCTGACGGGCCTGCCAATCTACAAACTGCTCGGCGCGGCGCGCGAAACGGTGCCAGCCTATGCCAGCACGATGTGCGGCGACGATATCCCCGGCGGCCTCGACACACCCGAGGCGTATGGCACGTTCGCGAAGGCGTGCAAGGCACAGGGCTATCCCGCCTTCAAGTTGCACACTTGGATGTCCCCGCACGGTCCCAACCTGACGCGGGACATTGCCGCGTGCACGGCAGTGCGCGACGCCGTGGGGCCGGAGATGAAGTTGATGCTCGACCCGCACCACGACTATACGCGCGAGGAAGCGCTCTACCTCGGCCATGCGCTGGAGGAACTGAACTATTACTGGATGGAGGAGCCGATGAACGAGCACAGCACGTCCTCATTCGTCTGGCTTACCGAAAATCTCACGCTGCCGATCTGTGGCCCGGAGACGGCGCACGGCCAGATGTACACCCGTGCGGAGTGGATTCTGCGCGGCGCGTCGGACATCTCGCGCGTCGGCGTCTTCGATGTCGGCGGCATCACGCCCGCGATGAAGACGGTGCATCTCTGCGAAGCCTTCCGTATCCGCTGCGAGATTCATGGCGGCGGCGCGCCGAACCTCCAAACACTCGGGGCGATGGCGATCCCCGGCGAGTTCTACGAGCGCGGCCTCCTCCATCCGCACGTTGACTTCGACGCCGAGAAGCCGTGGCTGAAGAGGCCGATTGATGCAATTGACCACGAAGGCAATGTGTCAATGCCGCACGGCCCAGGCCTCGGCGAGGAGATAGATTGGAACTTCATCAAGGACAACCTAAAAGAGGACTGGCACTGAGGTTCCCGGTGGCAGCGGGCTTCAGCCTACGCTACCGCTGTCTACACGGGTGCGCGGACGATCAGTAGTTCGCGGTGCTCGTTCGTCTCGACACCGCGCGGGGTCATGTATTCGGTCAGCAGATAATCCACGGATCGCCAATCTTCCTCGATGTCGAAGTGGGGCGGCACGCCGACGGCCTGCATCCAGAAGAGCAGCGATGCGGCATCCGTGAAGTAATACGGCACGTTGTAGGTGGCATACGAGACGATGGCGCAGCCGCGCCCCTGAAAGGCGTCCGCCAGCGCAGGAATCTCTTGATCGGGCGCGATGCGCCGACCGCCCATCCCCGACCCACAACCGAAAAGCGACGTGATGTTGAAGGTGTTCTGCGCGCCGACCTGCTGCGTAACGAAATATCCGCCCGGACGCAGCACGCGGACGACTTCTGCCACATCCACCACCGCATGCCGGTTCAGCACGGCATCGAATGACGTATCGGGCATCGGCAATGCCTCCGCTCGCCCCTCGATGAATGTCACCTTTTCCGCAAGCGCGGCAGGTGTATTCTGCCGCGCCGTCTCGATCATTGCCAGATCGGGATCAACACCGATCCCCGTACCGAGTGATGCCGCGAGAGCGAGGAACCGCTCGCCGCCCCCGGTGCCGACATCCAGCACCCGATCATCCGACCGCAGATACCGGCGCACGACCTCGCCGTACTCCCACGGCGCCGGATCGCAGTCATCTCGCACCCGCGAGAAATCCCATCCCCGTCGCGGCGCGACCTCAGCGGCGATGCGCCGCAATTCATCGAGCGTCATCGCGCCGGTACAGGCTGTCCGCGTTTCGCGGGTTTCTTCATAACGAAGCGCATCCGACCACTGGGGTCAATTTCGAGCGGCGCATTGAAGGCTCGGACGAATTTGAGCACGGTCGGCATCGTAGGAGCCTGATTCCACTTCTCAATCCGCGCGATCATCGGTCGCTTGATGCCCGTCGCCGTCGCCAATTCTTCCTGGGTCATATCTCGCGCTTCCCGTGCGAGCGCAACGGCAAGGCCGAACTCTTCCCAAAGGGGGCGAAATTCGGGACCCTTTTTCTCTTCTTCGAGCCAGGTGTCGAAGTCACGTTTCGCCATCATGCCTTGTCCTCCAGCCTCGTAATCCATGCCATCAGTGTAACGTGTTCGTTACAACACGCAATTCGGGAGTCTATCCTTCCGTGACCGTCGCTCCGGTGTCGTCAATGGCGAGGACGAGGACGTTTCCTGCATAGCCACGTTCTGATGCTGTCTCGCGCATGGCGGCGGCGACCTTTTTTGCCTGCGCGGGTGCGGCGAGAGCCAGAACGCACGGCCCCGCGCCGCTCAAGCAGGCGCCATAGGCTCCGGCCCGCTCACTCGCGCCGATCAGCGGTTCGAGCCACGGGATGAGCGCGGCGCGGTACGGCTCGTGCAGGCGATCGCGCATGAAGCGGCTAAGGGCATCGTATTCGCGGTCAATCAGCGCGGCGACGAGCAGCGCAACGTGGCCGACGTTCATCACCGCGTCCCGGTGGGGAACTTCCGGCGGCAGGGCGGCGCGGGCGGCGGTTGTGTGCAGCGTCGTCTCGGGCACGAAGAGGACGGCGCGCAAATCCGACCCGTCCGAGAGGGAGAAGGCGATGCCGCCATCCGCCGCGACGATGCCCCCGTAGATCGCGGCGGCGACATTATCCGCGTGCCCTTCGATGGCGGCGGCAATCGCGAGGAGCGGATCATCAACATCGTCGGACAGGCGATCAAATGGCTCGTCGAGCAGCGCGTTCGCGGCAAGCAATCCGCCGACGACTGCCGCCGCCGAGCCGCCCATCCCCCGCGCGACGGGGATACCGTTCTCCACATGCAGCGTGTGTGGCGGCAGGCGTTTGTGCGCCTCCTCCGCAAGCCGCTGCATCGCCGATTCGACGAGATTCGGCGCGCTCGCGAGCAGGTGCGCGTCCAATCCGCTCACCGTCGCCGCACCCGCCGCGCCCGCCGTCACCGTGATCGTCGTGTACTGCGCCAGCGCCAGCCCGAGATGATCGAACCCCGGCCCGAGATTCGCACTCGACGCCGGTACCCGCACCCTGATCCGCCGCCTTGAAGACAAATGCATTTGAACCACGAAGACACGAAGGACACAAAGAGGGATGCAGAAGAGGAGATATACGGCTTCAAGTATGGTGCCGACCACATGTATGCGCTGTGTCATTTTCTTCTTTGCTTCTCTTCTTCGCGTTTCCTTCGCGTTCTTCCGGGTGCCCTCTGGGCAGCATTCGTGGTTCAATTCCCATCCTCTAGCCATTAGCGAGGACCTGTTGGACGGCGGCGAGGGTGGGGGCGATGACGATGGGCGGGCGGGCATCGGGGCCGGTGATGTGGATGCGCTCGGTCGCCTCGGTATCCTTGAGAACATGGCCGGTAAGGATACCGACAATGTCATCGCCCCGCTGGATGATGCCGCGCTCCCGCAGCGCCTTAATCCCCGCAAGCGAGGCGGCGGAGGCAGGCTCGCACCCGATGCCCGCGTGGTCAATCTGCCACTTCGCCGCCAGCAAGTCCGCGTCCGGCAATGCGAGGACGACGCCGCCCGTCCGCTGGATGATGCGGCGGGCGCGATGGCGCGAGACGGGATTGCCGATGCGGATCGCCGAGGCGACCGTCTCGGCCTGCATCGGCTCGTAGTGGTCGAAGCCGCGCTCGAACCACTGGGCGAAAGGCGACGCGCCTGCCGCCTGGATCGTCGCGATGCGCGGCAGTTTGGTAATCAGTCCGAGTTCGTATGCCTCGATGAGCGCCTTACCGAGGGCGGTGGTATTGCCGAGATTGCCGCCAGGCAGCACGAGCCAGTCCGGCGCGACCCAGTGGCGCTGCTGCAACATCTCGAAGACGATGGATTTCTGTCCTTCGAGCCGGAACGGGTTGATGTTGTTGGCGAGGAAGACGGGTTCCGTCGCCGCGACTTCCTGCACGAGCGCCATTGCCGCATCGAAATCGCCCTGCACCTGCACGACCTGCGCACCGTACGCGAGCGTCTGGCCCAGTTTGCCCGCCGTGATTTTCCCTTCCGGGATGAAGGTCAGAGCGCGCATGCCCGCTTTCGATGCATAGGCCGCAAGCGAGGCGGAGGTGTTGCCGCTGGAGGCGCAGGCGACGGTCGTTGCACCGGCAGAGCGCGCGTGGGAAATCGCGGCGGTCATCCCCCGATCCTTGAAGGAGGCGGTTGGGTTCTCTCCCTCGTGTTTCAGCGCCAGCCGTTCGACGCCTGCCCACTTTGCCAGGCGGCAGCCATCCGTGCGGCAGCCGGGGCAGCGATCCGCGCCCTCGCCGCAATAGAGATTCGTGTTCCCTTCGGGCGCGGAGACAATTGCGTCGTCTGGGAAGGGCGCGATCAGTTCGCGGTAGCGCCAGACGCCGGAACGATAGGGAAACGCCCGGCTGCCGAGGCGCGCGTCCCACGTCGCCTTGAGCGCTACACCGTCCACGCCGGAAAGGTCGCGCTCGACAGAGAGCAGGCCACCCGCGCTGTCCGCGTTGCGTGGCGGGAGGATCGGATAGGCCGCGCCGTCCATGTCGCCCCGCAGCACGGCGGGCAGGAACATTGGTTCCGTAGAGGCAGCCATCTAGAGCCACCCTTCGGCGAGGGCGAGTTCGGCGTTGAGGATGCTCGCGCCCGCCGCGCCCCGGATCGTGTTGTGGCCGAGGACGACGAACTTCCAATCGAGGATCGGGCACGGGCGCAACCGTCCGACGACGGAGGCCATGCCGTTTTCCGCCATCCGGTCCCGGTTCGGCTGCGGGCGGTCCTGCTCGTCGCGGAAGATGACGGGCCGCTTCGGAGCGGAGGGCAGATTCAACTCCTGCGGACGGCCCTTGAAGGAGCGCCATGCGGCGATCATCTCATCCGCTGTGGCTTTCGTTGCGAGCCGGACGCTGACGGACTCCGTGTGCCCGTCGCGGACGGGGACGCGCGTGCAGGTCGCGCTGATCGGGATGGAGAGCGGGCGAAAATTTCCCCCTTTCCACGCGCCGAGCATCTTCGCCGTCTCGGCCTGCAACTTCTCCTCTTCGCCGCCGATGAATGGCACGACGTTATCAATCAGGTCGAGCGACGGCACGCCCGGATAGCCCGCGCCGGAGGCCGCCTGCAAACTCGTCACGATCACCGCCTCGACACCAAAGGCGTGATGCAAGGGCGCGAGTGGTAGGACAAGCGTAATCGTCGTGCAGTTGCCGTTCGTGACGATATATCCCTCGGAGCCAAACTGCGTTCGTTGTCGCCGGATCGCATCGGCATGGCTGGCGTTCACCTCCGCGACGATGAGCGGCACATATTTACCCATCCGATGGTTCGAGGCATTCGAGAAGATGCGATGCCCTTCTTTCGCCAACCGGAGTTCGACATCGCCCGCTACATCCGACGGCAGCGACGAGACGACGACGGGCGATTCGAGCCGCGCATCCAATCCCTTGACCGGCAATCCGGCGACAGCGGATGGGATGTCCGGCGAGACGAGCCAGTTCGCCGCTTCCGCGTAGCACTTCCCGACCGAGCGATCCGACGCGACCAGTTCGCGCACTTCAAACCACGGGTGCCCTTCGAGCAATTGAATGAACCGCTGCCCGACCGCCCCCGTCGCGCCGAGCACCGCGACACCGATCTTGTCACCACCCGCGATTGGAACAGATATGCTGCTCATGCACCCTCCCTCGCTTCCTCTTCACTCAGTGTGTCCAACCGCTCCTGCCAGTGTGCAGGGACGACGTAGACGGGTGGTGTCTGCCGCTCCGCGTACGATGCGTCTTTATGGCGGAACCACCAGCGGGCGCGAGCGACATCCTGCCGCCGCACCGCGATTGTTGTCTCCGTACTCGCCTGCTCGTCAATCGCCAGTACGCCCTCTCGCACGAGCGTCACCGTCGCCGCAAAGGTGATACCGAGGAAGCGCGCCGCCTCTGCCACCGGAATGGCGTCCGATTCGTCCCGCTTGCCGTGCAGGGCAACGACGCCGGTACGGCCATGCGCCCGCTCCCAGACATATTCGTCGCCCAGCCCGACAATCGGCTCGCGGCGGCGCAACAGGAGGCCCGCATCACGAAGCCGTTCGAGGTCGTAGTGCGTGACGCGCAGGGGCAGGTTGCATTCCGCCGCCACTTCCGCTGCCGTGAAGCGGGCGAGGTGCTCACTGTCCGGGTCCTGCGTCACGTAGCGGCGCACGCGGGCGAGTGTCTCGTCCGACGGCTCATCGCGTGCCGGGCCCCACCACGCCGCGCGGTACTCCGCCGCCGCGACGAGATTCGAGCGCCGGGCGATTCCTTTCGGCTTCCCGCGTGGCATCAGGCAATCTCCTCGATAATCGGGATCGGAATCGGGATCCGCTGGCTATATCGCCGCAGCCATCCGTCCACGGTATCTTCGTCCCAGCGGCCTTCCGCGACCGCGTAGCCGAGTTCGACGACTGCGTCCTCCGGCGCGACGATAGCCAGCCCATTGACCCGCGCGAACGTAAAGGCGATGTGCAACCCCGCCCGCTTGTTGCCGTCCGCGAACGGGTGATTGTGGATCATCCCCCAGAGGAGCGACGCCGCCTGCCGAGTCAGATCGGCCTCCGCGTAGTGCGCGAGATTCAGGGGCCGCGCAAGCGTCGAGGCGAGTATGTCGAGCCGGTTCGCCAAATCGCCGGGGTCATCCGTCACGCCCATCGCATCATTGTATAAGGCGAACGCTTCCACGATATTCGGATAGCGGATCGCGTCAGGATCGTCCATGCCATGCTCCGTCACGCCAAATTTCGTCCACATGCTCCATATACTCGATCAGTGCATTCCGGTATTGCCCGATCTGCGGATCGGCGCTCGATGCGAGAATGACACGCAGAAACTCTCGAGTCGCTTGCGTGTACTCGCCCGCGCTGTGGAGCGCGAGGGTATAAAACGTCCGCATCGCGCCATCGTCCGAGAATCGCGCGACGCCTGCCGCGAGCGTGCGAACCGCGTCCGCATTGCGACCAATCACACGATATGTGCTGCCGAGGCCGAGCAATGCGCCGCGTAGATCGTCTCCCGCAAGCCCGGTGGCAATCGCGTGCTCGTAGTAGGGTGCGGCGTCGGTTTCCAATCCCATCCGATCCAACGTCCAGGCCAATTGATAATTGACGAGCGGATGACCATGATTTCTCTGTTCGAGGAGCGCAAGCAAGAGCCGCCGCGCCGCCTCCAGATCGCCCGATTCGCGCAACTGCACCGCTTCGGCAATTTCCTTTTCAATGTGCGCGTCGTCGCTCATATCCTTGTGCTCGCGATTAGCGCAGCCGCGCATACGCGCCCGCATACAGCGCGCCGATTTCCCGCGATGCCGACGCCCACGGCTCCGCGAGTGATGGAATCACGTCCGCACGATGATGGAGATAGACGGCAACCTCCGCGCGCGAAACGTACTGCACGCCGCTATCCGTCCAGCCATTGATGATGCCGCGCCTCGCCGCCTGTTGCAACACCGTCACCGGCACGTCCTCCGCAGAGGCGATTTCCGCGAGCGGGACCGCATCTTCCATCGCCGTCACCCTTCATGCCACGGACTCCGTGGCGACTGGGACACAGAACTCGGCGTGCAGTTGGCGGGTCGCATTGTCCGCGTGGATGCCGGGCACCGTGACAATCAGCGAGCGACCCGCCGGATCGCCGCCGACCGCATACATCGGCACCCCCGCCGCACCGAGCACCCGACCGACGCGCGCCGCGACCTCCGGTTCCGCGCCGACGCCTTCTCCGACGACCGCGACACACGCCGTATCGTCCTGCATTGCCAGTCGCCGCACCATGTCGGTAATAATATCGTCCCGCAGCGTCGAACGGAGGTGGGCGAGCATTTCCGCCAGCGCCGCACCTGTCGCGCCGACGCCGACATGGCAACTCGTGCCCGTTGTCGTTGTAAAGATCAGACGGGCGTTGAGGTCGCCGAGCGCACCTCGAATAGCGGTGACGAAGCGGGCGAGATGCGAGCGCCCCGCCACCTGGACGGTAATCAAGCCGAGCGAGCGGAGCGTCGCGATCCCCTTGACGACCGTCTCACCGTCCGGGTCGCCCGCATCTGCCGCGATCAGCGTGCCCGCGAACTCAGGATGGAAGGTGTTTTTGATGCGGAGCGGGATCGCATACGGCAAGAGCGGTTGGATGGCGCGCGGATGGATCACTTTCGCGCCATAATGCGCCAGTTCGCCCGCCTCGTCGTAACTGAGGGCGGCGAGGGGGACAGCCTGCGGGACGATACGCGGATCGGTCGTCATGATGCCGTCCACGTCCGTCCAGATCCAGACCTCGGAGGCGACGAGCGCCGCGCCGATCACCGTCGCGCTGTAGTCGGAGCCGCCGCGCCCGCCGAGCGTGACCGTTTGGCCGTCCGTACTGCGCCCGATAAAGCCGGTGACGACGGGAATGACGCCGTCCGCGATCAGCGGCATGAGAACATTCTCGCACGCGATCCGCGTCGGCTCGACGAGCGGGTCCGCGTTGCCGAAGACGCCGTTCGTGACGATACACTGCTCCGCCGACACCGAAACGGCGCGGATATGCATGCCGCGCAACGCCGCCGCCACGATCGGCGCGGAACATTTCTCGCCGCATGCCGCCACGCGGTCCACGAGCGCAGGCACCGGCTCGCCCATCGCGCCGATGGCGACATAAAAACGGCTCAGGGCTTCGAGGGTCGTCTCGACATCGGCGAGCGCGGCGGCACGGTCATCCGGGTCATCTATGCAGGTGGCGACGCGGGCATGGATGGCGCGCAGTTTGGCGAGCACCCCTTGCACATCGGGGTCCCGCCCGGCAGCGGCGTGCTCGACGCCTTCGAGGAGCGTGTTCGTCACACCGGAAACGGCGGAGACGACGACAACCGGATGGCGACCTCGCTCCATCGCGACCAGTTGCGTCGCATCCCGGATGCGCTCCGCGCTGCCGACGGATGTGCCGCCGAATTTCATCACGAGCGGCCCGATCGTCGCCGCGCTTGCCAATTCCGACCGTGACTCGTCCATCCCAATAAACTCCGCTGACAAACAAAAACAGCGTGGCAAGCGCCCGCTGTCTCCCCGGTCTTCCTGGTGTGAGTCGCGCTCAGGCCAACTCCCCACCCGGCCAACCGGGAGTGGTAGTCGTCGTAATAATGGTCGTCATGCTTAACATCAAGCGCTCCCGTGTGCGTCAACCAGGATGATGGTACAAGCGGAAGCGAGTATCGTCAAGAGCCGGTGGATGAGGTTTCAGGGCTTATTCATTGTCGTCATGCGAGGCCGACCGCCATGAGCGCCAAGGCGGGTTGGGCTGCGTAACGGCGACAGGCGGCGGCGCTATTCGTTGCCCCCGCCAAGCGCAGTAAGCCAATCGCGA
>JAABUJ010005039.1_pt1 | contig 13499 bp, 14 predicted proteins | sample 5559131 | NCBI WGS metagenome assembly JAABUJ01 (sample SAMN10711875, study PRJNA513366) | rock metagenome | isolation source: Antarctica rocks | place: Antarctica: Victoria Land, Mt New Zealand nord | collected 2016-01-07
GCACGCCAGGCACGCGCGAAAAGAGGAGATGGGTGAGCATCGCGACCGGGGCCTTTCTCCAGTTGGTACAAGGACTGGAGTGTCAGCCTACTGCTCAAACGGTCTCATCAAAAGCGCCCATGACCCCTAAAAGAGTATATGCTTTTCGTTAAATTTTACAGTCCGGGAACAGATGTCAAGAAAGAGGAATAATGACCCTATGCTGACGAGGAAAGGTTGAGGTGCCTGACGTCCGGCTAAGATGGATCCTAACTAGACAATGCTGCGAACTGCTCCGGATATTCGAGTTTCGCGATCCCGCGACCCCGAGAGCAATCCGCAGCCAGAGCATGGGTCATCCTCCAAGTAGATACGCTTGCCTTCAGGGTTGTTGACTTCCCTTCATCGGGGCGCCGGGGACGAACCGGAATTTGATTTCCAGATATGTCAGGGTTGGATCACTGTTGGCCCATTGCTTGAGGGAGATATGATGTTTCTGTCCCACATGGGGGTCTATGACGTCACCCTCGTCACCCCCGAACTGGTTCCGTAGATCAGCAAGGCGCATTCCTCGATTCCCGCCCTGCCCTCCCCCGCGTTGGAACTTGGGGTCACCAGCTTGGAATGCCGTCACCGAGACCGTAACGGACCCGGGCATCCCCTCGTGCAACGGCCGCGTCGTGTGCGAAGGTACTGGCATGGCACTTCCTCCCTATGTATAGGGGTCGATTGGCGAAAGGAAGAACATTATACGCTACGACCCGCATAGCCAGTCGCCAGGACAGCGAGCGCATCGGTATGTCTAGTTGGGATACACCCTAATCTGACAACTGATGATGGCACTTCGGCGCATAGGCAACTGTATCCGACCGGAGTGCGGCGTCCCGCCGGTCAGGACCAGCGCGTGCTGGATTGGGGATGGAGCCGCTTCGCCGCCTCTTCCACGTCCCGCAGGTCCACCGGGTCACTGAACGGGTCCTCGTCCAGCACCGTCACGCGATTCAGTTCCTTCTGCCAGCGCCGCAGATCCTCGATGTAGGGCGCGTACGGCACCCGCGCCAGGTCGTCCCCCTGGGGCACCAGGTCGGCGATGCCGCTGTGCAGCCACTCACCGGTGTGCCAGTCCTGCATGTCCACGCCCGGATACAGGCAGATCCCGTGCAGGTTGATCCCCCGGTTCACCGCCGCGAGCGACTCGCGCATCACTGCGTTGAACCACGCCTCCCGCCCGTCGCGCAGCCCGCTCGTCTCGGCGATCACCATCGGCCGCCCGTATCGCTGCCACGGGATCTCCAGCAGGTCGCACAGTGCCATGATCCGGTCGTCGTCGGGCGGGAGCGCCTGGTGCGGCCCGTGCTCGCGGTATTCCATCTGGCCGAACGAGTAGCAGTTCACCCCGACGATGTCCAGCACGTCCGGGCCGCCGCCCAACTCGGGGTGCCGCTTGCCCGCGAGGATGTCCCAGGCGACGTAGGTATCCACATACGTCTCGTCGTGCGCTGCCGCGGCGAGGTCGGGGCGGTCGCGCGGCGCGACGACGTTGACCAGCGGATCGACGCTCAGCATCCGGGACTCAGGATCGACCTCGCGGATCGCCCGAACCCCCTGTATCGCGGCACGGCAGAGAGCGAGGCGGAGGCGATGGCGGTTCTCCCGGCCCTCGAGGTACGGGGCGACCCAGGCCCACTCCCCGCCCGCGAAGGCGTAGAAGGTGATCTCGTTGATCGGCGTGAAGAAGTGCGGCCCGCGCATCCGGGGCACGACATAGTCGGCGGCGGCCCGGCAGTAGCGGGCGAAGCGGTCGGCGAAATCGTCAGCCAGCGGGTCGGCGTCATCGGGGTAGCCGTAGTGGAAGAGGTCCCAGACGGGCAGGATCTGCGCGCGGTTCATCGCGGCGAGCAGCGGGTCGATGATCGAGAAATCGTACGCCCCGCCGCGATCGACCAGCGGCCAGGGGATGCCCTCGCGGGCGACGGCGATGCCGAGGTCGTGCAGGAGGGCATAGTCCGCGTCGGCATGCTCGCGGTGGCGGGTTTCGGCGACGAGGTCGCGCCGCCTGCGGTCGGTCCAGCGGAAGGTGGAGCACTCGAAGCCGGAGAGGAAGAAGGTGGGGAAGATGCTGGCATGGTCGCTCATGTACGCCGCCTTTCGTGCCGCGCAGACGGGTGGCGAGCGCGGGGTCGCGCCGGGTGGCATGCACGTTCGGTGCCGCAGGGTGGTGAGGCCTCCGCCTTCCCTTCATCCGGCACGACGTCGTTGTCATGACGGTCGGCGCAGTCGTCGTTGGCGCCGTGGTCGTTGGTGCCGGCGTCATCGGTGTGTTGGTGTTGGTGCCGAAGTTGACGTCGTTGTCCATGCTCGCCGTGGCGACGGGCGCACAACGGCGAGGATCTAATCACCCCAACCGGTCCTGGAAAACGCCGGAGATTGGCGCTGAGCGGGGCGTTTTCGCGCGTACACGGTGGAGCTAGCGTTTCGTCCAGTCGATCGGGCGATTCGGTTGTGGTACCCCCAGATGGACAGCATGGCACGCTCCATCGGTCGGGTCCATTGGCGGCGCAGACCTTAGTGGTTCATCCGGTTAGTGCTGTGCAGATAGCCCGACGATCGCTTGGCCTGCGGACGAGCAGATCGATAACAAGGGATGTGAAGCAAATTTACTGGATGAACCATTAGCGTACAATATTTTCCTTTTCGCCAATCGACCCCAATACCGGCGACCCTAATCCGCAGAGGGATACGGACGGCCCGAGGGATGGCGGCGGTACGTGATGGCGCACACCGGGGATCCTTTGGCGTGGCAGCGGCCGATAGGCACGAACCACCAAAGGCTCAGAACTGGGCGACTACCCTTCGAGGTCAGGTCATTCTCGCTTCAGTCGATGACCACATGGAGCCGCTGGCGCGCGGCACGAAGTGATGCCTCAACTGCTCCCGGCGTTTCGCCCGCCGCGAAGATGAAGCCGAGGTACCGGTCACCTTCCGGGAGAGGATGGACCACCTGACCCAGGGGGATGCTCATCGAGAGTCCCGTAATTCCCGGCACGTCGGCAGCCTCGGTCTTGCCCTCGATTGCCCGCAGCACCCCCGTACGCTCCACGGGGACCATGAGCACCCCGGCCGTCCCGGTCTCCCGTTTCGGCGTCACGCGATAGCCGAGCGCATTGCGGAGCACCATCGCTTCGAGGCTCATCGTGTCGGCGAATCGGAGGGCGCGCGAGCAGAGGCCACCGATCGACCGCGCCGCGATCTCAAGCATGGTCGGCCGCTCGTCGCCGTGCCGCGCATCGATCCGCAGTTCGGCGTGGATGGGACCGTGCCGGAGCCCGATCGTACCTGCGGCCCGCTCAGCGACCTGGACGGATGCCGCCAGCGTTTCGTCCGCTAGCCGGGCGGGGCAGATGAGCATCGTCTCCTCGAAGGTCGGGCCATCGGGCATCTCCGGCTTGTCGAAGACGGCAACAACCGTCGCGACGCCATCGGTAAGCAGAGCGTCGATACTGATCTCAAGGCCCGGCACATATTCCTCGATCAGGAGCGGTTCGCTGTCCGGCCGCCCGGCTTCCGCCAGCACGCGCCGGATACGCCGCACGGCGTCGGCCGCTTCCGCAGGAGTATCGACGCGCAGAATCCCCCGACTGCCGCTCAACGACACCGCCTTGACCACGCAGGGAAACGCCAACTCCGCAGCTGCGCTGATGACGGCACGCTCGTGGGACCCGGCCGCGAGGAGTCGATATGCCGGTTGGGGTACGCCGGCCGCTGCCCACAGTGATCGTTGCGCCGCCTTATCCATCGCCGCCATCACCGCCTTGACCGGGTTGTGGGGAAGTCCGATGCGGTGCGCTACGGCCGCCGCCACCGCCAGCATCGGTGTATCGACCGCGACAACGGCATCGAGCGGCCCGCTTGAGCGGACGATGCGGTCAATGCTTCCGGGCAGATCATTCGGATCGACCCGGATAACCGGGTGCATACCAAGCGGCAGCGCCCCGTCGCTACCGATTACGAGATCAACCCCGAGCTGGTTCGCCGCCGTGAGGAAGTCGGCCGCCCGATACGTCTCGCGGGGGACGAGCAGCATGACACGACGATGCTTCGTGGCGTCGAGTTGGTTCTCGCCCACCCCTCGTCTCCTTGCTCCCGCGCCCATCGATACGCTCAGCGCTTTGCCGGCGAATAGAAGGGCTCGGTGCCCGCCTCGTGGTCGGTCACATCCGCCAGACCGACCAGCTCGGGGATGCGGGTTCGGAGCAACGGCTCGATACCCTGCCGGAGCGTCACCTCCGCCAGGCTGCATCCCTGGCACCCGCCTTCGAGCCGGACACGCACCCAGCCATCCTTGGCCTCCACAAGGACCACACGCCCACGATGGGCGGCGATCGTCGGGTTGATCTCCGTATCGAGAATACGGCGCACCTGGTCGGTAAGATCGCCGTGGGCCGTTCCCTGTGACGCGTGTGTCTCGTCCCCCACCAACTGGACGCCGGTCACCTCCGGGACGGCGGCGCGAAGCAGCGCTTCGATGCGCGCGATCAGCGGGAGGGTCGCGCCCGGGGAACCACTCACCGCAAGGAGCGCAATGCCGTCCTCGACGGCGAGCACGCGCACATCCCCTCCGCGCGCGATCACGGAGGGAAGCACGCTCGTTGCGAGCGCGGCAGTCACCCGATTGACCAAGTCCATGGCGGGCAACTCCTAGCGCGTGGCGGCTGCGGCCAGACGTCGACTCGCCGCGTCAAGCGCGGCTTCCAGATCGGCCAGCAGATCATCGGGCGCCTCGATACCAATCGACAGGCGCAACAGATCGTCGGGCACCGGGGACGAGGGTCCCTCCATGCTGCTCCGGTGTTCGATCAGGCTCTCGACCCCGCCGAGGGACGTGGCCCGCTTGAAGACCTGAACCGCGGCGAGGACGGCCTTTGCTTCTTCCGCCCCGCCCGCCAGTCGGATCGAGAGCATCCCGCCGAACCCACCTTGCATCTGACGCGCGGCGGTCGCGTGATCGGGGTGTGAGGGGAGACCCGGGTAGAGGACGGCCTTCAGGGAACGGTGCCCCTCCAACTGACGCGCGATCGTGAGCGCGCTCTCGGAGGCCCGGTGGACGCGGAGGAAGAGCGTGCGCATCCCGCGCTGCAGGAGCCACGCCTCGAACGGGCCGAGCACCGCGCCCCCGTTGCGCCGCCAGGAACGGATGCGCTCCCAGAAGGGATCGGCACGGGCGGTCAGTACCGCGCCGGCGAGGATGTCGCTGTGGCCATTGAGATATTTCGTGGCGGAATGGATGACGAGATCGGCGCCGAACGCGAACGGGCGGGTCAGAACCGGGGTCGCAACGGTGTTGTCGACCGCCACCCGTGCGCCGGCCGCGTGGGCGATCGTGCAGACGGCGGCAAGGTCCGTAATCTCCCACGTCGGGTTTGCCGGCGTCTCGACCCAGAGGAGCCGCGTCCGCCCCGGTCTGATCGCCGCCTCCACGGCGGCCAGATCGGTCATGTCGATGAACTCAATATCCAGCCCCCAGGTCAGGCCGAACTCGGCGAGCCACTTCCGCAGTCCCCAGTACAGCATCCTCGCTACTAAGACGTGGTCACCCGGCAACAGGGACTGGAAGACGGCGGTCGCGGCGGCCATGCCCGAAGCGAACAGCGCACAATGGGAGCCGTCGCCCTCCAAGGCGGCAAGGAGCTGCTCCGCGTACTCGTAGGTCGGGTTATCGGCCCGCGTGTAGACCCGGTCCTGATGATAGGAGCCATCCGCCTGTTGCTCGTAGTTCGTGGAGGGATGGATGAAGGGCGCCAAGGCGCCGGAGACCGGGTCAATGTCGCCCAAGGCCTGGGCTGCCAAGGTTTCCGGTGAGAGTGGCCGTCGCATCGCCTACCTCATTGTCGTCTGCCGAGATTGCCGCCTCAACGGAGACAATACCAGATTCAGAGAAACGGGTCTCCATGTCTCCTGGCAATCGGTCTGGAGTGACCACTTCCCCGCTACGCCGGTTTTTCCGCGAGCAACGTGACGACAACCGCCGCTTCATTGCCGGTGCGTGCATTGCGTTCCCGATGGAGCACCGTGACGACAAAGCCCGCCCGCTCGAACTGTCCCGCCATCGCTGCCTCCGGCAGCGCGCCTCCCACTCAGCGGAACCAATCCTGGAGGGTTGCCCGTTCGGACGCCGGCACGTCGTGTTGCAGCCCGATCTCGGCGGCGATCAACCGTCCGCCCGGCTTGAGCACCCGATAGACTTCGGCAACCGCTTCGTCCTTGCCCGGCGCGAGATTGAACACACCATTGGCTTCGGCGACATCGACCACCCAGGCGGTGACCTTCCTGCTGCGCGCCCAGAACCCGTACACGCACGTCCCCACCCTCGTCTACACGTATCAGCCCGAGGCAGTCAACTATCCGACCTACAGCTATTTCCCGGGTGCCCTCTTCGCGGAGGTCCCGTTCTACCTCCTGGGAACCGTGCGCCTCGGCGTTTGGCCCGCCCGCTGCGTCGCCGTCTTCTGGCTGCTCTTCCTGCGCGGCTTCCAGGTGCCGCTGCCGGACTATCGCCCGCGCCGCGCACGCATGACTGACGCCGGGCAGTTGCCGCTCTTCGCCGATCCGTTCATGGATGAAGTGTCCTCGTAGCGTTTTGCGCGCGACCATTCTTGCCAACGTCACTGCACGCTGGTGCCTCACATCATGGCTTTTGCTCACTCTCGATGCACCATGTTTGCCCATCTGGGCCTACCCAGCAAAGGAAAAACGGGACACTCAGTAGCGACAACTTCACGAGACATTCCAGCCGATCGTTTCCTATGTCCCTTTGCCAGTTTCGCGCTTTTTGGCTGCACCGAGAGTGAGCAAGAGTCCACATCATGCGGCGAGGAGTCCCCAAATGAGGGTCTATGACGTCGCCCTCGTCTCCCCCGAACTGGTTCCGTAGATCAGCAAGGCGCATTCCTCGATTCCCGCTCTGGCCTCCCCCCGCGTTGGAACTTGGGGTCACCAGCTTGGAATGCCGTCACCGAGACCGTAACGGACCCGGGCATCCCCTCGTGCAACGGCCGCGTCGTGTGCGAAGGCACTGGCATGGTACTTCCTCCCTACGTATAGCAGTAGCCGACCCACTCGCAGTCTTGATAGCAGAAAGTGCCGGTCCGAACATCGTCGCATTGGTAACAGTCATCTACACGCAGCTGGCCGCCGCCGAGTTAGCGGAGCGAGTGGATCCCTTGCCGCTCAATGCCGACGAATCGGTCATCTTTCCTTCGCTCCCTGTTGCCCCTCGTGTCATGAACGTTTGTAAAGGGGCCTCGAACGAGCCGTGCGTCCGCAGGCTCGGCTTTTTGAGGATCATCGCGCCGGGCCGCGCCACGAGGACGTGTGCGTGGCTCACCCTTCGGCGCGGCCTTCCGGCGCGTCGCCAGGCCCAGCACTTCTCACTTGACTCCTCCGATTGTCAGACCGGCGACGAGGTATCGCTGCACAACGAGCGCGAGAAGAATAATCGGTGCGGTGATGAGGACGCAGGTCGCGGTCAGCAGTCCGAAACTGAACGAGGCGAAGTTGAGCAGTTTGAAAGCCGCGAGCGGCAGCGTCCGCGTCTTCGATCCGGCGAGCACGACCGCGAAGATGAAGTTGTTCCAGGAGAAGATGAAACTGATGATCGTCGCCGCGATAATGCCGGGGCGCGCGAGCGGTACGGCAATCCGTATGAACGCCCCATAGAGGGAGCAGCCGTCGATGCGGGCGGACTCCTCCAACTCCGGTGGCAAGTCCTCGAAGAAGCCGATCAGGATCCAGGTGACGAGCGGCAGCCCGACGATCACGTTCGTGACGATGAGCGCGGTGTAGGTATCCACCAGCCGGAAGCGGCTGAAGATGATGTACCACGGCACGAGGTAGCTGATCGCCGGGATGATCCGCGCGATGAGGATACCGAGCGAGAGCCGCCGCTGCCGCCATCGTGCGATGCTGTATGCCGCAGGTACGCCGAGCAGGAGGCCGATCGCGGTCGAGCCGGCCGCCACGACGAGGCTGTCCCACCCGTCGTGCAAAATATGGTTCTGCTCGAAGACATTCTTGTAGTTGTCGAGCGTCAGATTGCCCGGCAGGAAGTGCGGCGGATAGGCATTGTTGACCGTGTCCAGACGGAGCGAAATGAGGACCATCCAGTAAAAGAAGAGCACGACGGGCAGCAGCATCACGAGCAGGGCGAGCACGAAAAGCACGCGGCCCACCATGCGACGTGGCGGGACACGATGGCGCACCCGCGCATGTGCCGACCGCACTGAATGGTCGAGCGGTCGGCTTACCATGACGATGACCTCCGCAACCGGATCAGAATCAGGGACAAGCCGAGGACGAGCGCGAAGAAGATGATGAGCAGGGATGACGCATAGCCGATCTTCTGGTAGCTGAACGCCGTCTGGAAGATGTAGATATTCAACGTCTCGGACGCATTGCCGGGACCACCTTGCGTCATCGCGAAGATGATATCGAAGGTCTTGATCGCGTCAATCGCGCGGAACAACACCGCGACGACAATCGCTGGGCGCAAGAGCGGCAGGGTGATCCGCCAGAAGGTCTGCCACGCCGAGGCACCATCGATGCGTGCCGCCTCCATCGGCTCTACGGGAAGCCCTGCCAATCCGGCAAGCGTGATCAGCATGATCAGCGGCGTCCATTCCCATGTATCCACGAGCACGAGGGCGAGGATGACGAGCTTCGGGTTACTCAGCCAGAGCACCTGCGGCAAATGGAGCCGGAAGAAGATGTACGGCAGCGCGCCCTGCGTCGGGTTGAGGATGAGCGTCCACATCAGCGCAACGACCACCGGCGTCGCCACCATCGGCAGGAGCGCGATCGTGCGGACGACGCTCTTGCCGGGGAACTCGCGGTTCAGCAGCAGCGCCATCGCCACACCGAGCACCGTCTGGATGGCGATGGCGAGCGCGGCGAAGAGCAACGTCCGCAAAAACGCCCCGAAGAACCGCTTGTCGTGCAAGAGAATGTCCCCGAAGTTCGCGAGGCCGACCGCACGCGGCGCGTCGGTGATCGAGCCGGACCAATCGTGGAAACTCATCCAGACGGTGTACCCGAGCGGGAAGACGAGCAGCAGGACGACCGCGATAACCGCCGGCGCGGGGAAGACCCACCGCGCCTTGCTGTCCCACCATGTGGTGCTGAATCGCCGTCTTCCGTGCGCCTCGCCCATTGCGGCGCGCGCGGCGGGTCCTGCGGCTCCCATCGTGCGGCTCATCCGCCCGCCTTCTCCTTATCCACGAGCGCCTTGAACTCCTGCTGGACGCGGTCCATGACCGTCTTCGCATCCTGCCCGTTGATGACATCGATCACACCGACGCTGATGATATCGCGCGATTCCGCGACGTGGATCACCGGCGGCAGGCCGGGGACGGATGCCTTGAGCATGGCGAATGTTGACTCGAACCATTCGGGGGGGAGCGACGTTCCGGACCGGGATTCCGGGTTGTTCCACGCGGAGGCGCGTGCCACCGATGTCCCGCCCTGCAGGATTTTGAGCGTGTTCGCCTTATTGGCTGCCCACTGGCAGAAGAACCATGCGGCATCCCGATTCTTCGACTTCGCATAGATGGACCACGAGCCGGCGAAGAGCGGCGGAAAGTTACCGGCGGGGCCAGCGGGGAAGATACCGTACCCCATTTTGCCCGCCACCGTCGATTTCGTCTTGTCCTCGAATGGCCCTGCGAACCCCGTGCCGTCCGTGTAGAGCGCCACGCGCCCCTGCTGGAAGAGTGCACTCGCCTCCGGCCAGGAGAAGTTCGTCACGCCGGGCGGGCCGTACTTCCTGAGCATCATGGCGTAGAATTCGACCGCCTTGATGTCTTCAGGACTATTCATGATCGGGGTGCCACTCTTGTCGAAGTAGCCGCCACCGAAGTTGCGGAAATACGGGTCGATCTGCGTCGCGTTGGAGGTCTTCTGCCCGCGCGCCACGAAGCCGTACATTTGCGGCGGGTTGTGGAACTTCTTCGCCGCCGCCTCCAACTCGTCCATCGTCTTCGGCGGTTTCATCCCGGCTTGATCAAGGAGGTCCTTGCGGTAGAAGGTGATGTTCGTATCCATATTGCCGGGCATACCGATGATTTTGCCGTCCACGGTCATGATATCAACCGCGCCCTTGAAGAAGTCACCGGGCCAGTCGAAGTCCGGCGAGACCGTCTTCGGGTCGCTCAGATACTCGTTCATCGGTGCGTACCAGCCATTTTTGGCGAAGAGCAATCGCTCCTGATGGAGACTCGAGGAGAAGACATCGATCGTGCTGGAACCGGCAGTGAACTCCACCGTCAGTTTCTCGCGGGCATTGTTCTCCGGTAGGTCCTCGAAATTCACCTTGATCCCCGTGAGCTTCTCGAAGTCCCCCAAGCCGTTCTTGATCGGCGTGTTGATCGGGTTGGTTGGCACGAAGACGCGGATCGATGCGCCCTTAAACCGTTGCCAGTCGAACCCGCCGCTCGCGCTCGCCGTGCCGCTGGGCGCGGAACCGGCGGCGGCCGTCACGGAGAATCCGCCAGGTGCGGGTGCGGTGCTTGCGGCGGCTGAGCCAGCCGCACTCGTGCCCACCGGCGCCGTGCCGGCGGTAGTCGTGGGGGCTTTGGTGGCTGGTGCGCTCGTGGCGGTCGAGATGTTGCCGGAGGAGGACGATCCGCCGCCACCGCACGCCGCGAGCGCCGCCGCCGCGAGCGCCGCGCCCGCCGTCGCCGCGCCTCGGCGCAGCAATTGGCGGCGCGAAAGGATCACTACCGCTCCATCGTGCCAATCATGCTCTAGCCGTCGTGACATAGCTCACCCCTTAACCTGTGCGATCCCAGTTTCGCTGCTTAGTTTGAGTGGTATAGCACAAGTTCGACCCTGATTGCCAGTCGTCGTTCATCGGCCAGATGCCGGAGAGTGGTGCGAACTCACTCACGGACAGGGCTTATGCGTTCTCGCGGTCGAATATTGAGAAAGGCAGGAAGAACGCTCCTTTGCTACGATTTTCGTGTCTCAGGCGAAGATCACTCACAAATGAGCGTCCGATGCAGTCTATGTCGTCATCCCTGCCCGAAGCAACCGAGTTGTCCGTGCGCACGCTTTCGCCCCTTGATCTCCTCGCCAAGATGGCCGACAGCCTCGACGAGATCAGCGACGGGCGGTTCATCCTCGGCCTCGGCGCCGGCTGGAACGAGTGGGAGTATGCGGTCGCTTCAAGTTCTGCCCCGCCGCGATGAAGAGGTCGTTTCCCAATGCCGAATACAAGGTCGCAATCTCGAACCCGTGCGTCGCATCGCGGTGACGCGACGCACAGCAACGGGTGGTTCGTATACACTGCGTCAAGCTGTCGGCGCGAGGCGAGGTGTGCGAGGATGGTGGCGCGGTGGGCGGTAACAGCAGAGTAATCGGTGGCTTGGCCGCGCTGATGGCCGCCTTTTCCTTCGCCCTCTGGAACGTCTACCTGCAGCGCGGCCTCGCGCGCGGCGCGCCCGCCCGCCTCGCCCTCCTCCCTCTCGCGCTGTGCGAGATCGCCTGTTTCCTCCCCGTCGCGCTCATCCTCGCGCGGCGCTCCGCCCTGCCGCCCCTCGCCCCGCGCGGCGTCGCCTGGTTCTTCCTCGCCGGTGTGATGACCACCGTCGTCGGCTCCTGTCTCGCCACCCATGCCACCCGCCTGATCGGTGCGGCGGAGACCACCGCGATCCGGCTGCTCGACCCGTTCTTCGCCTTCGCCATCGCGGCGACCTTCCTGCACGAATCAATCGCCCCGCGCGCGCTCACCGGCATCGCGGTGCTCGCCGTCGCCCTCCTCCTCCTGCGCGGCAACGCCCGGCACGCACCCGCCGCCCGTCGGGGGCGCGAACGCCCCCTCGGCCTCGGCCTCGCGGTCGCCACCTCGCTGGCGTTCACGGTCGGCAGCGTGATCCGCAAAGCGGGGTTGCTGCTCGTCCCCTCGGCGATCGTCGCCGCGGCGTGCGAGGGGATCGCGGGGACCCTCGTCATCGCCCCGATTGTCGTCGCGACCGTCCGGCGGCAGGGACTGGCGGACCTGACCTGGGCGCGGGGCCGCGACCTGTGGCTGTCGGGGCTCGCGGCGGCGGCGGGGACGTTCTTCCTCAACATCGCGCTGCAGCGGGTGGCGGTGCCGGTGGCGGTGGCGCTGCGCAACCTGTCGCCATGGTTCACGCTGTTCCTGCTGCCGCTCCTGCTCGGGACGCAGCACCGGGCGACGCGGGCGACCTGGTGGAGCACAGGCCTCCTGACGGCGGGGATGCTGCTCATCCTCTCCCGGTGAAGGAAACCGCCGCCCGCCTCGATGCAGATGCCTCGTCATCGTCACCGTGACCTTCGCCCGTCAATGTGAGGCGTTAAGGGGTCACCGCACGAAACGGCCAACATCGTCCGTCAAGGACCGCGATGCAGACCGATATGATGGACGCAGCGCGGCGAGCTGTCCAACTGGGGTGTACCTCATACTGACGGCACCCCTGATACCTGCCAATGCGTCAGGAGAGAACCGTTGTCTACATTTCCTGGGAGAACCTTTTCGTATTTTTACGGGATTGTGTCCTGACCAGAGAAGCTCCACTCCGGCTTGCCTCCCTCTCTCGTTGAAGTAATATTCAAGCCGACAATCAGAAATGTCGCCTCTTCTTCTGCACGGACACGATGCTCGACGCCTTTGGGTACCACGAATAACTCGCTCTCCGCGAGATCGATCTGCTCCGTTCTCAGTTCAATGGTCATGTGCCCCCCGTAGAGGATAAAGAGTTCATCTTGGTCATCATGTTTGTGCCAGTTGATCTCACCGATGCCCTTGGCGACTTTGAACAATTGACCGTTGGCTTTCGCAATGATCTTTTGCGACCAATACTCGTTAAGCGAAGCGATTTCGTCTCGAATAGCGACTTTCTGCATGGCGACCTCCTCGATGTATTCGGGAATGCCTCTTCGTGATTCTGCCGCACTCCTGCGGTGACTGTGCATATCACAATCATCGTTTCTTGGCTCGAAACTAGCATAGTCGTCAAGGACCGGCGGGATAGTAGGTCAGTTTGGCAACTTTGGCACCGCTGGCACAGGTGAAAAACGTCAAACTGAACCAACCTCTAGGTCATCAGGTTCAGATCCCAATCGACGAACGTCTACTCGGCATCACGCGCGTCAGTCGGATACGGTTTGCGGCTTTGTTCCATGCACAGAAGTTACCGCGCCGCAGCACTGCCCATCTAGGGTCTATCTCAGATGGACATGCGGTCGTCGCACGCACCGCCGTTCCCGCTCCTTAGCGTACTCTGATTGACGAAACGTCAATCGTCCCCGCAGGCCGGGTACGTCGCCAGGGCAATCGCATCTCATCCGGCGATGACCTTGAGTAGGTAGCGCTCGTCCTACCCTGCCTTCAGCCGCTTGTTCTTGATTCCGACCTTCGCTGTCCGCTCCTGCTTCAGCAGGTTGAGCGCAATATGCCGCAAGACCACCAGATTTGCTGCGCTCGCCCCCATCCGCGCCCGGCTCTC
>JAABUJ010005041.1_pt1 | contig 13497 bp, 11 predicted proteins | sample 5559131 | NCBI WGS metagenome assembly JAABUJ01 (sample SAMN10711875, study PRJNA513366) | rock metagenome | isolation source: Antarctica rocks | place: Antarctica: Victoria Land, Mt New Zealand nord | collected 2016-01-07
TTCGCACAAAAAAGGTCCGCACCGACCATCTACCCACCGGCTTCTGGGGCCAACGGCGGCGGCATGCGGCCCCAGAAGCCGCTGCTCCGCTTGACCTAGCCGCCTGATGCAGCGGAAACTAGAGCAGAAGAGACAATGGTAAAATTCTTTACGGCGGTTGCCATATGCCAGCCTTCCCGCGTCACCGCCGCTTTTGCGACGACCCGGGTATCGTGGGGAACTGCTAGCCTGTAAATTTGCCATGTGTGGTCGTACTGCTTCTCGGTGTTGGCCCCGCGCATCCACATAATGCCCCGATCGGTGAAAACTTTAGCCTTCTGGATACCGACGACACAGCAGATACTAACAACGATCCGCACATCAGCATCTGTCTCAACCATAAGGGTAAGCTTGCCGCCACTCGTCAGCGTCTCAGTGCTTATGTGAATGATGGGGCGAGGCAGTGTTGGCTGTGGCGCGCACGTATAGGTACGTTGCCCGCTAGCGGCTGTCGTGACCCCTCCCCCGCAGCCACCGGGCGTATAGAGCTCAGCGGTGGCGAGCACACCGGAGCCATTACCACCCGCGACGAGAACCCGTCCATCGGGCAACAGCGTCGCCGTCTGACCGAATCGGCCCATAATCATACTGGCCGTGGCGGTCCACGTACCGCGGCTCGGGTCGTACAGCTCCGCGCTAGACAGGGGACGACAGGACGAGGTGACATAAAGGGCACAGCCCCCCGCGACCAGAACCTGCCCTGACGGGAGCACTGTCGCCGTCGATGCGTCGCGCGGAGTCGTCATGCGACCGGTGGTCGTCCACGTCATCGTCTGCCAATCGTACACGTCTGCGCTGGCCAGGGGGGGCTGGCACGTATCGTTGGCGCACCCCCCGGCAACAAGCACTGTGCCATTCGGCAGCAGCGTAGCCATGCCGTCATAGCCCTGGGTACGCATGGGTCCGGAGAGCCTCCACTTTTGCGTGCTGGGGTCGTACACCTCTCCACTCGTCGGGAGACGGCGACACGCATAGTCCGCGCATCCACGCACGACGAGGACCGTCCCGTTGGGTAACACGGTGGCCATGTGTCTCTGACGTGCTGCGGTCATGTTGCCGGACCCACTCCACTGACCTGTCTTGGGATTGTACAACTCGGTACTCGACTCTGCGGCACTCGACTCCACAGCACGCGCGCTGTCCATTCTGTCGATGCCACCCGCCACCAGGACCGTCCCGTCGCGTAGCAGGGTGGCCGTGTGGAATTCGCGCGCCGTGAGCATAGGACTGGTGATCCTCCACGTACTATGGTGCGTATCGTACAGCTCCGCGCTCGCCAGCATCTGTGTCCCGTCAAAGCCGCCAGCGACGAGAACATTCCCGCTGGGCAGCAGAGTGGCCGTGAACGCATTTCGCGGGGTTGTCATGGGGGTGGTGGTCGTCCATCGGCCGGTGCCAGGATCATACAGCTCCGCGCTCGCCAGGATACCGGTACAGTTCACGTCGGCGCAGCCACCGGCGACAAGCACATGCCCGTCGTGGAGCACCGTCGCGGTAAACCCCGTGCGCGGGGTGATCATCGACCCGGTCGGGGTCCACCCACCCGTTCCCTGTCCCGGCAGCCCTGCCCTCATCGCCGCAACAGGTGCGCCGGATGCGATCACCGGCGCGCTAGGTGGGCCAGTGTGGATGGTGGCGCCCGTGGACGCCGTGGTATGCGCTGAATCAACGACTGCACGTGCGGCCGGCCGCCCAACGGCCAGTGGCCCGATGAGCGCCCCGAGGAGCATCGACGCGATGATCCACCGCTGCCAGCCGTGTGTCCTACGGACGATGTGATCCATAGCTCTAAGCCTTATCGCGCGGTGCGCATGGACAGGGGCGGGGCCGCGGCGGCACGATGCCGGGCACGCGACGGAGCGTGGGGTCAGGATGCCGGGTCAGGACGGCTTTGCCTCCTACGGCAACTGACGCGACCGGGACGGCCACACGCAGCGATAGGAGGCCGATCAAGCGGACAATGACGTCCGTCACACCCCTCATGTGTCCATGATGCGGATAGGGGGGCGCATAGGCTGATGCCCCCCGGTCGCGGCAGCCATTTGAGCGCCGATTGACGCGTCGGGCTGACCCTAGACACTACGGTACACGAAACGCGCGTCCCCTGTCCAGGTAAACAAGCGCGTTGTCGTGACCAGAAAAGGACCGTCGGTCGCAGATAGAACGTCCAGTCGCCTGTCCATTGAACGGACCCGGCCGTGGAGCATCCCGATGAACAGAACAAGGAGGTCGCCGTCGTACCTGCGAGGGCAGCCCACACCGCAGACAAGGCGTCCTCGCAGCCCATCTCCTGCGCTCACGGGAGATGGGACACGGCACGCGCCCGGGCCACGGTCCGCGCGACATAGTCTGTCATGTGACCGACCTTCCGCGCGGCGAGGTGCGGGCTTCCCTCGATCATCGCGCGTTCCAGCGCGACGGCCGGAGCGTCGGGGAAGCGGCGCGCCAGATCGACCACGATCATCCAATCGATGCGCGACGGGTCGAGCGCCGGGTAGCGTGGCACGAGACGCGCGACCTCACGCTGATAGAGACGCCCGAGCGGCGAGAGCGACACAGCCGCCCCCTCCGGGTGCGAGAAAGGCGCAGGCGTGCCCTCGCCCGCGTCCCGATCCATCACCCCCTCCAGACGCGCCTGCGCCGCGACGAGCAGGATCGCGGCGGCGGCCGCCCGTTGTCCCGTTGCTCCACGAAGCAGCACGTAGGGGTATAGGCCGTCGGCGCGCCGGTGCCGCTCCTTCCGGTTCGTCAGGCCCGCGAGCCGCCCATAATGCCGCCAATCCGCGCTATTCGGGTCGCCGCCGTAGCGCTCCGCGAGCACACGTCCCACCGCCGTCGCGAGCGTCGGCGCGATGAGGCCGTCCGCCACGCGCACCCACGCCTGGTAATTGTGCGGGCTTGTCTCCACGACCACGGCTGGCCTGGCGCCATCGGCCCCCATCTGGCCTAGCGCGTCGTGCGTCAGGTCGTCGACGAGCACCAGCCCGACCGAGCTGGCGGGCCGCACGTAGACATCGGCCCCCTGGGCATTGCGGTGCTTGAGCCACCCGACGCGGCGCACGACCTCATCTGTCGTGCCCGTCAGGGTGAGCATGCGGCCTCCCTCGCGCACCCCCACCTCGTAGCGCGCGGCCCCCATGGCCAGGAGCTGCGCCCGCATCACCCGCGTTGTCCGCTCGCCCTCCCTCGCCATGGCCCCCTCCCTCGCCGGCGCCTACGCGGTCACAGCCACGGCTGCTCCCTCCTCCCCAGCCAGAGGCAGCACGGCGCCGGTCCTGCGGCCCGATGGCGCGGTCGGCCCCGGTCTACCCAGCGTGGGGAGAGGCGGTCGCCCCGGCCGACGCGCCCGGAGTCGGCGTCCTCGGCGGCTCGAGGTAAAAGACAGGGGGAGGAGGACCACTGACGACCGTCACAAGCTGACCCGTGTCGTGCGCCATCATCAGGATGCGATTGGTCGCCGTATCGACGATAAAAATGTCGCCCCTGTCGTCCACAACCACACTAGATGGTGCACCGATGGGGGCCTGCCCGTGCGCCCCTCCGTCGACACGCGTGTGCGCGTTGACGACCACGGACGCGCGGCCCGTGCGCACATTCACCCGCGCGACGAGCGCAAAGCCTGGATACGCCACAAGCAACGTGTCGGGTCCGTCAACGGTGACGCCCGTGCCGGAAAGATGGGGATTGGTAGGCTGACCGGTGTTGGGCACCGTCCGGATGATGCCGTGATCGATCCTGCGCACGCAGCACACATCCCCGATGAAGACGGTGCCCGCCTGATCGACCGCCACGCTACCGGGCAAGTTGATCTCGGCGTCCGTCAGCCGCTGCCAGTGCGCGAGCACGGGTGTCACGGTCCCGGTCCGCGGATCCAGGCGAAAGACCATAGCCCCAGCCACGGCGCTGAGAAAGTACAAATAGCCCTTGCTATCGAACGTCAAGGCCTTCGGCATCTGGCCGTCGACCGCGAGATCCTTGCTCTCCAGCGTGTTCAGGACGGGCGTGATCCTGCCGCTGTGGGCGTCTACCTTGCGGATGCGCCGGCTGACGGTGTCAGCGATATAGACATTGTAGCTCGTGTCCACCGCGAGTCCCTCGATACTCGTGATGGTCGCTTTGGTTGCAGGGATGTTGTCGCCCCCATAGGCGCCCACAGTCGTGTCACCCTGGCCGTTCCCGGCCACTACCACACTGACCCCTGGGGGCACGCGGTGTCCGTAGAGCGTCACGGGAACGCCGGTGATGTTCGCGAGCCACACATGCGGATGGGAATGGAGGCCTGAGAGGGGGCCTGAGAGACCTGAGAAGACAAGATGGCCGTCGCCTGCCAGGCTCATCCCACCGATCCAGGCCGAGGTATGCACCGGGATCACCGCCGCGGCCATGTGTGGGAGAGGTCTTGTGACAGCGCGGGGTATCGGGGCCGTGCCGGTCGGGGCCACCGTTGGCGTGCCGGTCGGGGCCACCGTTGGCGTGCCGGTCGGGGCCACCGTCGCTGACGAGGATGGCGATGCCATCGGCGTTGTTAGCACAATTGCCAGAAACGGCGTCGGCACCGGGGCCGGCGTGTCTGTCGGCTGCTCCACTAGCGTCTGGCGCGGCGCGACCGTTCCGTCCCATCCGACCACGATCCCGCGGTGTCCCGTCGTCGCCTGAAACGTGAGGATGGCGTGGTAGTGGCTCGTGGACGCATAGATCGTCCCCGCTCCATCGACAGCCAGGCCGCTGATCACGCCCTGATCGACCAGCGACGGCCAGGCGTCTGCGGACCCAGGGGGCGGCGTGCCCCCTGCCTCCGCAGCGACCGGCATCCAGTGCGTGAGCGTCGGGTCTATCTCGCGGATGACGGTGTTCGTCGCGAGATAGACGTTACCGACCGTGTCGGTAGTCATCGCGTACACACTGCCTAGGAGTGTCTGCGCGGGGGGCTTGGTCGTCACAGCAGGATCGATGGCGGCGATCGGGCCACAGGTGCCCGCGATCGTCGAGATGGTCTGGCGGGCAGGGTCGACCGCGCGCACGCAGTACGAACTGGCCATGAGCAGCGTGCCCGTCGGTGTGACCCGCAGATCGAGCGGTGCTCCGGACCCACGTGGACCCTGCCCAACGAGCGTGTGGATGATCCCATCAGGGGATATGACGCGGATGAGGCCACTGGCCCAATCGGCCACGTAGATGTATCCCGCATGCCCGACGGCGACGCTAAAGGGTGCGGCGAGCTGGGCCTGCGTCGCCGGCCCCCCATCGCCTGCATCGCCCGCCTGCCCCGTCCCCGCCACCGTCGTGATCACCCCCGTCGCCGCGTCCACGCGCCGCAAGCGATTGGTCATCGAGTCCGTCAGATAGAGATTGGCGGACGCGTCCACGTCGATGCCGCCGACCCCATCGAGTATCGCCTGCGTCGCCGGTCCGCCATCGCCCGCGAACCCCGCCTGGCCCGTGCCCGCGACCACCACCGTGCGATGACCGGCGACCGTCTCTCCGTACAGGGTGATGGGCGTCAGGCCAGGGTTGACGAGGTCGATCCGGTTGTGCGTACTGTCGGACACCAGGAAAGGGCCGCCATCCGGATGCACGAACACCAGAGACTCCGGCGCGAATCCGCCCGTTAGAGGAGGGGCGGCCTGGGCCGTCGGCGCTGCCAGTGACGCCGGCGCCACCGTGGGCGGGATGGCCGTCCCCTGCGTCGCGGGCAGGAGTGTCGCTAGGGCGCCCGAGAGGACGCCTGGCGTGGGCGTTATCGGCACCGTTAGACCGGCGATGACGTGCCAGGGCCTGACCAGCAGGGCGCCGCCCACGAGCGCCATGACACCGATCAGGAGTGCCGCGCGCGTCATCCAGCGACGGCCTGTGGAGACCGTCGCTGCTGCCGGCAACAACTCGCCGCATCCCTGGCAGAACGTGAGTTCGGTCCGATTTTTCGTTCCACACGTCGGGCATTTCATGCTCTCTCCTCCGTCGCGGTCGACCGCAGTTGATCGAGGCGCAGCGCCGTCGCCGGATGGGAGTCCGCAAGCACGGACTCCCATCCGGTCCGCCCTGTCTCGAACGCGGACATCGTCTCCAGCGCGCGTCTGAGGCCAGCACAATACGCCGCGCCGGCGTCGCGGGCGGCTCCGTCGGCCTCGTATTCGTGGCGTCGCGTGCGCCATGCTTGGGTCGGCGCGATAAAGAGCTTGGTCAGCACCCAGGCCGGCCATATGATCGCGTAGGCCACCAGACAAATCACCTGTATCCGTCCGACCCGCCACAGGATGACACCGGCGTTGTACAACAGGGCGAGCGGCCACGCACTCGCCCACACAAGCTGCTGACCGACGGTGTGACCGGCCCGCCAATGGGCGAGCTCGTGGGCAAGGACGCCGGCTAGCGCCTGGTTCCCCTCCCCGTCGTCCGGCGGGAAGGTCGTGAGCATCCCGTGCGTGAGGACGATGGCGGTACAGTGCGCCCACACCGCCGGGCGCGGCTGGTCGCTGATCATGACCACGGGCAGCACGCTGTCGATGCCGAGGGCAGTGGCCGCCCCCTCAAGCAGAGGGTCGATGCGCTTTTTCTCCTCCACGCTCATCTGCCGATAGCCGCGCAGCCGAAGCCACACCCTCCTCTCGCCGGCGATGATGACACTCGTGAGCACCAGGGCGACGATAAAACCAGCAATGAGCGCGCTGATGTCGCTTTCGAGCACGGTCATCCCTCCGATTGTGACGAGGGGTATGGTGTAGAAGGCGATCACGGCGGCCACGGCCCCGCCGAGGGCGGCCCCTGGGAGGGAGACGAGATGGACGGCATGCGTCACACCGTTGGCGTAGGGGGTTGACCAGGACGTCGTGATGTGACCGGTCGTGACCACGGTCCCCAGATTAAAATCTGGAAGGGGAACAAGGTGGAAAAGCTGGAGCAGGAGGCCAACTACCGCGCCGCCGGTCGCAAGATCAACCGCGATAAACAGGCCCATATACGTCGAGACAAGGGCGCTCAGGATACCCCACGGTTGCGCCCAGACCCCGCACCAGAGCAACTCCCACACGTGGCGCGTCCGACGCCGCCCAGCGCGCGGCGCCACCGCGTGCGCCATCTGACCGAGCAACGGCGGTGGAGTCGTCGGACCACTGCTCTCCGCGCTCGTCCGCGCACGTCGTGCCCGCCGCGCCGCCGTCGGCTGCCACTCTGCTGGTGGCGCGGCGGTTCCACCGTCATCACCGGTCGCGTCTGCCTCGTCACTGATCGCGCGTGTCATGGTGCTTCGTCTCCTTGTAGACGGCGACTTTCCGCGGCGCTAGCACCACGTCCCGGTTCGTCGCGCGAACATAGACCTCCCCGGTCCCCAGAGTCATGAGCATGTTCGGATGAACGTTGTACGCCCTCCCCTCTTGGAGGTTGACGCTCCACGGATCGGCCTCCTGAGCCTTCACCGTCACCCCTGTTTTCGTGTCTTTACGCGTGCCGAACTCGGCCGCCAGAGGTCCCGCGTCCTCGGCGCTGACCGCATGCACGAGCAACAGCCCGACACTGCCCATCGTGGCCCGCCGCAGCGTGGCCTCCGTCGGAATCACCTGTGTCGAGATCACGACCGGCATCTGTGCCTGGCGGCCCTGCAACAACAGATCCTGTATCTGGGCGGGCTCGCCAAGCGCGGCAAACTCGTCGATGATGAGCAACGCCGGTGTCACCGCGGTCGTCTCCCCCGGTCTCGCCGCTGCGGCGAGCGCGGTGATACGCCGCCCGGCGACCACCTTGAGGTCCTGGATCAGCACGCGGCCTAAGAGCTTGACGGCCTCGGGACTCGCCAGCGTACTTAACTCGATGTAGGTCACCGTGGGGGTGGCCAGCGCCACGTCCCAGTCGATTGCCGGTGTTTTGCTAAAGAGCGGGCCAAACTTTCCTTCGCGCAGGGCATGTAGGCGCGCATGAAGTCCGGCGCGGCCTGCGCTGGTGGGATGACCCGCCTTTTCTATTTCCATGAGCCGCCCTCTGAGGATCGTATCATCATCATGGACCGCCAACGCGAGGTCCGTGAGCTGGCCCGGTCGCAGCGCGTCACACAGACCAGCGAGGGTGAGCGGCCTCTCAGCGCTACGCAGGCCACGCACGATGGGCGGCACAATACTCAGAGCGACATCTCCGAAGACGCGACTCGTCCCCTCGAAGCTAAAGGATCCGACCACCTTGTCCGCGATGTCAGAGGGGTCACCGGTACACGGGTTGTATCCCCATGAGTCCGGTTCGTCGACGGAAAAGATGACCAGGTTGCGCTGATAGGCAGCGGCAAGATGTTTCGCCTCCTCGCGCAGGCCGCCCCCTTTACAGTCGATGATAATGAGCGCGTAGTCGTTGGCCAGCGCCCCATCCGCTAGGCGCGCGAGGGTTGTCGTCTTGCCCTTCCCGGGCTGTCCGGGAATAAAGACGGAGCTGCGCAGGTCCGTCGGCAGGATCAGGTCGAAGGGCTGACCACCGGCGTCCGTCCCAAGGCGGATGCGCCCGACCGGGTGCGGCACATAGCCGGACGGGTCGCTGGGTGCGACGGGGGAGGGCGCCCCCACCACCGTGTCCGGCCCAACCGCACGCTCCGTCACTGGGGCGGCGGCTGTCATGCCCACCGCAACGTCCGATCGACGGCCGGCCGCGCTCCGCCCCTCGGGGTCGATCGTCCTCTGCTCCCCGATCCACAAGGCCGTTTGGAGGACGAGCGGACCGAGGAGAGCCTTGCCCACCACGCTGCTCAGCACGGCCGGGGCGGGCAGGACGGAACCGGAGAGCAGGCGCATGGGCCAGCTCCAGACAATCGCGGGCTCGATCAGACCGGCGATGGCCGCCGTCAGGCCGGCGAGGCCCCAGCGCGAGGCCGGGTACGGACGCCGCCAGCGCCAGAGTGCGAAGGCAACGGCACCGCCGAGCACGGTACCGGGCGCAAGAAGTACGACGAGGATGCACAGCATCGATGCGGCGCCTGTCCATCCAGGCCGTGCCCTCGCCGGCGCTACCTCGTTGTCCACTGCGCCTCCTCCCAGTCACGGACCTCAACGAATCGGGCAAAACCCCGCGTCGTGATCGTGTCCCGTACCCGCGCCGCCGTGCGACCCGCACGGGCATACCACCAGACGCGATTAATGAACGTGCCCGCTGCCGCGATCGCTTCCCACCCGCTCTGTGCGTCGGCAGCAGAGAGCGGGGTCTTGCGGTAGTGCTCCGCGTACGCGTCCGCGATGCGCACCACATCCACACTGCGTTTGGGCGTGCGGTCGAGCTCCACCGCGATGACCTCTCCCGAGACGAGGATCAGCAGGGCATCAGGGACACGCCGCAGGTGCGGGATAGCGTGGGCGTCCTGGGTATGGGCTGCCGGGGACGCCGAGTCATCCGTCCGGGCCCGCGCTTGGCGACCGCGCATCTGCCAGGCCCGGATCTGCCGTTCCGTCACGAGGGTCGCGCCAGGATTTTCCCGCACGAGTTGCTCGATGAGATCGACGACCACGAGCGCGTGCTCCACCTGCGTGGGGACGAACCGCGCTGGCGGGACACCGATGTCGGCGACCGTGGCGCCGCGCGGTGTCAGCAGCAGCACATCCGGCCCCCGGTAGCGCGCCTGTTTACGCTGCACCAGGCCCATCTCCTCCAGGATGCGCACGCGCCGATACACCGACGACGTGAGCCGATCCTGGGCGGTCGAGGTGGCGCGGAAGTGTTGCCTCCAGACCTGCTCGATACTTACCACGCCATGCTGGGCGATCCAGCGCAGGATCATGATGTCGCGGTCATTCAGGACATGGTTGGTCCGCGCCTTATGCATAGAACACCCCACACACAGGAAACGTGCACACGAACGATAGGAACCATCAGCGCGCCGTTGAGCAGGGCGAAGAAGGCCCACAAGGCGCCGTGGTTGACACATCGTATCATAGGGACGCCTCTTTGTCAGATCGCTCGGCGTGCTCGTAGCCCGACCCGCTGCGGAGGAGAGCACCGGGCACGAGTCCCGAGCGGGACGAACCCGTGCCACGTCGCCCGGTCGTCGTCCCACGACTGCTTTAGCGGGGTGGGCAACTCCACATGCTCATGACGTGGACAGCAAAGACGAGCTGGCCTCGTGTCAGGAGACTCGTGTCCGGGCGTGCGAATGAGTCACACTCAGGAGTGATAGCTGGTGTTCTCGTCATGGCGCACGCGGTTCGGCCACGACACGCACCTCATGCGCCATCGTCCTCAGGTTAAGGGCGATCTCCCGTAGCGGTCCGCGTGGCTCTGCCATGGTGAGATGCGCCAGGACGAACAGGAATGTCTCGCCATCGACACGCGGCCGATAGTCCTCCAGCCGAATACTGTAGATGTCCTGCATCCACGTGTATCGCCAGGTCGGCCTAAGGACCGTATCGAGTGTTCCCAGGAACCGCCGCACGATCAGGGCCAAGCCATATTCTTGCCCCCGCGCGACCTCATCGAGCGCCAGCCCGTGCGCCTGTGCAAGATCGCGCAACGCGATGAGTGTTGGTATCGGCGTCACACGACCACCATGCACGTACTCCACCCTGAAATCACGCAGCATCCTATCAACAGCAGTATCATCCAGTGGACCATACCAAGGAGGAGCAGGCGGCTGCCACTCCAGGAGGACAAGGTGTCCGTCACCCACGCGGATCATCTCAGCGTGCGCGTATGTGCTATCCATTAGCGTCATTGTAATGGAGGGATCCCTTTTTGACCTACCTTGTACGCGCGTGGGCACCGACCTGTATCGTGTAGCTCATTGTTTTGAGATCCAGCGACACCTCTGTCAGGGACGCGTCTGGATCATCGAGTAGACCAGTACGGAGAGTCAAAAACCGCAATTCGTCACCCTCAACCCGCGGACGATAGTCAGCGAGGCTGATGCCGTAGCGTTCTTCAAAGGGTTCGTAAAGCCATACCGGGCGTATGATTCGCCCCATATCTAGAAAGCGATTAACGATTGTTGCTACGTCGTCTTCCTTCCCTCTCACCTCAGCCGCTAGGTTAATGCCTTTCTCCTTTATGACATCCAAAAGTAGGGTCAAGCGTGGCACGGCGATAGTCGTTTGACCGTCGATGTACAGGACCTTGAACAGGTCGCCAGGCGTTGGTGTCGGCGACACATCGTACGCATGCAGAGGATCAAGGTGTTGAGTGAACAGGACCAGCTTGTCCTGTCCAATAGGCAGTGACACGCTCTGCTCATATGCTGCATCTGGTGCCATCAAAGCCTTCTCAATCGTACCCCTTACATGGTTCGCGAATGCCCTATCTCGTGGACACTATGCGTCAACGTTGTAAGGTCGAGTGTAACTTCCAGAAGGGGAGGTTTAACATCATCCCAGGTTACCGGCCAAATCACATAAACCAACATTTCTTGATTAACATAGGGTCTATGATCATGCAAGTCGACACCATACTCCTCTTTCATCCATTCGTTCCGCCACGTTGGGATAATAGGCTCCCTGATGTGTAGAAGCGAACCGAGTATGAATGCAAAAGGCTCTTCTTGCCCGCGTGCCTCCACCGGTAGATACACGCCTTTTATCTGTAGGAGCGTTCGCAGGTCGTCCATATTCCGTAGATGCACCGTCTCATCATCGGTCACATACAGAACGTGCCTGTCCGGCGCTGAGGGTGGGTCTTCATAGGGGCGACGCGGGTCTACTTTTCTTTCGACAAGTGTGAGCGATCCCCCACCTATCTCGATCGACCGTATCCTATCGTACGCGTTATTCATCGTTGAGTTGCTCTAGAATCTGACGAAATTCATCATCGGTAATGGCATCAGCTAATTGTCGATTGCTTCTAATAATACTTTCTAACGCAGCTATGGGAGACATCCCATAGAGCGTGAACGCCGGAGAGTGTACTAAATTGTTGATTCCCGCAAATTCGGCCTCTCGGAAACGAGCCCTGCCTTCAGCTAAAGCGCGCGCGAATGCACTAATAGTCTCTTTTTCAGGATTAGGGATACGTCCAGATGTAATATCTAGCTCATGTTGCCCCTCATGAACGAGCGTCGATAAGACTCTATCCACAGGCCCTCTCAAGCTCACGACGATAGACCCTACTCCCCCCGCGGATCCATACGACCGATCAACGTCCGAGACGAACTCCACTTTTAGTTCTCCAGCCTCTATTCTGTGTACTATCATCTGCGACGTTGCTGTCTGTATTGACGCGTAAAACCGATCCCATACAACCGTCGCTGATTGCACCTCGTCGTTTGCTTTGCCTCCGGAAGAGCTATAGGAGTGTCTATCGCTCGCGGGCATCCATCCCGTATCATTTCTCCGCTCGTACCTTGTCTCTAATTCCTTTCCTAGCACAATGGTCCGGGTTATATCCTGTCGACGCGGCGTATCGCGTTGTTGATCCCACGCCTTGTCCGTGTGCCACAGCGCCCGCTCCCGCAGGTAATCATAGTGCGGCCTGTAGAGCCGCGCCTGCACCACGCGCCCGTCGGCGCGCTGCCCGTCGCCCGCGAGCACGATATGCACATGGGGATTGTCGGTGTTCTGATGGACCGTGGCGCACCACGTCAATTCCAGGCCCAGCCGCCGCCCCAGGTCGGCCATTACCTGACGTGTGAAGGTGGGCCAGTCTACCACGCGCTCGTCGGTCGCCGGCGAGAGCACGATCTTGTGGAACCGCAAGCCATCACGCCCCTGGTCCAGGATCATCTGGTAGGCGTCATCTAGCGGGAGCGCATCCGCCCCCGCGTCGAAGATGGCTCGCGGTCCCTCATCCTCGGCGCGTGCCCGGTACCGGATGTACGTGAGATGCGCGAGGAGGCGCGCGCCAGCCGCGGCGCGCGCGCCTGTGACGTAGCCCGTGCCCTTCACTAACACGGCTCACTCCTGGACCGGCTCACGCTCCGCCAGTAGCCGCCCCGCGTTCCTTTCCGCCTCCGCGACCAGCTGCGTGACGTGATCGGGGTCCAAACCCGTCACCAGCGCGCGCACGAGGGACGTTCCGATGGCCGCCTCGCGCACTCCCTTCTGCGTGATCCCAGTCAGCCGCTTGGCCATCGTGACCAGCTCCGCGCGCAGCACCTCCTCAACGACCGCACGCACCGCAGGTAGCGCCTCACGTTCCACCTGCTCCCCCGACACCTGCGCCAACCCACGGTCCACCAGATCCTCGACGACGCGCGTGAGCGGCATATGCCAGCGCGCCGCCAAAGCCTCAAGTGTGGCGGACGCGTCCGGGTCGAAATAGACGGTCGTCCGTACCTTCTGTGTCGTCGTGACACGTCGACGAGTCATACGGTCCCCCTCGCGTGCATGACGCACAGGGTGTCCCACATATGCGAAGTAAAGTGAGGTAAGTATCTCTAGTATGCATCATCTCTAGTTTCCGCTGCATCAGGCGGCTAGGTCAAGCGGAGCAGCGGCTTCTGGGGCCGCATGCCGCCGCCGTTGGCCCCAGAAGCCGGTGGGTAGATGGTCGGTGCGGACCTTTTTTGTGCGA
>JAABUJ010005042.1_pt1 | contig 13493 bp, 16 predicted proteins | sample 5559131 | NCBI WGS metagenome assembly JAABUJ01 (sample SAMN10711875, study PRJNA513366) | rock metagenome | isolation source: Antarctica rocks | place: Antarctica: Victoria Land, Mt New Zealand nord | collected 2016-01-07
GGGGTCATCCGGGCATGCCGAAGACACGGCATGTCGGGGATGACCGCCCAACGGGGGCGGTGTAATCTCTCCTCCAGAGTTCTTCGACGAAACCTCGTACCTGAGCCGGCGGCCAAACTGACTGAGGGTGCGGGGTTTCGTGCTGTCCGGGGTCAGCCGGTTGGCTGGCCCGGTCGTGCAGTCTTAGGCGGCGTCATGCCGCTCCAACCCCGGTATCGGGTTGTGTGCCGGGGGGAACACCTCGTCAGCCCACATGGGGCGGCCGGCGCCGTCGATCTCATCGCGCTCAATGAGCAGCTCGACGTACTGGCCCATTGTGATGCCCAGCGCATCCGCCGTCGCACTCGCACGTGTCCGCGTGCCCTCCGGCACACGGCAATGCACCCCGACCAACGGGATCGCATTTCGCCGACGTGCGCGTCCGGCTCCACCTGCAGGCATGTAAGCAGTTTCGCTGAAGAGGTGGTACATCTGGTGCATTTCCTTGCGCGTGTCGTCTGTTCGCTTAGCGAACCCGAAGCCGCATGGCCGTCGAAGCGCGTTTGAAGGAATTTCTTAAGCGATCACCCGTGGGTCGATTATGCGGGGGCAAGTCCGCGCGAAGCGGGGACGCGGCAGCATTGCTCTTGGCTTGGAAAGGGGCTGTTCAGCGTGCCCACGGCAGTGCGGCCATGGCGTCGACTGGTGTTGGGTCAGCGCCCGTATCCGCGCCCTCGGTCTCGGTCCTGCCGCGCTGTGGGTGGGGGAGTGTGGCGGCTGGGTGCCAAACCGGTGGTGCGGGGTGCGGTCTGCGTCGGGGCGGGTGGTGGGGTGCGTTGGTGTTGGTAGGCGCGTAGGGCGTTGAGGTTGTCCTGCAAGCGTTGTTGGCGGTGCTGGCGTACCTCGGGGTGGGCGAGGTCGGTGAGAACGGCTGCCCCGGCCGGGCTGGGTTCGCGTTCGGGATAAACCAAAGGTGCGGGTAGTTCGGTGAGGTAGGCGCGGTACGCGCGTTCCTGCGGGGTTTCCCGCTGGAACATTCTCATCGCCAACTGCACCGCCCGCGGCCCGTGCGCCCCGTAGTCGGGGTTGTCGTGCTGGATCTTCTCCCACACTCCCAACTGCCCGGAGGCGGTGGCAGCGGTCTGCGCCCAGTGGTCTCGTTGAGCGAGTTGGTCCCCGTGCCGGGCGTGCAGGACGTCGTCGCGGATTGCGGCGTAGCTGCGTTGGCGCCCATCGGCCCCGGTGACCGGAACCCCCAACCGCTCGCTATGGGTGGCGGCGAGGCGGTCGAAGCGGTGCTGGGCGCGGCCCCTACCCAACCGACCGGCGCTGCTGACCGCCCGTTGGGCAGCGAACAGCTCGGAGGCCGCCGCACCGACCTGGTTCTCCACCACGGCCCGAGCGGCGGCCAGCTCGGTGTTCAGGGTCTGTAGGTGGGTGCGGGCCTCGGTGAGAGAGGCACTGACCTGCTCCACCGGCGGGTACCCGGTTTCAGCCCATTGGGCGGTCATCCGTTCCGCCCTCGCCTCACCGGCGGTGCGTTCCAGTTCGACGTCATGTTGGCGGGTGAAGTCCCGCTCACCCAGCACCGGCGGCAACGGTTCCAACACCCGGGACAACTGGCGCCAGGCAAGCTTCTTGTCCAACTGCGACGCTTTGAACCACACCGGCTCACCGTGGTCGTCGGTGTGCGCGGCGAACCGGTAGCCGGACACCGTCCCGGTGGTGGCTTGGTTGACCATGAAGTGGATGCCGCGGTCGGTGAGTTCGGCTTCGAACGCGGGCTGGCCTTGGCCGGCGGTGGTGTTCGCCGCCGCCAGCACCGACTCCGCCAACGCGACCCGGGGGGCGTGGTGCCCGGCGTCGGCGTACATCCGGTACTCACCCGGTTTCACCTGAGTGATGTCGGTGCGCTCGGAGGCCACGGTGCGGCGGGTGACGGTCTGGGCCAACCCGTAGGTGACCTCGAGCTCGCGACGCGCGGTTTGGGCGTTGCGGTAGTCGTGCTGGCCTTGCCACACCCGCCCGTCATGAGCAACCCGCGACACCGCCAGATGAATGTGGTCATCGGCGTGGCGGACCGCCACCCACGGGTGTTCGGCGAACCCCAGGCGTTCCGCAAAGGTTTGCGCGGCATCGGCCCACTCCGCGTCCGACAACCGGCGGTCGCCCGGCGCGGTGCGCAGCGAGGCTTGCCACACCGGACGGGACACATCATCACGACCTTTGTAGGCGCGGCGCATGTTCGCCACCCACTGCCCCGGCTTGGTGGGGTCGGTGACCGCGACGGAGCCGGCGATCACCATCCCATGCACCCGGTTGTTGTAGGCGTGCTCGTTGTGCCGACCCGGCCCGTGCAGATACACCCCCAACGCCCCGGCATCTTTGCCGCGGGTGATCGACGCAATCACCGGACACCCACCGTTCCGGTCATCGCCGGCTCATCTCCTCAAGGCGCCCATCCAACGCGGCGATCGTCGCCCTCGTCTGATCGATCCCCGACACCACCTGAGCCATCGTCGACGCATCCACCCCACCCGTGCGGGCCTCGGTGTGCGCCAGGCGGGTCACCTGGTTCAGCAGATTGCCCACCCGCACCAGCTGCTGGTTCAGCTCCCGGACCACCGACTCATTCAGCACCACCACCGCACCACCCCCGGCGTTCTCTCCCGTCGCGTCGGGCACATCCGCCGAATGGCGCCGCGCGATTTCCGCCCCGACCACCGACCGGGTCCACGCCCCCAACTGACCGCGTTTGTCCGCCGCGGCTTCTCGCCGCCACGCGAGGTGCTCGACTTCGGACAACCGCACCGCCACCACCCGACGCCGCTTGGACAGTTCCGCGTCCACTGCGGCGGTGAGGGGATCCCCACCCGACCGGGGGCGGCGAGACCGCCGAGGCTGGCCGGGCTCGGTGGGGGAGTCAGCCGCGTCCGTGGCCGCGTCGGACTGCTCGGCGGTCGGGTCGAACGGCTCGGCCGGCTCGTCGCCGTCCGGCGGCAGGTCGGGGTGGGTGGGGTCGTCGGACACGACGCACCACCCCTCTCTCTCGGTCGGCGAGCCCGACTGCCCTCCGCTCCCGCAGCGCAGCGAGGACAGCGGCGAGGCCGGGAAGCCGAAACGCGCTAGCGTTACGCTAACCATACCCCGCACTGGTTTCGGCGGGCGGTCGTGGCCCAGCGTAGCCGCGAGGAACGAGCGGCGGAAGAGGCAGACACAGACACGACCACCCGCCGGGGACAGGTGGTGCGGGGGTGGGGACGGTCGTCGGCGGCAGGCCAAGTTCGCAGGCGCCCCAGCGCCGGAGAACGGCCAGCCGCGACGCCGTCCCCACCCCCGCACCACAGCGACCCGCAAGGGTCGTAGCCGGCGCCCGGCGCCGGTGCCCTAAACCGGCTCACTCACCGAACTACGCCAACGAGCTTCACTTGCAACGCCCGCAAGTCGGGGTGCTGGTAACGGTGCTGTCACCAGCCGCAATCGGCCGGGTTGGGACAGGGTTTCGCGCCCGGGGGCGCGGGATGATGGGTTGCTATGGAGATGCCGGAGAGCGACGCCGATGACCTGGTCGAGTTCTGGACTCTGTTGGATGAGGACCGCGCGTTGCTGGGCGGCAGACGTGGAGCGACGGCGCTGGGTTTCGCGCTGCTGCTGAAGTTCTACAGTCGGCATGGTCGATTCCCGCGAGGCTGGGCCGAGATCCCAGAGACGGTGATCGGGTTCGTCTCTCGCCAGGTCGGCGTCGAAATCGTGGACCTGGCGTCCTACGAGTGGTCCGGTCGCACCGTGGAGTATCACCGCGCCGAGATCCGGGAGCATCTCGGATTCCGCCTGGCCACGGTTGCTGATCAGCAGCTGCTGACATCGTGGCTGGCGGTGAGCGTCGCCCACGCGGAGCGACGCCCGGACCGCGTCCGTGAGGCGCTGCTGGGCAATTTTCGCAGGGAGCGCATCGAGGCACCGACGACCGGGCGGGTGCAGCGGATGGTGCGTTCGGCGTTGCGGACTGCGGAGCAGACCTGGACGGCCCGGATCTGCGACCGGCTCGGCGATGAGACCAGGGCCCGGTTGCTGGCCCTGATCGCATTCGCCGGCGCTCAGGACACGGACGAGAGCGAGGGCGACCAAGACGGTGAGGCCGCGGGGGCGACGGTTCTGGGGTTGATCAAGTCCGAGCCGGGCAACGTCAGCCTGGAGTCGATGATGACCGAGATCGGCAAACTCGAAGCGGTCCGGGCGATCGGTCTCCCACAGGATCTGTTCATCGATGCCGCACCCCGGGTGGTGCAGGGGTGGCGGGCCAGGGCCTCGGTCGAGGCACCCTCGCATCTACGCCGGGCCGGAAGACACGATCACCAGCACGGTCGTCGACCTGCAGCCCGGCCGGCTGATCACCGACCTCACCGAGATGGACGGGCTCGCCATCAAGGTCAAACATCGTCTCGACCCCCAGTCCGGCGGAGGCACGACCGTCACCTACCGCGTCGAGGTGACCGGTGCCGTTCCGGACGAGGTCGCCAAAGAGGTCGGCATCGGCGTCTCGGCCGACTTCCCGGACGTACTTGCCAACCTGGTTGCCGCTGCACAGGCAAACGAACATCGGTGATCCAACAGCCCGAGCAGAGCCCAGGCTTCCTGCTGTGGCACGTCACGCTGCGTTGGCAGCGCGACGTCACCGCGACGCTCAAGCCGCTCGGGTTGACCCATGTGCAATTCGTGCTGCTCGCCACCGCCTGGTGGCTCAACACGCATGACCAGCAGCCCAGCCAGGTTTCGCTCGCCACTGAGGCCGGCACCGACGTCAAGATGGCCTCACAGGTCATCCGCACACTCGAGCACAAGGGACTGATAACCCGCGAAACCAGAGCTGCGGACACGCGTGCCCGCCGGCTCGTCGTCACCGACGCCGGCGCGACGCTAGCGCCACGGGCGATCGAGGCCGTCGAGGCCGTCGACCGCGCGCTGCTAGCTCCGTTGTCGACCAAGGTCAGTCGCGACTTCACCGCCGCGTTGCGCCAGTTGCGCCAGTCGTGACCCCACGCGCCTGAGCTCGATGCCGGATCCGGATTTCAACTGGCGGACCACCACCGCAGCGTTACCGTAGCGGGATCCGCTCAGCGGGATGCGGTGGCGGGGTTGTGGTTGAGGCTGAGCAGCTGCTGGATGCGCTGCCAGGCGTCCTCTGCGGCGACGGCCTGGTAGCTCTCGCGTCGGGGGTTGAGGAAGCCGTGTCCGGTGTCGGGGTACTCGATGAGCTCGTGGGTGACCTCGGCGTTGGTGAGGGCTTCGGTGAGCTGGCGGCGGTGCTCGGCAGGGATGAGTTGGTCGTGCTCGCCGATGAGGAGCAGGACGCGCCCGGTGATCCCGGGTGTCTTGGTGAGGGTTGGTTGGGGGCGGCTGAGCGGGATGTCGGTGGTGGGGATCCACCCGCCGTAGGCGATCACCACCGCGGGTAGGTCCAGCTCGGTCGCGGCGAGGTAGGCGACGTGGCCGCCGACGCTGAGCCCGACCATGCCGGCGACGGTGCTGCACCGGTTCTGGAGGTAGTCGAGGGTGGCCCGCAGGTCGGCCAGGACGCGGGGTCGGGTCAGCTGGTGGAGCAGCTCGAAGCCGCGGGCCCGGCCGTGGTCGTCCTCGGGCAGCTCGGTCATGGTCGCGTGCCGGTGGTACAGGTTGGGTGCGAGGGCGAGGTAGCCGAGGCCGGCGAGGTGCTCACAGACATCGCGGACGTGGGCGCTGACCCCGAACAGCTCCATGCCCACGACGACGCCGACCAGGGGGTCGGTGGTGTCGGGGCGGGCGAGGTAGCCGTGCATCGGTGTGCCGTCGGGCATCGGGATCGCCACCGTCTCGGTGAGCACCCGCGTGGCGTCGCTCATGCTGGTGTCCGGGTGGTGTGGGGGGCAGCGAAGGAGAAGCGGTCACCGGCCCACGCGCCGCGCGGTGCTGCCTGCTCGAGCCGCAGGAGGTCCTCCGGTGTCAGCTCGATCCTGGTTGCGGCGACGTTCTCATCGACTCGGGAGGCGCGGCGGGTGCCTGGAATGGGGACGACCTGCTCGTCCTGGGCGAGCAGCCAGGCCAGCGCGAGCTGTCCTGGTGTGACGCCGCGCCGGCTGGCCAGGTCACCGACGGCGCCGACGAGGGCCAGGTTGCGGGTCAGGTCGGCGCCGGCGAAGCGGGGGTCGCTCACGCGGAAGTCGTCGGCGCCGAACTCGCTGGGGAGGGTGCCGGTGAGCACGCCGCGGCCGAGCGGGCTGTAGGGCACCAGGCCGATTCCGAGCCGGCGGGCGGTGGGGATGACGTCGTCCTCGGGTTCGCGCCAGAACAGGGACCACTCCATCTGCAGGGCGGTGATCGGATGGACCGCGGCGGCCTGCTTGAGCTCGGCGGCGGTGGTCTCCGAGAGCCCGAGGTGGCGGACCTTGCCCTGCTCGACGAGCTCCGCCATCGCCCCGACGGTGTCGGCGACCGGCACCTGGGGGTCGACACGGTGCAGGTAGTACAGGTCGATCGTGTCCACCCCCAGCCGGGACAGCGAGGCGTCGCAGTAGCGGCCGACGTGCTCGGGTCGCCCGTCCACGCGCACCCCCTCGGGGGTGCGGACGATGCCAAACTTGGTGGCCAGCGCCACCTGCTCCCGGCGTCCGGTGATCGCCCGGCCGACGAGCTCCTCGTTGTGCCCGCCGCCGTAGCTCATGGCCGTGTCGAGCAGGCTCACCCCCACGTCGAGGGCGTGGCGGATGGTGGCGATCGACTCGTCGTCGTCGGCAGGACCATAGCCCTGGGAGAAGCCCATGCAGCCCAGGCCCACCGCCGCGCAGCAGAAGGCGTCATCACCGAGGTGTCGTTGATCCATGCCAACCAGGGTCACCTGCAATGACTCATAAGTCCAAGACCGTCTTGTGCTACCGCCCATCGCGGATGACGATGAATAGGTGGAGCTGCGGCAGCTGGTGTACTTCGAGGCCGTGGTGCGGTGCGGCGGATTCACCCGGGCCGCCGAGTCGCTGCGCATCGCCCAGCCCGCGGTCTCCGCCCAGATTCAGCGCCTGGAGGCCGAGCTCGGCACGCCGCTGCTGACCCGCACCACCCGCCGGGTCTCGCTCACCGCCGCCGGTGAGCTGTTCCTGGTCCGAGCCCGCCGAATTCTCAGCGAGCTCGACGCTGCCCGCGGCGACCTCGCCGAGCTGACCGCGGTGCTCCGCGGCCACGTGACCCTCGCCGCCACCCAGGTCCTCGGCTCGATCGACCTGCCAGCAGCCTTGGCTGCGTTCCATACCCGCTGCCCCGGTGTGACCCTAAGCTTGCGCTCCGGCCTGATTGCTGAGCTGCTCACCGCCCTCGACACCGGTGAGGTCGACCTGGTCCTCGGGCCCATCCACGCCGACCTCGGCTCTCGATACGCCTCCCAGGTGCTTGTCGACGAGCAGCTGGTCCTGATCACCCCACCCGGGCACCCGATCGCAGGTCACACGCAAGTGAGCCTCGCCCAGCTCCGCGACTACCCGTTCGTGTGCCTGCCACCCGGCAGCGGACTACGCGCCATTCTCACCACGGCCACCGCGGCTGCAGGCTTCGAGGCCCGCGTCCAGTTCGAGACCGCCAGCCCGACGAGCATCCGCGAGCTCGTCGCCGCCGGGCTCGGCGTCGCACTCCTCGCCCACTCCGCGGCCCACGCTCCCGGCCCACCAGTCACGGTGAGGGAACTGGCCAACCCACCCGCCCATCCACCCGTCGGGCTCATCCACCGACACGAACGCACGCTCACCCCCGCTGCCCAAGCCTGCCGACGCCACCTCACCGCCGCTCAGCTCATCACCGGATAAGGAACCCCCACCGCACACACCTCACGCCCACCGTCGACCCGCCGCGACCTGGACCTGCGCATTCGCAGTAGACCCGCCCGGTGAAGATTCTCGCTCAGGTGCGTCTTACGGGACAGCGCGACCGTCGGGTTGGGGTACACGCCAACCCGACGTCAGGCATGAGTAGTTAGCGCTGTCAGACTAGGGCCGGCATCGTAGTTGATTGACACGTCGCTGCGGAGTTTTTAGAGTCCAACCTGACACATTCGGCAGGGGAGTGAGCCATCAGCGGGCAACGCGTCGCCTACACCCGGGTGAGCACCCTGGATCAGAACACCGCACGGCAACTCGACGGGATCGCCGTCGACCGCACGTTCACCGACAGCGCGTCGGGCAAAGATGTGAACCGGCCGCAGCTGGCGGCGATGCTCGGCTTCGTTCGTGAGGGCGACGTGGTGATCGTTCACTCCATGGATCGCCTCGCTCGGAACCTCGATGATCTGCGTCGGGTCGTCCGCGAGATCACGGCCAAGGGCGTGCGGGTCCAGTTCGTGAATGAACAGCTCACCTTCAGCGGTGAGGATACGGCGATGGCCAACCTGCTGCTCTCGGTGATGGGTGCCTTCGCCGAGTTTGAACGGGCGCTGGGCAAAGAACGTCAGCGGGAGGGCATCGCGTTGGCCAAGGCGCGCGGCGCCTACCGCGGCCGGAAACGATCCCTGACCCCGGATCAGGTGAGCGAGTTGCGGCAACGGACCGGCGCGGGGGAGGCGAAGACCGTGCTTGCCCGCTACTTCGGCATCAGCCGTGAAACCGTGTATCAGTACTTGCGTCTCGCCCCCTGACCGCGATTGCTGAGCTCAGCGCTGTGGTGCCCTCTTCGTGCCCGAGTTGGTTGGGCGTGGAATTGCTGAGGTGAACCACGGGGGTCTGTGGTGCGGAGTACATTGTGACCACGAGGTGATCACAATGACTGAGTTGAAGAGTGTCGGGGTGCGGGAGTTCCGTGACCACGCCACCACTTACCTGTCCGGGCCCGACCCGATCGCGATCAACAAGCACGGCCGCGTCATCGGGTTCTACGTTCCGTTGGAACGCGACGAACACGAGGTGCGCAGGGCCATCGCCAGGCTTGGTGAATCCGTGGGCAAGGTGCTCGAGGAAACCGGCTTGACCGAGGACGAGCTGGCGGCGCTGTTCGAGCTGCGGGCCCAGCCTGCACAGTGATTCTCGTCGCTGATGCGAGTGTGCTCGTCGCCGAGCTGCTGCGAAAACGGGGCCGCGTCCTGTTGAGCCATCCCGATCTGCGGATCGTGGTGGCTGAGGAGCAGTGGGAGGAGACCGAACATGAACTGGGCCGCCGGATGGCCATCATCGTCGAACGGGCCCAGCTCACGGCCCACCAGGCGCAGGCGCTGCAGGAGGCTGTCGAGGCGCTGATCGACGCTCGGCTCATCGAGGTCATCCCCCGAGCGTTCTATGAACACCTCAAACCCGCCGCGCGCCGTCGCGTTCCGCGTGACCCCAACGACTGGGCCCCGGTTGCCCTCGCGTTGGCCCTCGGAATCGGGATTCTGACCGGTGACCAGGACTTCCTCGGCTGCGGATGTCCGACATGGACGGTCGAAACGCTCCGCGCCGAACTGGATCAGGAGTAAAGGAAATCCACCGCCATGCCCGGGTGGGGTCAGAACGCACAACTCGGCCTGATCAAGTAGAGCGCAGAGCCCGGCACCACCGGGCATCGAATCAGGCGGGGCATACGCGACTCCGCAGGCCATAGCCACCTGCGGAAGGTCCGGCGCTGCTCGGAATGTGGCATGAGCGTGCGAGCATCAACGTGCTGATGGTGATGTCTGTCCCTGGGGCGACGCGGCCCTTCCAGAGTCCAGTTTCGGGGATCTTCCGGTATAAAGCGTCACGAGCTCCGACAGACTGAATCCATGCCGTCGATCACTGCCTACGTCAAGCCAGAGCTGCTGGAGTGGGCACGCAAGAGCGCCAATCTGACGCCACTCGCTGCCGCGCGGAAGATCAAGACCGAATCGGGGCGTGGGAGGCAGGTAGGAGCCGCCCGACCGTCGCCCAACTGCGCAAGGCCGCGACGGCCTACAAACGTCCTCTAGCTGTGTTTTACCTGCCGGAACCCCCTCAGGGGTTCGAGACGCTCCGGGACTTCCGTCGACTCGACCCAACACAGTCCGGAGAGTGGTCGGCCGCCCTCCACGCTGAGTACCGCCGAGCACACTTCCAGCGCGACGCGCTGCTGGAGATCGCGGACTAGGACAGCAGGAGCTGCCTACGGACTGGCGGCTGACCCGGGTTCCCCGCGGCGATGCCGACCTCTCAGTGACCACCTCGGATACTGGACGCGAGCCCTGGAGGACTCGGGGGTGCTCGTGATGTCGACGCAGGGCGGCCACGTAAGCGAGGAGGAGATGAGGGCGTTCTCGCTGTATTCCGATGAGGTGCCGGTGATCATGCTGAACGGAGCCGACTCGGCCCGGGGAAGGCTTTTTTCGCTTCTCCACGAGTACGTCCATCTCCTGCTGCATACGGTGGGCCTATGCGACGTGCGGACCGACCGGCGGGCCATCTCGGAGAACCGGCAACTGGAGGCCCGGTGCAACCCGATTGCGGCTGACGTTCTCATGCCGAGTGGCACGGTCCTGGGATGATGGGTTTCAAAACCAACGCGGCCGGCGTAGCCCGCGGTGTGACCGCGTCGTGTATCGCACTGATCGCGGCGGCCAAGACGAACAGACCAACCGCAACCGCAGCGATGACCTTCGGCTTCGACCACTTCTTCTTCGGTGGAGGTAGATTGCCACTTCGGTATGGCTCTGGTATCGGTCCCCACTGCGGAGGCTCTGTCGGAGGTTTCGGCCAGCCACTCATTACCGTCTCCTTTGTGGGGGCTGCACGTGCTAGTCCCTTGCTGCCCTTCAACCAGCGAGCAATCGTGGCTGTGACCTCTATCGCACTATGATCCGCGACCGAAGTCCGCTGCGGTAGTTCATTTTTGGGCTCGCACGGCACACGTGTGACGTGCGGGATCGACGCGGACAGCTCCGCCACACCCTTGCTGCTCGGCCTGGCCCGCGACGCTCTCGACGCCGGCATGCTGTTCACCGCGTGCCTGACCCGCTCGGTACATCAGTGTTAAAGTGAGCAGTGCGGGCGCCCATTCCGCCCCCGCGCGAGGGGGGTCTCATGAGTACCGCAGGACAGGGTTCGTACTGCGTGTTCTGTGGGTCACTCCTCGACGGTGGCGGTCGGTTCTGCGGTACATGCGGGAAACCTAGCGACGCCGGTCAGCACGAGTATCCGCCTGGGGGCCCGACAAACCCACGGTCGGAACCGCTACACCCAGGATCGCCGGGCCAGCCGGGCGAGGAGCTTGGTCAGCCTGCTCAGCGTTGGGATGGTCGGCGATGGTTGGAATCGGACGCAAATGTTGCCGACGCGCCTGGGCAGCAAGAAGGCGGTCGCAAGCGGGGGTTATCGGATGCAACTCGATCCAGCGGTGCCGGGGATTTACCAGATCAAAACGTAGTTGCAGGTAATGGTGAAATAAAAAAAGCAGTAGACTCCGCGTTTTCGATGCCAAAATGGATCGTGGCAATTTTCGTGTCAGTTTTCTTGGTGGTCGTTGCTGTCATTGTTGTTAACGTGGTATCACCGGGTGGCGGCGGTGGCGACGCCTGTGCCAGTGCCGTCGGTTCAATTCGCGCTGGAACTAAGGTCGTAGACTACGACGGCCCAATCTCCACTAATTGCGCATCACTGTCGGTGCTCGACCAAGCGGTCGCCAAGGCACCCGACTTTCCGTATTCAGCGGATTTGCTTTTGGTGTTTTGCGCACCATACTCGCTCGCGACCACCCCCACAGCAATTTATAACTCGCCGTTGTGCACCGAAGCACGTAGCGCAGGTCGTGCAGGCATACTGGGGTGAGCTGGGGTCGCTCGATCATACGGGATGAGGTTAATGCGGCAAGGTGCCCAAAAATGACCCATCGGACACCCCCGACGACAAGGTGCTCGCCCAGGCGGTCGGCGTTGCTGGGTGGTGGAGGTGCATCGCGAGGTGTCCTTCGCCCAACTCGCAGACGGGGTGCTCAACCGCCGCAAGTCGACCTGGGCCGGAGCCGAACGGCGCCGCGCTCTGCCTCCGACGCACCCCTCGGATCGCGCCGCCGGCCCTCTCTCCCGCTACTTGCACCCAAGGGGGGGACGCTGGGGGCATGGAAAAGACACCAGCAACAGACGTCGAGCTCGTCCGCCGCCTTCTCCGCAAGATCGGAGTCGAGACGGACAGCGGCGTCATCCTCGAGCGGGCGAAGGGCCGGCTTACGGAGGGGGAGATTAAGGAGGCTTTACGAACCCTCAAGTGGCGAGGTGAGCTTGTAGCCGGCGAAAGGATCCCCTACTTCACGTCGGGCAGCGACAGGGTGGCCTGCATCACTCTCAACACGTACGCCTGAAGGTCGGGGGCAGGCGCGGGATGGGAATCGATCGTCTGACTCGCACGTCCCGCCAGTGTCGTTGCACCGGCCTCGTTGGCGAACGCCGGGCTCGCGGAGCACTCCGTCAAACGCGCCCACCACGCCCACTGGCCGCAGCCACAACACCCACCGCAGTACGCCGTCGACACTAACTGAACGGTATTGGGGCAAAAGCTGCTCTTTTCCCTCCGCGCCGATGACTTGAAGGCGGAAATCCAACTGCGCAGAACTTTGATGGTGGCCGTAATCCGGCTGAGAGGCGTGTGCTCGACGACGCGGCGAGTCGGGACCCGGCTAACAAGGGGCAGACGGTCGCTGTCTCGCCCACCGATCCCTTGCGGGCGCCTCGCCGTCGGTCTCGACGAAACCTGTGCAAAGGCGTCCTGCGGCAGCGGGTTAACTGACGGAAGTTACTGTAGAAGTTCCTCCTGACGTGACGCGAGCAGTCGAGCGATTTCCTTGATGCTAATAGACAGACGAGCCTTAGCGGCAAGCGCTGCCTCGTAATCCAATGCACTAGACACTGCGGCTGTCTGATTCGTGTAGTTGTCAAGTTCTTTGTAGATAGCAGCGTTATGAATTCCCACTGAGCGAATTTCTAGACGCTGACCTATAGTTTGGATTTTGCCGATGCATTCGAGTCTTTCGACATCATTCCTTGACGTCCGAATTATGCCCGGCTCATAAGAACTGAGGGTTCGAGCCATCTCGTCCAAGATATTTCGGACGTCAATAAGAGCGGTCAACTCAAGCTCTGTGCGACGCTCCGCTCGTGCGGTCGTGCGGGCTTCCTGGGCATCCAGCGCCGCAGCCTCGCGGTCGGCGGCCCCACGCTTGGAAGCGCTTCGGCTATTCCACCACTGGCTGGTCACGACTCCGAGATAAGCAATCGAAGCCCCAATTAGGGTGTACTCACCGCTGGTAATTATCACAGGTCCAGGCCTGCTTCAGTGGTAGCTGTCGAGGTTGTGTGTGTCTTCACGGATTCATCAGACCACAGATGTCTACGGACTTCAGGTCCATCACCTGGCATTAACCTCGACGCTTCTATGTGTTGTCAAGCTCTGGTGGGTGAGAGAGGGCGCGGTAGAGCTCGCGAGTGATGTAGCGCTTGAGTACGCGGCGGATCTCGCGGGTGGTCTTGCCCTCGGCGGTGCGCCGCGCGACATAGCTGCGGGTGCGTGGGCAGCTGCGCATGCGGG
>JAABUJ010004105.1_pt1 | contig 13490 bp, 15 predicted proteins | sample 5559131 | NCBI WGS metagenome assembly JAABUJ01 (sample SAMN10711875, study PRJNA513366) | rock metagenome | isolation source: Antarctica rocks | place: Antarctica: Victoria Land, Mt New Zealand nord | collected 2016-01-07
GCAGCTGCGCCATCGCGTTCTCGTCACCGACGTTAGGTGTTCCTTGACGAACTCCACCCGCACCCCGCGACTCGTGAGGTCGCTGACGATCCGCCGAAGATCATCGAGATTTCTTGCCACGATCGAGCGAATGAACGATGACCGCGTCGCCGGTCCGCACGAAGCGCAGCAACTCGTTCAGCTGCGGCCGGTCGACGTCTTTGCCCGACAACCGATCGGTGAACGTCTGATCGAGGGCGATGCCGTCGAGCTGGCGCTGTGGGTTCTGCAACTGGACGGGGAGGACTTGTCAGCTGCCTGGCCGATTGCGTTCCCGGGAGCTTGCCTTGAGGACAGCGGCGAGCAGGTCGTTGCGCGGTGGGGTTCCGCGTAGGCCTGCGACGGTGGGGTATACGCGACAGGCGACTGCCGGGGGTTGACCGTTGTGCGTGAACGGGTCCACCCCATCGATAAAGAAGGTTGGTGAGCCGACGAATCCCTGGGTCACCGCGTCGCTCTGTGGCCTGATGACGCTCGTGTGAACGTCTACCTGGGCCAGGCCGGCGGCGGGAGCACCTCATGGAGAAGATCGAGAGCTTCCCGCTCGTGCGGACACTTCGCTACCACGAGCAACTCGACGTTCACGCCACCATTGTGTCCCTGGCGTCGGCTACCACGGGCGTGACGATCAGAACGGCCAGCGGCCGTGAAACCATGCGGCGAGGGGCGATCCCACCCGAGGATGCGCCCGGGCGGGGACGATCGCGAGCAGTACGAGGGGGAGCAGGTCCAGGATTTTCCCAGAGGTAGCGGTTGGCGTGCAGGAGCATCAGCCAGCTCGGGGGCACGGTGACGTCGATGCACTGAGAGCGGTTCCCGCATGCCGATCGGCGGCCGCTCAGTCGACGGGCGGCGCCGCGGCGCGGGTCAGTTGGATCACCGACCCGCCGAGCACCAGCAGCAGCACCGCCAGGCCGATCCCGGCGGTCAGCCCGTGCCGGATGGGTTCGTCGTAGACGGCGACGCCGATGACGATGCTGAGCAGGGGGTCCACCGTGGCGATCGCGGGCAGGCTCGCGGAGAGGGAACCGGCTTGGAAGGCCACCTGGTTCAGCAACAGCCCGGCCGCGCCGAGCACCACCACCGCGTACAACTGCCAACTCGTGAACAACGGGATCGGGCCGCGGAGCGCGATCGTGGTGAGCGCTTTGAGCAGGGCCGCCGTCGCGGCGTAGACAGTGCCCACCGCGATCCCCAGCAACGCCGCCGACCGGCCGCCCTGGCGCTGCCGACGGCCGAGCAGGACGCACACCCCGGCGAGCAGGAATCCGGTGACCGCGGCGGCGGCCGCCGGGGCGTGATCGGCTCCGCCGACCGGTGCACCGTGGTTCGCCGTGCCCGCCACCAGCAGGAAACCCGCCAGTGCCGCGGCCACCAACCCCGCCCAACCGAGCTCCCGACGCCGCACCACCTCACCGGGGCGGCTGCGCAACACCAGGGCGAACAGCAACCCGCTGATCAGCAACGGCTGCACCACCGCGAGTGCACCCAGGTGCAGCGCGAGTACCTGCAAACTGAGGCCCACCACGTCGGCGCCGATGCCACCCAGCCACAGGGGGTGAGCCAGGGTGGCGCGGACGAACCGCCCCAGCGACCGGGCGCCGAGGTCCTGCGCGTCGGGTACCTGGCCCGCGCTGACGTGCTTCAACGACGAGGACACCGCGAACGCGAACGCCGAGGCCAGGCTGACCCCGATCACGAGCCATCCCGACGTCACCGAGCCACCGCGCCGGCCGCCGAATGCGGCGGTGTCCTCAGCGTAGCTTCGCCTTCATGCCCGCTCACCTCCCGCACCCGGGCGCGAAAGGGCTATTTGTGGTGACCAGCTGCCACGAGCGCGTCGCTGAGCGAGGGGGTGATGACCCACTCACCGGCGAAACCCGTGGCCAACAGCCCCTCGACGACCCCTCGCCTCCCAACCCAGCGCAGCGCGCCCCCGCAGGCACCCACCAGCAGCCCGAGGATGAGGAGCTCTCACCGCTTTGTCGGCCACGAACACACCGTGCCCGGAATAGTCACACAGCACGATCGGGATCACGGCGAGAAGCAGTCCGAGGCCGCCGCCACTGAGCACCACACCCCACCGATCACCCTCGACCTGATGGCTTCTCGCGGTGGTGCGCGTCGACCAGTCTTGCTGTTCACCTCATGACCTCCTGATCACCCGCGTCGTCCCGAGTGGGGTGTACCGCCTCGTCGTGGGAGTGCTCCGGTCGGCCTTTCCCTCACCTGCCGGCATGGGCTGGTGGCGCGCTCAGCAGGGGGCGCAGCCGGGTGTCCCGCAGCTTCTCGACGAGCGGGCTCGCGTAGCGACGCACCAGGACGGCGGTGGGCAGGCCGACGAGGACGCCCACCAGGAGTCCGGCGATAACATCGTGCGGGTAGTGGGCCCCGACGTACACGCGGGAAAACCCCATGACCGCGGTGGCGAACACCGCCAGCACACCGAGGCGCCAACTGATCAGGAACAGGGCGGCAGCCATCGCGGCGGCGACCACCGAGTGGTTGCTGGGGAAGGCGTAGTCGCTGACCGGTGGGCAGTGCTCGAGGAGGAAGTCGCGGGGATAGGCGTAGCAGGGGCGGGGTTCGGCGACCACGGCCTTGATCACGTCGTTGACCACGTAGGCCAGGACAGCGGCGACGGGCACCGCAAGGGCCGCGGTCATGGTGGCGGTATCGGCGCGGCGGGCGATCCACCAACCGGCGAGGATGAAGAGCACGAACAGGCCGATGCCGTAGCTGGTGTAGGCATCCATGGCCCCGTTGAGCCAGGACGTGCCGCGGGCGAAGTCAGTGACACGGGTGTACCAGGAACCGTCGATCTGGGAACCGTCGAAGGCCAGCATCGCGGCCGGATCAGAGGGGTTCATGGCTGGGTGCTCGGTTTCTCGGTCGGGGAGGGAGCCGAATGCGGTGACAGGTGGCGCCGCGAGCGCAGGACCTCCAGTGCCAGTGGGATCAGGGACACCACGATGACGACGGCGATGATCGGCAGCAGGTAGGTGTCGATGCCGGGGATCCGGCTGCCCAGCACGTACCCGGCGAGGGTGACCCCGAGGGACCACACCACGCCGCCGACCACCTGCCAGAGCGTGAACACCCGCACCGGCACCCCCACCGTGCCGGCCAGCGGGTTGAGCACGGTGCGCACCACGGGGATGAACCGGGCCAGGACGATGGCCTTACCGGTGCCGTAGCGCTCCAGGCTGGCCCGCGCCCGGTTCACCCCGTCCTGCAGGCGGGGCCGGTCCGCGCGATCGAGCAGGGCGGGACCGGCCCGGGCTCCGATCAGGTAACCGACCTGCGCCCCCACCACCGCCCCCGCCGCGGCTGCCACCAACACCACCGGCAGCGACAGGTGCAGCGGGTCAGCCAGCGGGAGGGCACACAGCAGTCCCGCAGTGAACAGCAACGAGTCCCCCGGCAGGAAGAACCCGATGAGCAGCCCCGTCTCGGCGAACAAGATCACGAACACCCCGGCCGCACCGAGCGCAGCGAGCAGGCTGTGGGGATCGAGGAGGTTCAGCACAGGGTGGCCTCGCAGGGTCGGGGACGAGCAGACGCGTACTATTACCAGGATAGTAGCGCAGTACGGGTTACTATTACGCAACTAGCAGTACGGGGAGGTTGTCCGTGTCGGTGATGCGTCGACGGGCCCGCGGCTCGCTCGAGCACGAGGTGCTCGATGCGGTCGCCGGTGCGGTCGGTCCGGTCACGGTGGCCGAGGTGGTGGCGGCCCTGACAGAGCCGACGGCCTACACCACCGCGATGACGACACTGGTCCGGCTGCACAACAAGGGTGCGTTGGTCCGCGAGCGGCGCGGCCGGGCGTTTGTCTATGCCCCGGCCGCGGCACCGGAGTCCGTGCCCGCCGCCCGGGCGGCCCGGCAGATGCGTCGGCTGCTCGAGGGACAGGGAACCCGGGCGGATGTGCTGGCTCGGTTTGTGGCCGAGCTCGATGCCCACGACGGAGCCGTGTTGCTCGGACTGCTCGCCGAGCACCCGACTCCCCCGACCACGGCATCCCCGTCATGACGGTCGCCGTCGTGGTGCCGCTGGTGGTGAGCCTGCTCCTCGGGGTCGGCGCTCCGCACCTGGCGCAGGCCATGCGCCCGGCCGTAGCGGTGCGATGCCTCACGACCGGCGCCGTCACCGCGGCGTTGGCGATGGGCTTCTCCCTGACGGTGGTGGCCATGTTCTTGCTTGCCGGGGTCCGCGACATTGCCGTCCTCGGGCACTGGTCGCCCGCCGAGCTGCAGGTCTTCCCGGACGTGCCGTGGCCGGTGGGTCTCGCCGCCGCGGGCATGGTGGCCGTGCTGCTGATCGCCGCGGCCGTACACACCATCCGCGCCGGAACGCAGTTGTGGTCCGCCGAGATCCTCTGCCGCCGGCTGGGAGCAGCCCGGTGCGGGGATCATCCTGTCGTGGTCGACGACGACACCCCCGATGCCTACGCCGTGCCCGGGATCCGGGGCCAGGTCGTGGTGACCACCGCCATGTTCGCCGCACTCACCGGTGCCGAGCGGGACGTTCTCCTCGCCCATGAAGCGGCGCACCTGACCCACCGGCATCATCTGTGGATCCAGCTCGCCGAGCTCGCGGCGGTCGCCAACCCCCTCCTGCGGCCGCTACCCCCCGTGGTGCGCTACGCCGTCGAGCGATGGGCCGACGAAGACGCCGCCCGCACGGTCGGCGACCGCCGCCTCACCGCGCACGCCATCGCCCACGCCGCCCTCGCCGGCCTCGCGGCCCACCGCCGGGAATCCCGGATGGCCGATTACTCCGTGTTCCTTGCGGCCACCGGAGGGGACGTGCCCCGGCGGGTGCGGGCCCTGCTGCACCCCCCTGCGCTGCGCTGGTCTCAACCCACCGCCGCGATGCTCACCGCGGTGGCGTTGGCCGCGTTTGCCTCCAGCGCGGTCGTCGGATCCACCACCGACCACCGCTTCGAACGCGCGCACGTCGCCCAGAACCCGGCCGCCGCGAACCCCACCAACCACGCCGCCGGAGCCGCCTCGATGGTTGTGCTACCTCGATGACGACCCGCTCCCCCCGCGAGCGGCACGTCAGTGTCTACGCCGAGCTTTCTCAGCAGGAACCAGCTGCTCGACTGTCCCCGCGTTAGTCGTTCACCCTGCTTCGCCCAGGTCCCCCAGTGATCGGTAGGTGTTCCTCGTGGCCGTAGCGGTGGTGGCGGCGCTGGTTGGTGCGTGGTGTTACGCCCTGGCTGCGGCCTTGCAACATCACGAAGCCGCCCGCGCCACCACCCCCGGAGTAGCTAACCCGCGGCTGCTGTGGCACCTCGCCCACCGCCCGTTGTGGTTGGCCGGAGTTGATGTCCAGCAAGACCGGCACCACCGAGCGGGAGTACTCCTCGGCCTTCCTCGGTTTCACCAACACCCTGGCCGCGGCGAATCTCGTGTTCGACGACTCCAATCAGCCCGGCGGGATCTGCCACGACCCGCTGCGCAGCTGCTCGGCGGCCAACCTCACCGGCGGTCAGGAACCCGCTAGGACCTGGTTCGCCACGATGAAACCCATCATCGACAGCTTCGGCCCGGTCTCTCTGCCGCCCACGGACCCGAACTATCTCAACGGCGTTGGCAAGAACGTGGTGCCCGACGTCGTCGGGATCGCGGCCACCGATGCCACCCGACAGCTCTCTGACAACGGCTTCTACGTCACCCAGACCGCCCAGGCCAACGGCACCAGCCAGGGCACCGTGGTGAGCCAAAGCATCACCGGTCCCGCCGCGCCCGGCTCCACCATCGTCCTTGACGTCAGCACCGGCCGAGCACCAGCCAGGTGAAACACACCCAGGCCAGCCCGCCTGCGCCGTCAGGCGGCCAACAACGCATCCAGGTATCCGTACCCGGGGTACCCACCATCGTGCTGCCACCCGGGTCACCCCGGGATTGCGTACGGTCCGTGCCCGCCGCGACCTGGTCGAGCACCGGGTCGCCGCCGCGAACCAGCTGCGAGCCCACCTGCAGATCGTGTTCCCCGCGGCAGCACGCCTGTTCGCTGCGATCGACTCCGCGATCAGCCTCGCGTTCCTCGAGCGGTTCCCCACCCAAACCAAAGCCGACGCGGCCAGCACACTGATCCGGCTCCGCTCGAGGACTCCGGCAGCCGAAGCCGGGCGAGTCGGTGGGACTGAGGGTCACCCACCGCCGGTGCAGGCGCCTCGATCCTCGGGGCGGGGATCTGGCCTCCTGGGGACACCACAACCCACCCAGAGATCACCCTCGCCACCTCCTCCTACCGCGCCGTGTTTGCCGGGAGAGATCGGTCCCTCGGGCGGAGGCCCCTCCCAGCGACGATCAGCCAATCACGGCTTCGGCGACAACGCCTCCGGGGGTGAGCGCCGCGGCCGCAGGCACCGCCATACCCCATCCCGAAACCGCGGTGACGACCCACCACCTTCACCTGGTGTTCGACGGCCACCTCAGGCGCTGCTCGCCGCAGGATCAGGTCAGGACCATCGGTGCTGCAACGGCCCGGGTGCCGAGGCGGCGTGAGCGGTGTGGTCACGGCTCTACCATCGAGGACATGTGGCGAGCGGCGGCGGCAGCGGCGATGGTGGGGGTCGCCGCGGGCTGTTCCTGGGCGCTCCGGTGGCGGCACCGGTCGTGCCGATCTTCCCGACGACCACGACCACCGTGCCGAGCACCGCGCCCGCCAGCCCGGGTTGCCCACCACGTGCCAGGACCTCATTGACGGGAAGCGCCTGAACGCCACGCTCGGGCTTCCGCTCTCGGTGGTGGTGCGCACCGTCCTCGGCCAACCCAGCCCCGCGGTCGGGCTCACCGGCCGGATCACCTGCAGTTACGGGATCCCCTCCCCATCCGGCGGCTACGCCCTGCAGGTGAGCGCGACCTCCTACCGCGACGACGCCGCCGCCGCGGCCCGGGTTCCGGTAAATGTCGAGGCCCTGCGCACCCCGGGGGTGAACCCGATCCCCATCGCCGTGGGCCAGACGACGGGCATGTACCTGGTTTTGCCCGACGGACCGATGCTGCTCGCCTCCGCCGGCACCTACTCCCTCACCCTGACCCTGGGCCCAACCAGCTTCCGCCCTGACCAGGCGCCCGCCCGGGCCGCCGCCGTGGCCGACATCGTCCTGACCCACGTGCGCGCCTGAGCACGCGGCAGACACCGGGACCGGGGGTGTGCGCCGGTGACCAACCCGTGGTCGACCCTGGGCAAGGGCCACTGTCTCTCAGCGGATTTTCAGCGAGCCCGGTGACACTGGGGGCGTACTCCCCTGGTTAAGCAAGAGCACACGCCGGTGCGCGCCGGGGTCTTGGGAAAGGGTGGCATCCGATGATCGAAGCCCGCGGGCTGACCAAGTCCTATGGCAGCAAGACCGCCGTGGATGACCTCACCTTCACGGTGCCCCCGGGCGTGGTGACGGGGTTCCTCGGCCCCAACGGGGCCGGGAAGTCCACCACCATGCGGATGATCCTCGGCCTGGACGCCCCCACCAGCGGCAGCGTGACGGTGAACGGCAAGCCCTACCGGGACCACCCGGCGCCGTTGCACGAGGTGGGGGCACTGTTGGAGGCCCGGTCGGTGCACACCGGCCGCTCCGCCTACCACCACCTGCTGGCCCTGGCCCAGACCGCGCGCATCCCGCGTTCCCGGGTGCAGGACGTGATCGACATGGTCGGGCTGGCCGGAGTGGCCGGCAAACGTTCCGGCGGCTTCTCCCTGGGCATGGGCCAGCGCCTGGGTATCGCCACCGCCCTGCTGGGTGACCCGCAGACGGTGATCCTGGACGAACCCGTCAACGGTCTGGACCCTGAAGGCATCCGCTGGATTCGGGACCTGCTCAAAGCCTTGGCGGCGGAGGGTCGCACCGTGTTCGTCTCCTCGCACCTGATGAGTGAAATGGCCCTGACCGCCGAGCACCTCATCGTGATCGGGAAGGGGCGCCTCATCGCCGACCTCGGTGTCGCCGAGTTCATCAACAGTGCCTCGGCCAACGTGGTGCGGGTGCGCAGCACCGCACCCGAGCGGCTGCGTGCCTTGCTGTCCGGCCCGGACGTCACCGTCACCGCCGCCGACGGCGACGCCCTGGAGGTGACCGGCTTGACCTGCGACCAGATCGGTTTGGCCGCGGGCCCGGCGGGCATCTACCTGCTGGAGCTCGCCCCGCAGCGGGCGTCGCTGGAGGACGCGTTCATGGACCTCACCGGCGACACCGTGGAATACCACGCCTTCACCACCAGCGGCAGCACCACCATGGCCGCCGACACCGCAGGAGCACAGCGATGACCGCGCCGATGTCCACCACGACCCGCCCCGACTCCGCGCCCGGCGTCGCCGAGCAGCGGGTTACCCAGCTGGGGGTGCTGAACTCCGAGCTGACCAAACTGCGCTCCCTGCGCTCCACGGTGTTCTCCCTGCTGGCCGCGGCGGTGGTCATCGTCGGACTCGCGGTGCTGGTGCCGGTGGTCACCGTGACGCACTGGCCACCGGAGGACCTCCAAGACCTGGCCAGTTTCGATCCGACCACCACCAGTCTGAGCGGGGTGTTGTTGGCGCAGTTGGCCATCGGCGTTCTCGGGGTGCTGCTGGTCACCGGTGAGTACTCGACCGGCTCCATCCGCTCCACCTTCGCCGCGGTCCCGACCCGGCTGCCGGTGCTGTGGGCCAAGACCGTGGTGTTCGCCGCAGTGACCCTGGTGGTCACCATCCCCTCGGTGCTGATCGCGTTCTTCATCGGCCAGTCCATCCTCACCGGCCAGCACATCCAAACGTCCTTCACCCAGGCCGGGGTGGCCCGGGCGGTGTTCGGGGCGGCGCTGTATCTGACCGTGGTCGGTGTGCTCGGCATCGGTCTGGGCAGCCTGCTGCGCAGCACCGCCGCGGGTATCTCCGCCCTGTTCGGACTGCTGTTCGTGCTGCCGATCATCGTGCACTTCCTGCCGGCCAGCGTGTCCAGCGCCGTCGACAAGTACCTGCCCAGCAGCGCCGGGCAAGCCATCACCACCGTGCGGGTCAACCCGGCGGCGCTGTCGCCGTGGGCCGGTTTCGTCGTGTTCTGCCTCTACGCCGCCGTGGCCCTCGGCGCGGCCGCGGTGATGCTGCGCCGGCGCGACGCCTGAGACAACACTGCTCTCCACCATCGGCGCAGTCGTGTGCCGTGCGGCGACTCCCCGGGCGCGTGCGGTGTCAGCAATCGGTCAATCCGGGGACGCGGCCGTAACGTAAGCGATCAAGCAACCACGAGAAGCCCGCCGGGGCTAGGAGGAGCGAGGTAGCTGTGCAGCAGTTCATCGCCGACTACGGCTATCTGGCAATTTTCGTGCTGATGCTGGCGGAGTCGGCCTGCATCCCCGTTCCCTCCGAGCTGACGATGCTCTTCGGCGGTGCGTTGGCCGCCGGCGCGGTCACCGGGGTCCACCTGAACTTGGCCCTCGTGGTGACCGCCGGGGTCGCCGGCAACGTCGTCGGCAGCTACATCGCCTGGGGAATCGGTCTCTACGGCGGGCAGGCCGCGTGGCGACGCTGGGGCCGCTACATCCTGCTCCGCACCGACGACATCGACCGAGCCGAGGGCTGGTTCAACCGGCACGGCACCAAGGCAGTGTTCTTCGGGCGCCTGCTGCCCGTCGTCCGCACCTTCATCTCGCTGCCCGCCGGCTTCGCGAAGATGCCACCGCTCCGGTTCGGTCTCTACACCCTCGCCGGGTGCATCCCCTGGACACTGGCCCTGGGATGGGCCGGATACGCCGTCGGCGGCAACTGGCAGCACATCGCCGACGCCTTCCACGGACCCACCTACGCCCTCGCCGCCCTCATCATCGTGGCCCTCGCCCTAACCTTCATCGTCGTGGGCCGACGCCGCCACCGCGAACAAGGTGCCAACCCGGGCCGCACCGGCGCGGATGCGCAAACTGCGGACCCCACCCGCTGATCATCAATGTTCGGCCCGGGTGGCTGCTGTGCCGACATCGACGGCTGATCGCCGCGTTCGTCGTCTGGTGCGCTGGAGCCCATTCGTCGCCGACGTGCGCGGCCGCCACATCATCGGCGGCGGCCTGGGTGCTGGCCATGTCAGCCGCGCACACCCCCAGAGCAGGGCCTATCGGCCTTCCAGGACTGGCTTGCCCTCGCCGAGGCAGCGATGGATCCGGGCGCAACAGGTCGTTGTCGTGACCAGTTGGTTCTAACCCTTGGCGGCGGGCCCCGCCCAGACCGCGGGGCAAGTGCAGCGCATGGGGACGGACACTGCTCGCTGACCGGTGGGGAAGTTCAGTATCCGGCGGTTACGGCGCCACCGTTGCAGGCGGCGGCGAGGGGGTCGCTGGGTGGGTCGTCCCAGTACTGATCGATGAGCAGCCCGCCGGATTCGCCGAGGTCGAACATGTGTAGGCGGGCGCGGTCCCAGCGGGCGAAGACGTCGTCGATCGCGGTCGCGAGGGGGGCGAAGCTGTGCGAGCGGGCGGCGGCGAAGATCCGGCCTGGCCTTGGCCATCGACTCAGCCCGCCACCGTCGGCCAGGTCGACCCGAATCGGCAGCCACGTGCGCGCCATAGGTGTGATCGTCGCAGATCGGCGCGGGCGCCTGCGGCCACCCGGTGCGACATCGGGCAAGCGGCACTGCGACGCCTCGAGTTTCTTCCGGAAGGGCCCGTCAGCTGGCGGTGTGTGCGGCGATGTATTCGGCCAGCGCGGCGCGGATGACGTCGCTGGGACTGCGATGTTCGGCGTGCGCGAGGGCGGCCAACTGGTCGTTCACCTCGGCCGGCAGCCGAACCTGTCGCACCGGGGAGTGTTGCCCTGGTCGCGCCTTCGGGTCGATTGACGGGCGTCCCCCGCTCGCCCGCTCGAGCAGATCGCGGCCGAATGTGGCAGCGGCCTCTCCGCGCAGTGCAGTGGCCGAAGCCGGCTTCAGGGTCATGTCGTGCTCGGCCCACTCGGCGGCCTGCTGGTAGTCCTTCTCGATGCTGCTCACTGGGTCTCTCCCATCCGGTCGAGGTGCTTCTGGCGCGCGATCATCACGTGAAAGATGTGCAGGTCACGCGGCGGCACTAGTTCCACCATGACCTCCAGCAACGGGCCGCCGAGCTGGCGTGGCGGTCCGATGAACAGAGTCGGCCGAACCCGGCCCGGAATCCGTGGCTCGTCGAACTCCGACTCGACGTAGTAGGCGTTGCCGATCGCTTGCAGCGCGTCCTCGTGCGGGATGCCGTGCTTGTCGGCGCTTTCAGCCCACGTCACCGACACCAAAGTAGTGTACTACATAAGCGGGCTTGCTTGTGCAGTACAGAACGCCTGCGAGCCCGAGCTGACCATGGTCGAACCGGCGGACGCCGGCGTCACCGGTCAGGGATCGTCAACTGGGTATCGAAGCGCGTCGCCGGTGGATCAGAAGTACTGCTCAAGGACGTGAAGGACCCTACCGAGAACCGCAATCATCTTGCTATAGGTATCGCGTCCAGATGCCAGTGCTGACGCTGGGATCGAAGGGCCATTAGCTGCTCCTTCGGAGCGGTGCCGCTCACGCTCATTTCCATCTCGGTGACCGTCCCCAGTTGCCCGAGCACCTGTTGCAGCGCCAGGAACTGCAACATCAGGGTCGCCACGCGGGCGACCTCGTGGGGCGGCAAGTTGTCATCGATCGGGCCGCTCACACTTCAATACAAGCATGGGGGTGAGACACAGGACGGTCCTACCTGTGACTGTCACCCCAACGCCGCCTCCGCCGCCCGGTCATCGATCGGCAAGTGACACAGGTTGGAGGCTTTCGTTGGACCCGGGACAGGTCGCCCGGTGTGCGTCTCGAGCGGCCCCTATCGACTACGGGCTCGTCGCCCACTGAGGGTGGTGGGTGCGGTCGGGAAAACTGTGTCTATGGAATCGATGACGACCCAGGACCAGTTGTTTGCGACTGAGCCCGTGGCTCCGCGCCCGTCGTCGTCACCGGGCGAGGTTGCGGTGGAGAAGACGTTCCGGGTCTATCACCAGGACCAGTCGTTTCTGATGCCGCCGTCGCTGCGGGATTGGCCGCCCGGTGATCATGTGGCGTTGTTCGTGTCGGAGTTGGTCGAGGAGGTGCTCGATCTGTCCCCGTTCCTGGCTTCCTACACCGAGGCCCGGGGTTTCCCGCCGTATCACCCGCGGTTGATGCTCAAGGTGTTGCTCTACGGCTACACCACCGGGGTCCGCTCGTCCCGCAAGATCGAAACCCGTTGCCATGAGGACGTCGCGCGGCGAACGAGGCCCCGGACTTCCGGTCCATCGCCCGTTTCCGCCGCCCCGGCACCTAACAGCCCTGGAGGCCTTGTTTATGCAGGCACTGACCCTGTGCCAGCAGGCGGGCATGGTGAAGATGGGCCGGGTGGCACTGGACGGCACCAAGGTCAAGGCGAACGCCTCCCGGCACAAGGCGATGAGCTACGACCGGATGTGCCAGGCGCAGGAGAATCTCGAAGCCGAGGTCGAGGCGATGATGCGCGAGGCCGAAAGCGTCGACGCCGACGAGGACGCGACGCACGGTCCCGACAACCGTGGCGGGGACCTGCAGGGCGAGATGGCCCGGCGGGAATCGAGGCTGGCGAAGATCCGCAAGGCCAAGGACGACCTGGAGGCAAACGCCAGGGCGCAAGCTGCGGACAAGGCCCGCGCCAAGGCGCGGGATGCCGGCTCGGACGACGAGGAAGCCGAGCGGGACGCGGCCCGCGCCGCGGAGTCGGCGACGGTGAAACCGAAGGCGCAGCGCAACTTCACCGACTCCGATGCCCGGATCACGAAGACCGCCGATGGCAGCTTTCACTACTGTTACAACGCTCAGGCCGTGGTTGATGAGGCGCATCAGGTGATCGTGGCCACCGACTTCGCGGCCTCCGGTGCCGACAACCCCGCCTTCGCCGACATGCTCGACCAGACCGTCACCAACACCGGGACCACACCGCGGGAAACGCTCGCCGACGCCGGCTACTTCAGCAAGGACAACGTCGACGCCGCCCATGCCGCGGGCACCGACCCGTTGATCGCGACCGGCCGCCTCGGCCACGGGGAGAAGGTTCCCGATGCCCCGCGGGGACGACTACCCAAAGATGCCACCCCCAAGGCGCGGATGGCCCGCAAGCTACGCACCCAGAAGGGAAAGGCCGCCTACGGGCGGCGCAAAGTCATCGTCGAGCCGGTGTTCGGGCAGATGAAAACCACCCAAGGAGCGGGCCGGCTCCTGCTCCGCGGCCACGAGCACGCCCGGGCGGAATGGCGCCTGCTCGTCGCCTGCCACAACCTACGGAAGCTGTTCTCCTACACCATGACAGCGCAGCTGACCACCGGCTGAGACAGCCCCCCCGGGTCGAGTCCACGGTCGTGGTGTGTGAAGCGGTCACCACATGATCCGGTGATGTGACTCTAAGCGGTCAGTGCTGGTGGTGTTGTGGGGTCTGTCGCTTCCTGGGTGTTCTGGTCGTTGGCGGGGG
>JAABUJ010005046.1_pt1 | contig 13488 bp, 12 predicted proteins | sample 5559131 | NCBI WGS metagenome assembly JAABUJ01 (sample SAMN10711875, study PRJNA513366) | rock metagenome | isolation source: Antarctica rocks | place: Antarctica: Victoria Land, Mt New Zealand nord | collected 2016-01-07
GCGCTCCGGCGCGAGCTGATCCGCCACGAATACTGGGCACAAGCACACGCCATGACCACCACACCACAAATCACGCCCGTCCCGTCACCATCAGCCCTGACCGCCGCCTAATACCCCGAAACTCGAGATCATCGTGGATGCGCGGTGTAATCGGGCTTGCCAGGTGACGGCGTCGATCCTGGCCGCCCAGGGCGCGTTCAGGGCTACCGCGGCGCGGTCCGTTGTGCTCGCCCAAGCGGGGTTCAGGCTGAGCCGTGCCGGAGAGGTGCGCCTGCGGCTCACGCTGACGGGCAAGGCCAAGCGTCTGCTCCAGAGCAGCCGACACCGGACGCGTTACGTCATCACCTTGAAGCTTGTCACCAAGGCACTGGCGCCGCCGCTGACCACCGTCACGAGGACGCGCAAGATCGTCGTGCGCCGCAGCGGGTAGGAGGGGCGAGGTGTCCGGGAGGGGGATGACCTGCGCCTCCTCCCGAGATGGCGTCAACGCCGAGCCGTCCACGATGGGCGCCGTGCTGGACGAGCAGCGGCGGCAGGTCGTGGAGGTCGGCCGGAGGGCGGTGGGGGTCAGCCGCCACTTGTGGGCGCGATGCCAACCGGCTGAGCGGCGACTTTGGCGTTGCGCGCGCGACGCGGCCGGATAACTCTTTGAGTCTGCTGGCGTTCAACCCACAGACCGGACGCGCTCAGCGGCTGCCTCCTACCCAGGTGCTGTTTGACACGGATGCGGCCGCGGGCGCCGTCGATCAGCTCGCCGGTGGTCACGCCAGCCAACTGGGCGGCGGGGTGGCAGGCATCCGTCTTTCGCCCAGCAGGGCGGCGCTGACCAGCTTCAACCTGCCCCCTCCCGATGTGGGCAGGGCGGTCCGCAACCGTGACCCGCAGCTTGAGCTCACCACGGTCGCGCCCCCGCCGCTGCCTGATGCCGGCAGCGGTCCGGAGGCGACATCGGCGCTCGGGCGTGCCACGGCGTTGGCGTCCAGGCGCCGGGCGCGGCGGCGCGCGACCCGACGCTCGCGCGGTGTATCTCGGACTTGCCGTGCGGTGAGGGCTGGGTGCCGGCTCGCAACGCTTCCGCCTGCGCTTTGAACCCGGCCCAGCTCAACCGCCTCGCCCACGGACACAACCGGGTGACGATCCGCATCTATGCGTTCGTGCTCGTCCCCAACCTCTTCTACCCCCACGGCCAACCCATCCCACCGTCCGAACCATCACCCTCACGCGACACAAGCCCCGACACCACAAGGCCCAACACCACCGCCATTGAGCTACTCCGCCGCGGTCGGGCTCTGAGCGCCGGCGCGGTCCGCTGCGGCGAGCAGCCGCTGGGTGCCGCGCACCACGAGCGCCCGGGCCAGCGTGACGGGCCGGAGGCCGAGCATGAGCGCGGCCTGACCCAACGCCTCCCGCTCGGGCGAACTCGAGCTCGGTCACGAGAATCGTCGCCCGGTCGACGTCGCCGGCGGAGTTGATGGCCTCCGCAGACTAGGGAGAGAGGCGTAGCCGGTGGGGTCTACTGTGCGCCGCGAGTGCGCCGTATCACGCCCGGGATCATCGCTACCGTGAGCGGGCCCCATGCCCGCCTTCGAGCTCGACGCCGCCTACTCGCCCACCGCCGACCAGCCGGGGGCGATCGACGGCCTGGCCGAGGGGATCGGCGCCGGCGAGCGCTTCCTGGCCCTGCTCGGCGCCACCGGCACCGGCAAGACCATGACCATGGCCGCGACGGTCGAGCGCGTCCAGCGCCCGACCCTGGTCATCGCCCACAACAAGACGCTCGCCGCCCAGCTGTGCAACGAGTTCCGCACCTACTTCCCGCGCAACGCGGTCGAGTACTTCGTCTCCTACTACGACTACTACCAGCCCGAGGCCTACGTTCCCAGCAAGGACCTCTACATCGAGAAGGATTCGGCCATAAACCAGGAGATCGACCGCCTGCGCCACGCGGCCACGTCGGCCCTGTTCGCCCGGCGCGACGTCCTGATCGTCGCCTCGGTGTCGTGCATCTTCGGCCTGGGCTCGCCCGAGTACTACAACGAGAGCGTCCAGATCCTGGCCAAGGGCGGCGAGGTCGACCGCGACGCGCTGCTGCGCAAGCTCGTCCACCTCCAGTACACCCGCAACGACGCCGCCCTGGGCCGCGGCACGTTCCGGGTCCGCGGCGACACCCTCGAGGTGTTCCCCGCCTACGCCGAGACTGCCTTCCGGGCCATGCTCTTCGGCGATGAGGTCGAGCGCCTCCAGCACTTCGACCCGCTGACCGGGGAGCTGATCGCCGAGGACCTCGAGCACGTAGCCATCTGGCCGGCCACCCACTACAACGTGCGCGAGGGCCAGATGGAGGACGCGGTGACCGCCATCGGGGCCGAGCTCACCCAGCGCTGCGCCGAGCTGGAGGCCCAGGGCAAGCTGCTGGAGTCCCACCGGCTGCGCCAGCGCACCCAGTACGACATGGAGATGCTGCGCGAGGTGGGCTTCTGCTCGGGCATCGAGAACTACTCACGCATCCTCGACGGCCGCGGGCCCGGTGACCGCCCGTACTGCCTGCTGGACTACTTCCCCGATGACTTCGTCGTCTTTGTCGACGAGTCTCACCAGACGGTGCCCCAGATCGGCGGGATGTACGAGGGCGACCGCTCACGCAAGCAGACCCTCGTCGACTACGGGTTCCGCCTGCCCTCGGCCCTCGACAACCGGCCCCAGACCTTCGACGAGTTCCTGGCCATCACCCCGCAGGTGGTCATGGTCTCGGCCACGCCGGGAGACTTCGAGCGACGCCACTCGGCGCGCATCGTCGAGCAGATCGTGCGTCCAACCGGGATAATCGATCCCGCCATCGATGTCCGCCAGACGCGCAACCAGATCGATGACCTGATGAACGAGGTCCGGGTGCGGGTGGAGCGGGGCGAGCGGGCCCTGGTCACCACCCTGACCAAGAAGATGTCCGAGGACCTGACCGACTACCTGCTGGAGATGGGCTTTCGGGTGCGCTACCTGCATTCCGAGATCGACACGCTGGAGCGCATCCAGATCATCCGCGAGCTGCGCCTGGGTGAGTACGACGTCCTGGTCGGGGTCAACCTCCTGCGCGAGGGGCTCGATCTGCCCGAGGTGTCGCTGGTGGCCATTCTCGATGCCGACAAGGAGGGCTTCCTCCGGGGGGCCACCTCTCTGGTGCAGACGATCGGGCGCGCGGCGCGCAACATCGGGGGCACAGTGGTCATGTACGCCGACAAGGAGACGGCGGCCATGCGCCAGGCCATCGAGGAGACCGACCGCCGGCGCGAGATCCAGCGCGCCTACAACCGCGAGCACGGCATCACTCCGGAGACGATCGTCAAAGGCATCTCCGACATCGCCGACTTCCTCCAGCAGGAGTCCAAGGTGCCGCGCTCCTCCCGCCGTCGCCAGCCCGACGTCGGGGGCATGGAGCCCGAGGAGATCGAGCGCACCATGGTCGAGCTCGAGGAGGAGATGCTGGCCGCCGCCGATGACCTGCGCTTCGAGTACGCGGCAAAGCTGCGCGATGAGATCAAGGCGCTCAAGCGCGAGCTCGACGAGGCCCGCGCCGTCTGAGTCCGGTCGCTGCTGATCCGACCCGCCTCGGACTCGTGGCGATGGGCCAGGGGCCAGGAGTCAGGGACCACCGCGCGCTTGGCCGCCCGGCGCGGCAGCGGCGGCCCCGGCGCTCGACGGTCGTGTCGGTCAGGTCCCCCAGGCCCCCGCCCGCGAGTCCCGCCGGGCCGGCGGTCGTCGCGTGACCGCAGGGTTCGCCACCATCCTGGATGTGCCGAACAATCTCCCGTTCTTTGGCATCGCGATCGCAATGTTCTTCGACGATCACGGGCCGCCCCACTTCCACGCGCGCCACGCGGACGGGAGTGCGAAGGTCCGACTCGACACGCTCGAGGTGATCGACACCAGCTTGGGGCGCCGACAGCTACGGTTCGTGGTGGCATGGGCCGAGCTGCACCAAGACGAGCTGCTCGAGAACTGGCGCCTGGCCCGCGCCGGTGAGACACTCAGGGAGATCGAACCTCCAATGATCGGACTGACACCGGACATAACGACGGTCGCCGTGGTGCGCCACGGCGTCCTGCGCCTGACCTTTGCCGACGGGTTGGCCGCCGAGATCGACGTGCTCGAGCGGATGCGCGGGCCCGTCTTCCAGGAGGCGCGCACGCTCGCGGGATTTGCGAAGGTCACGGTAGGTGCCGAGACGGGTACCGTAGTCTGGCCCGGCGGCGCTGACCTAGCGCCCGACACTCTCTACGAGCACGCGCGCACCGGTGCCTGGCCAGACCAGGACATCGCTGCCTGACGCGAATGCAGCCACTGGGGTATCCATCTAACTCAGGCAGCGCCCCAACGAGTTCGCGTAGGGGCCGCCCTGGGGCCGCCGTAGGGAAGAGGGCCAGAGAACGCATCTGACGGTCGGATAGCCGCTCCTGGAGCCGCTCGTGGCTTCTCGCTTGACCAGAAATCGCGCGGCCGAACGGGGCCAACCTGAGTTAGATAGATACCCCCCTTGCAGCCAAACGCGCAGCGGGATTTTGGGGGCCACCGAGGAGCAGCGCCCCGGCCGAGCGCGCCGAGGCGCCGGCCGAGGGGTGCGTGGCCTGGCGCGCGATGGACTGGTGGTCTGGGAGGCCGGTGTTCCCCGCCTCCCGGGGACCGTCCACCCCCCGACGCGGATCCCGCTAGGGTCCTCGGACCCGCGTAAGCGAACCACCGGAGGCAGTGGCCGTGGCCCTCGACCGCTCGAGCATCGAGAAGAAGGACTTCCCCATCGGTCGGCGCGGCTACGAGCCCGAGGCGGTTGACGCCCACCTGGCCGACGTGGCCGAGGAGGTCGACACGCTGCGTCGGAGCTCGCGGCGGAGAACCGAGTCGCTCGCCTCGGCGGCCTCCGAGCAGGTCCGGGCCATCGTGGAGGCGGCTGAGAGCAGCGCGGCCGACATCCAGCGCCAGGCCGAGGAGGAGGCGCGCGAGATCCGCAGCGACGCCGCCCGCGACGCCGAGCGGACACGCGCCGACGCGGCCAGCCAGGCCCGCGGTCACGTCGACGGCGCGGCCGAGGCCACCCAGACGATGCTGGGTCGCCTCGAGGCCATGGACTCCGAGCTCGGAGCGCTGGTGGAGAGCCTGCGCACGGGGGCCAACCGACTGGTGGCCGACCTCTCGCTGCTCCAGGACAACATGGGGACCCTGCGCGAAGCCGCTGGCGAGCACTCGGGACCGGGCCCGGCGCGGGCGGGCTCGGCGCTATCCGGCTTGGGGGCTGACGAGACCGAGTTGGAGCCGCCCGCCACCGACGTCGACGATGAGCTGCCCGAGCCGCTCGGGGGGCCCGCGCTTCGCGCGGCAGCGGCGGCCACGCAACCGGCCGAGCCGGCCGGCTCCCGCGACGGTGAGGACGACGAGGCGGCCGAGGGCGCCCGGCTGATCGCGCTGAACATGGTGCTCAACGGGACTCCGCGGGAGGAGACCGAGCGCTACCTGGCCGAGAACTTCGACCTGCGCGACCCGGTCGGCCTGCTCGACGAGGTCTACTCCCGCGTGGGCTAGTGGCCCCTCACGGGCGGCTCCTTCCCCCAAACAGCGCGAAACCGGGCACCGGAGAGGCCCGGACCGCCACCTAGAATCAAGGGGTGACGCCCTCGGACCAGATCGTCGTCTCCGGTGCTCGCGAGCACAACCTGAGGGACGTCTCGCTGGCCCTTCCCCGCGACGCCCTCACCGTGATCACGGGACTGTCGGGCTCGGGTAAGAGCTCGCTGGCCTTCGACACCATCTACGCCGAGGGCCAGCGGCGCTACGTCGAGTCGCTCAGCGCCTATGCACGCCAGTTCCTCGGGCAGATGGACAAGCCCGACGTCGACTCGATCGAGGGGCTCTCGCCGGCCATCTCCATCGACCAGAAGACCACCTCGCGCAACCCGCGCTCGACGGTGGGGACGGTCACCGAGATCTATGACTACCTGCGCCTGCTGTGGTCGCGCATCGGCCAGCCCCACTGCCCCAAATGCGGTCAGGAGATCGCCGGTCAGAGCGCCGAGCAGATCATCGACCGGGTCATGGACCTGGAGGACGAGACGCGCTTCATGGTTCTGGCCCCGGTGGTGCGCGGCCGCAAGGGCGAGTACGGAAAGCTGCTCGAGGATCTCCGCGCCGAGGGCTTCACTCGGGCGCTCGTCGATGGCGAGCCGCGCCTGCTCGAGGAGGCCATCGTCCTCGACAAGCGCTACAAGCACGACATCGCCGTGGTCGTCGATCGCCTGCGCATGCGCCCCGACCTGCGCCGGCGCCTGGCCGACTCGATCGAGACGGCGGTCTCGCTGGCCGAGGGCATGGTCGAGATCGAGCTCGTCGACACGGGCGAGCGCCAGGTCTACTCCGAGCGCTTCGCCTGCCTGGAGTGCGGCATCTCCCTGCCCGAGCTGGAGCCGAGGATCTTCTCGTTCAACTCCCCGCACGGCGCCTGTCCCCGGTGCACCGGCCTGGGGTCGCAGATGGAGATCGATCCCGACCTCGTCGTGCCCGACCCGTCGCTCTCCATCGGCGAGGGGGCGATCCTGCCGTGGTCCTCGAGTGCGTCCAACTACTACGAGGAGATCACCCAGGCCATCGCCGAGCGCTACGAGATCGACCTGGCCACGCCCTGGGAGGATCTCGCGACGCAGCAGCGCGAGCTCTTCTTGACCGGGACGCGCGGTGAGAAGCTCTATCTCTCCTACCGCAACCGCTACGGCCGGCGGCGGTCGTACATGACGACCTTCGAGGGGATCATCCCCAACCTCGATCGTCGCTACCGCGAGACCGACTCCGAGTACGTCCGGGAGAAGATCGAGGAGTACATGTCGGTGCGTCCCTGCCCGGAGTGCGGGGGCGCCCGGCTGCGACCCGAGTCGCGGGCGGTCACCGTCGGTGAGCTGGACATCGACCAGCTCTGCCGGCTCTCCGCCGTGCGGGCCCGCAGCTGGCTGGCCACGCTCGAGCTGACCGAGACCCAGCGGCGGATCGCCCGCCTGGTCCTGCGCGAGATCGACGAGCGTCTCGCCTTCCTGGACAACGTGGGCGTCGGCTACCTGTCGATGGACCGGGGCGCCTCGACCCTGTCCGGGGGGGAGGCCCAGCGCATCCGCCTGGCCACCCAGATCGGCTCCTCGCTGGTCGGGGTCCTCTACATCCTCGACGAGCCCTCCATCGGGCTGCACCAGCGCGACAACGCACGTCTGATCGCCACGCTGAAGCGGCTGCGCGACCTCGGCAACACCGTGCTCGTCGTCGAGCACGACGAGGGCACCATGCGGGCCGCCGACCACGTGGTCGACATGGGACCCGGCGCCGGTGAGCACGGCGGCCATGTGGTGGCCCAGGGCACGGCGGCTGAGATCGAGGCGGTGCCCGAGTCCTTGACCGGCCAGTTCCTGGCCGGAACCCGGCGCATCGAGGTGCCGAGCAAGCGCCGGCGCCCCACCGGGGCGATCCAGATCGAGGGCGCCCGCGAGCACAACCTCAAGTCGGTCGACGTCCGCATCCCGCTCGGCGTGCTGACCTGCGTGACCGGAGTCTCGGGCTCAGGCAAGTCGACGCTGGTCAACGACGTCCTGCACAAGGCGATCGCCAACCGCCTGCACCGGGCCAAGCAGCGTCCCGGAGCCCATCGCCGAGTGCGCGGCCTGGAGGACCTGGACAAGATCATCGCCGTCGACCAGTCGCCCATCGGCCGCACCCCGCGCTCCAACCCGGCCACCTACATCGGCCTGTTCGACCAGGTTCGCGAGCTGTTCACCCGCACCCAGGAGTCGCGGGCCCGTGGGTACAAGCCTGGCCGCTTCTCGTTCAACGTCAAGGGCGGGCGCTGCGAGGTCTGCCGTGGCGATGGGCAGATCAAGATCGAGATGCACTTCTTGCCCGACGTCTACGTGCCCTGCGAGCAGTGTGGTGGCAAGCGCTACAACCGCGAGACGCTCGACATCCACTTCAAGGGACGGTCGATCGCCGACGTGCTGGACATGCCCATCGAGCAGTCGCTGCACTTCTTCGATCACATACCCAAGATCCGCCGCCGCTGCCAGACCCTCAACGACGTGGGCCTCGGCTACATGCGGCTTGGTCAGCCGGCCACGACGCTGTCCGGCGGCGAGGCCCAGCGCGTCAAGCTGGCCGCCGAGCTGTCCAAGGTGGCCACCGGTCGCACGCTCTACATCCTCGACGAGCCGACCACCGGCCTGCACTTCGCCGACATCCAGCGTCTGCTGGAGGTACTCAACCGGCTCGTTGACGCCGGTAACAGCGTGGTGATCATCGAGCACAACCTCGACGTCATCAAGACCGCCGACCACGTCATCGACCTCGGCCCGGAGGGCGGCGAGGAGGGCGGGCGGGTCAGCGCCATTGGGACTCCTGAGCAAGTGGCGGCGGTCGCCGCTTCGCACACCGGACGCTTCCTGGCCGACGTTCTGCCCGCCCCGCGGGCGCGCCGCACCCGCCGGCGCGCCCCGGCCGCCGCGGCGGCCTAGGGTCCGTGGGCTGCGAACCGGCGAGCCGGCCCGGCCCACCCCTGGCCGCCCGGGCCCGGCTGTGGACGCAGCGCTGGCGCTGGTATCAGCGCAACGACCTCCCGTGGAACCGGGCCCGGATCCACTGGGAGCTCATGCGCCGCGGAGCCTTCGCGCGCTGGCCGCTGCACGGCAATGTCCTGGAAGCCCTGCGCGAGGGTCGCCTGGAGGTGGGGGAGAACGTCCTGCTCGAGCCGGGGGTCTGGCTGACCGCGCCCGGTCAGGCCCGCATCCGCATCGGGCGCGGCTCGTTCCTCAACCTGGGCGTGATGGTGGCGGCGATGGCCTCGGTGGAGATCGGTGAGCACTGCATGCTGGCCAACGGCTGCTTCGTCTCCGATGCCGATCACCGCTACGACGACGCCGTCCTGCCCGTCCCGTGGCAGGGGTTCCGCTCCAAGGGCCCGACCAAGCTGGGTGACAACGTCTGGTGCGGGGCCAATGTCGTCATCACCAGCGGGGTGACCATCGGCGAGCGCTGCGTCATCGGGGCCAACAGCGTGGTGGTGGCTTCGCTGCCGCCCTTCTCGGTGGCCGCGGGCGCGCCGGCTCGGGTGCTGCGCACGATCGACTACGGCCACAGCCACGCACGGCCCGCGGGCGCCGCGACTAGTCCAGCTCCGCCAGCCGCGCGCTGAAGTCCGCCAGCTCTCCCGGGTCGATCGAGTAGGTGTGCTCGGGGGCGGGAAAGGCGCCGGCCCGGACCTCGTCGGCGTAGGCGCCGACTCCGGCCACCATCTCCTCCTTCACCGCCGCGTAGCGCTTGGCGAAGCGGAAGCTGTGCCCGTCGTAGATGCCCAGCAGGTCGTGGAAGACGAGCACCTGACCATCGGTTGCTGCGCCAGCGCCGATCCCGATCACCGGCACCTCCATCCGCTCCATCAGGGCGGCAGTCACCGCGGCGGGCACTGCCTCGAAGACCACCGAGAAGCAACCGGCCGCCTGCAGCTGGAGGGCATCGCGGCCCACGTCCAGCGCCCGGCTCGCGGTCCGGCCCTGGGCTCGGTAGCCGCCCAGCGCAGTGGCGGTCTGGGGCGTGAGCCCGACGTGACCCATGACCGGGATCCCGGCGGCGACGATGGCCCGGGCGCGGGCGACCATCGCGCCGCCGCCCTCGAGCTTGACCGCGTCGGCCCCAGCCTGCTTGACAAAGCGCTGAGCCGTGACCACCGCCTGGGCATCGCTTGCCTCGTAGGCGCCGAAGGGAAGATCGGCGACCACGAACGGCGTGCGACACCCCCGCCGCACGGCGGAGGCGAGCACGAGCATCTCCTCGACCGAGACGGGCACCGTGCTCGGGTAGCCCAGGACCGTCATGGCGCCCGAGTCGCCCACCAGCACGACGTCGACCCCGGCCGCCTCGGCCACCTGGGCCGAGGGGTAGTCGTAGGCGGTGACCATGACGATGGGCTGGCCCAGGCGCCGGCGCTCGGCCAGATCCGGGAGGGAGACCGGCAGGCGCTCGGCGGCCGGGGGGGCGTCAGGGGTACGGTGGGTGGCGGACATGGTGGAGCCTCTCTGGTTGGCGCCCTCAGCTCAGGAGGGTCGCCACCTCGGCGTCGACGTTGACGATGCGGTTGGCGCGATCGACGTGGACGACCTGCGGCTCGTAGCCATGCAGTTCGGCCTCGTCGTAGACGGCGTAGGAGATGACGATGACCGTGTCCCCGGTGTGGACGAGACGGGCGGCGGCGCCGTTGATGCAGATCTGGCCCGAGCCCGGGGACCCGGCGATGGTGTAGGTCTCGAACCGGGCGCCGTTGTCCACGTCGACAACATGGACCTGCTCGTGCTCGCGGATATCGGCCGCGGTCAGCAGATCGGCGTCGATGGTGATCGAGCCCACGTAGTGCAGGTCCGAGCCGATCACCGTGGCCCGGTGGATCTTGGACTTGAGCATGGTGCGCTGCATCGGTCTCCGGGGTTCGGGGTCAGAATTTAAGGGGGGAATGCCCGCGCAGAAGCACGTTGTCGATGAGGCGTGCGCTCCCCACGCGGGCGGCGACGGCCAGCAGGGTCTCGCCGTTGACGGAGGCGGCCGGCCGCAGGGACGCGGGGTCCACGAGCTCGACGTACTCGGGCTCGACGCCGTCGGCGTCCAGGGCCCCGCGGGCGGCGGCGGTCACCTGCTCCGCGTCGGCGCGGCCAGCGGCCACCTGCTCCTCGGCGGCGCCCAGCGCACGGCGCAGGGCAAGCGCGTGGGGTCGATCGGCTGGTGTCAGGTAGGCGTTGCGACTCGACATGGCAAGACCGTCGGCCTCACGGACGATGGGGTGGAGGTCGACGCGCACGGCCAGATTGAGGTCGGCGACCAGGCGGCGGATCACCGCCGCCTGCTGGGCATCCTTCTGGCCCAGGACGACGACGTCGGGCCGGGTCATGTTGAGGAGCTTGAGGACGATCGTGGCCACGCCGCTGAAGTGCTCGGCCCCCCGGGGCCCAGCGCACAGGCCGTCGGTCAGGCCGCCGGCGACGCTGACGGTCGTGGCGAAGCCGTCCGGGTAGACCTCGGCGGGCGGGGGGGCGAACAGCAGGTCGACGTCCTGCTCGGCGGCCAGCTCGGCATCGCGGGCCTCGTCGCGCGGGTAGCGGGTCAGGTCCTCGCCGGCGCTGAACTGGCTCGGATTGACGAACAGCGAGACTACGACCACGTCGCAGAGGGCATGGGCGCGGCGCATGAGGGCCGCGTGCCCGGCGTGGAAGGCACCCATGGTGGGCACCAGCGCGATCGACCGCTCCTCGTGCCGAGCGCCGGTCAGCGCGGCGCGCAGCTCGGCCACGGTCTGGATGGTCCTCACGGCGCTGCTCCGGCGAGTGCGCGGGTGCGCTCGGCCAGCGCGTCCCACAACGGGGCCGGCTCGGGGGCGCGCGCGGCCACGGCGGCACGCTGGCGGGCCACGGTCACCGCATCGCCGCGGGCGATCGGGCCGGTCAGCGCCGCCCGGGGTCCCAGCCGGGCCCAGCCGTCGACGGCGCCGCGAACCAAGGCGACGAGGTGCTCGCGACGCAGTCCCGTCGGCGCCCCGAGCCGCTCGGCCGCGGCCTGGAGGGCGACGAGGTGGTTGGAGGCCATCGACGCGGCGGCGTGGTAGGCGGCACGGTCGTCCTCGGCCAGGGTGAACGGCACCATCTCCAGGCGCTCGGCCAGCCCGGTGGCCCAGGCCCGAGCCCTCGGCGTGGTCCCGGCCACCGCCGCCCCCGCACCGGCCAGTGGCGCGCCGGGACCGGTCACGGTCATCAGCGGGTGCAGACCGAGCGCCTCGTGGGGGGCGAGGGCGTCGAGCCCCAGGGCTCCGGAGCAGTGTCCGATCACGGGCCCGGGAGCCAAAGCGGCGGCGGCCGCCGCGATCTCGGCATCGGGCACGCAGAGCAGGACGAGGCCTGCTTCTCCAGGGGACTCGGCGCGGCCGAGCGGCCCGAGCACCTCGACGCCCACCGCGATCAGGGCGCTGGCCAGTGCCGTGCCCAGGCGGCCACCCCCGACGATGGCGCAGGAGGGCAGGGAGGGTGGGGGAGTGCTGTCCAGTTCCCGCATGGGATACCGGCGGCGAGGGTGATTTGCAGTGGCGGACGGTCCGTTCCCGCGCCCACGGCGAGGGGTGACGGCCTGGCCATCATGATACCCGGCTGCGGGTCACGGTTACCATCGCCGCGATGGAGGCTGCCTCGCCCGAGGACCGCCGCGAGAGGCTCAAGGTGGTCTACGCTGAGGCCAGCGGATGCGTCCGCTGCCCGCTGGCTGCGACCCGGACGACAGTGGTGTTCGGCTCTGGCCACGCCGACGCCGGCCTGATGTTCGTGGGCGAGGCGCCCGGCGCCCAGGAGGACAAGACGGGACTGCCCTTCGTCGGCCAGGCCGGCAAGCTGCTGGATCGCCTGCTCGGCGAGGTGGGCCTGGCGCGCCACGAGGTGTTCATCGCCAACGTCGTGAAATGCCGCCCGCCCCAGAACCGCGATCCCCACCCCAACGAGATCGAGGCATGCCGCGACTACCTCGTCCGCCAGGTCGAGCTGATCCAGCCCCTCGTCGTCTGCTCGCTTGGCAACTTCGCCACCAAGCTGCTGCGCGGCGACCCGACGGGGATCACTCGGGTCCACGGCCAGCCCGAGGTGCGCTCGCTCGGCGCGGCGGCGTTTCGCCTCTACCCGCTGTTTCACCCGGCAGCCGCGCTCTACACGCCGGCCACGCTCGAGATCCTGCGCGCGGACTTCCAGCGCATCCCCGCCCTGCTGAAGCTCGAACCCGCCCCGCCGCCGCCGCCGCCGACGAGCCGCGAGCCCGCGCTCGACGAGGCCGCCACCGGACCCCCACCCCGCGCAGCGACGGGTGGAGCCTCCGGCCCGGAGGCGACGGGTGGAGCCGCCGGCCCGCGTCCCGTCGCGCATGCGCCGCGACCGGACGGTGTCGAGGTGCCGACCCCCGCCGAGGCGTCCGCCCCGGCTGAGGCGTCCGCCCCGGCCGAGGCGCCGGCTCCGGCCGAGGACCCGGCCCCGGAGGCGGGGGCCCCGGAGGCGCCGGCCGAGGCGCAACCCTCGGCGGGGGGGCCGCCCAGCGGCGAGGACGACGAGCGCCCCCCGCAGCTCGACCTGTTCTAGGCGGGCTGCTCGCGTCCCGGGCGTCACGGCGGATGAGAGACGCGCGGTTTGTGGAGGGCGGGGGGGGCGTTTCCGGTCAGGGAGCAACCCGCGCTGGGGGGTTGAAAACGAAACGTCCACATGGCGGAGGCTGTCGCGGCCAGCGGGAGGCGGGGGCCGCGGCTTCCTGTCGAGGAGCGGGCCCGCCTCGGGGGTCGCGGACGAGTAACTGTTCACGTCTCGGCGGACGCGGTTTGGTCTCAGGGTGATGCGCTGGCGGGTAGCCAGGGTGTTCCGGCGGTGAGCGCGTCGAGGGCGTGGAGTGCGCCGATCCCGTTCTTGCGGGCGG
>JAABUJ010005047.1_pt1 | contig 13486 bp, 9 predicted proteins | sample 5559131 | NCBI WGS metagenome assembly JAABUJ01 (sample SAMN10711875, study PRJNA513366) | rock metagenome | isolation source: Antarctica rocks | place: Antarctica: Victoria Land, Mt New Zealand nord | collected 2016-01-07
TTCTTCTGCGCGCTGAAACAATACCGCGCCATTGCCACACGGTATGACAAGACCGCCCGCAACTTCCTCGCCGCCGTCCAGCTCGCCGCCTCGATCATCCTCCTCAACTGAGGACACGCCCTAGATACCGACGGCCCATCTGGCTAGGTCTCAATGGGAAGGGTGACCGTCATAAGCCTACTTACCCCACCGGTTTGACCACCTTCCCTTCTGTCATAGGTGCGAACACCGCGAGCAGATCGTTGCCATATCGTTCCAAGGTCAGGTGTCGCTCGTATGTGTCGCGTGCTGCACGGCCCAGCGCCACGAATTGACCAGGATCACGGACGATCTGGACGATACATTGGGCGAGGGCATCTACATCGTCGACCTCGATCAGAACACCGTTGATGCCCGACTCGATGACTTCGCTCGCGACACCGACCGACGTCGATATAACCGCCTTGCCCAACGCCATCGCCTCGAAGACAACGACGGGGCCTGTTTCCTCCTGGGAGGTGCAGATGAAGACGTCGGCATGCTTCATGTAGCCAAGTACCAGCTCTCTCGGCACCTCCCCGAGGAAGTGCGCGTTGTCCATACTTCGTGCCAGCGCATGCACCCGCTCGACGTAGGGCTCGAACCCGAAGCTCGGGTCGAGACGACGACCGATGAAGTAGGCTTCGACACGCCCGGCGACATCGACAGGCAGCCGCTGAAGGCTTCGCAACAGGATTTCAGACCCCTTGCGCGGCTCGATGGTGCCAGCGTGGAGCAAGCGGATCACGCCGGGGCGCTCGGGATAGGGCGAATCAAGCGGAGCAACGGCAGCAACATCGGCGATGCCGTAATGGACGGCCAGGTACGGGCTATGCGGGGTGAACCGTTCGTACAGTCCGATCGTCAACGTCGCCGGGAAGATCACGACGTCGGCGGCACCGAATGCGGAATGAGCCTCACGGCCCTGGGACAAGAGGTAATGAACGCCGAACTCCGACTCGTGCACCAACCAGACGCACGGCTTGTCGACCGACTTGGCCGTATGGACGCACCGCCACCCGAGGATCGTACTGGGAACGATCAAATCGAACGCCCCAAACAAGTGTGCCGCCTGGGATGGATTTTTCAAGATGTCGGGGTCGATGATAACCGGGATCCGCTCGGCTGCGTACTGGGTAAGCAGCTTATCCGCTTCCGGCGCGATGACGGCGACGAAGTAGCCCGCTGCCCGGAGGAAGCGGGCGAGCTCGAAGAGCATGATCGGTGCGCCGCTCAGGGACAGATCATGACTAATGAGCAAGATGCTCCTCTGGGTCCGCCATTCCCGCACGGCATGGCTGGTGTAAGCATACACCCGATAACGGTCACCGTCATTATGGAGCAGATCACGCATGTTATTCGGATAGTACGGGTCGTAGCTCATGTAGTCACCCCAGCGGTCTAACATGAACAGGTGAGAACCATCGTATGGCGGCATTCCCGCGTGGCTCGCGTCAGTCTTCCCGATCGACTGATGACCGATATGCCGCAACTCGACGAACGGGGTGTAGACGAGGCGTAGGCCACGCTCCCGCAGTCGGAAACTCAGATCAAAGTCTGAATTAGCAATGGGCGTATTTACCTCGTCCCACCCACCCACGCCCCAGAAGTCCTCAGTCCGCACCATCATGCAAGCACCGGTGAGCGTCGAAACATTACGAACGGCGAGCGCCATGTCATGATATGTCGTCTCATATCTGTCGTAGCCGTGGAAGGCCGTGCCGACCAAGTCGCGCACCCCGGTGACCAGCCCGGCGTACTGGATCGTGTCGTTGGGGTAGAGCAGCTTGGGGCTGACCCCGCCAATCTCCGGCTGCTGAGCGTACTCGAGCAATACCTCGATCCAGTCCTCCGTTAAAGGTGTAACGTCATCGTTAAGGAAAATTAAGCACGACCCGCGAGCGTGTTGCGCCCCAATGTTGCACTTGCGCGAGAAGTTGAATGCCTCATCAAAAAGCACACAGCCCAGACCTGGGAAAGACGACTCCTGCTCGATGGCCGTTGCCACCGTCCGGTTCGTCACTACTAGCACTTCGAATGAGGAATACTGCGTCCGCCCATATAAGCCGCGCAGACAAGCGGTGACATGCCCTAGATCGTCGGTGGGAATGACGATAGACACCATGGGCTTCTCTCGCAGCGCAAAGCGGAAGCGGTTAGGAAAGGTATAGGGAGTACATTGCCCTTCATGGCCACGCCGGACCATCGCGTCGGCTAGCGCAGCAACATGCGTATAACGAGCGTAGCTCTTTGCTCCCGACTCGGCAGCGATAGAGTTGGGAGACATCCGCCAGTGGTACAGAACCTGTGGGATGTGATGAATCCGCTCAGTTTTTTCAGTCGCCCGGAAAACTAAATCATAGTCTTGTGAACCATCGTACTCCTTGCGGAACCCCCCCAATTGCTCTACCAACGAGTGGCGATACACCGTTAGGTGCCCCACGTACATGAAGCTGTGCAAGAGTTCTGGGCTCCAGTCCGGCTTCATGAATGGGGAGAGGCGCTTACCCTCAGCGGTGATCTTATCCTCATCGCTATAAAGGATATCCAGGTCTTCATGGGCATTCAGTGCTTTAGCAACCGTGTACAGTGCGAATGGTGCCAGGAGATCGTCATGATCCAGTAACGCGATGAACTCGCCTGTGGCGAGCGCAAGTGCCGCATTCGAATTGCCGCTGATTCCCTCGTTACCCAGGAGGTGCACCAATTTAATCCGTTGATCACGCGCGGCAAAGGCATCGAGCAACGCCTTACAGCCAGTACTGTGTCCACCGTTGGCGAGACAAAGTTCCCAGTGCTCATATGTCTGATTGAGCACCGATGTGATCGCCTCACACAAGACACTAAGTGGCGGGTCGTAGACAGGTATTATCACGGAAATGAGCGGGCGATATGCCAACTGGCGGGCATCCCCGAGTTGCTGCTCCAGCGCAGCAGCGTCTGGCTCATACTTTGCGAGCCAACGATAGTAACGAGACAGCAGATCGAGGGGAGCGACCTGCGGCATACTCGTTCCATAGTCGCGGCGCTGGCGGCGTATCCAAGTCTTCACACGATTAGCGAAGGCGTGCGGTCCTTCTGTTTGTAGAATCAAGGCCGAGCGACGCAGGAGATAGTGACCACGACCTATTGTCTGGTGGTTAACATGGACGCGTTCAGCTGCCCTCAACCGTAGATGCCACCAGGAGGTGAGGATTTTCATGCCACGTGAGGTGTTCATCGCACTGAGGGTGCTCTCAACCGCTAGCGCGCGATCCTGCCAGCTTGCACTCTCTTGCACCAAGCGAGTGATGTGGTCAGCAGCTTGTTCTCGACTTGCTTCGAGGCCCGCAATCCGCGCTTCAAGTATCGTCAATTGCGCCGTTTTTCCCCTCGCCTGCGCCGTGAGCGTTTGAACTACCCGCCCATGTTCCGCTATCTGGCTGGTCGCCTGATCCCGTTCGAAACGGATGGTTAGTCGTTGCCCCAGTTGGTAGAAGAACGTGCGAATGTGTGCTAGTTCGTTGCCTTCTGCCATCAGCAGTCCCTGCAATGGATCACTCTGGACTTGGCCGACCACCAGTACACCTAAGCCATTCCCGTGGAGGAACTCAAAGTGTTTCCCAGGGTGCTGCTGCTTCAACTCCTCCCACAATTTCCATACGCCAAATGTTCTCTCACGCACATTACTATCATGAAAGAGAATAATTCCCCGGTTGCTCATCTTCGGCAACCACTGCTCATAGTCGTGCTTCACCGCCTCATAGGTATGGCAGCCATCGATGTGCAAGAGATCGATCGTGCCGTCCGCGAAGTGAAACAAACCATCGTCGAATGTACCTTGAATCAATCGGGAGAAGTCGCCATACAATGCATCGTGGTGGGCGCGGAGATCGGCGAGCACTTCAGGGCCGTAAAACTCAGACTGTGCGTCCCCTTGCCAAGTGTCGAGCGCATAGCAGCTCGTATTCAACCCTAGTTCCTTAACCGCCTGACAGAACGAGCAGTAGGAAACTCCGGTATGCGTTCCCAATTCAACGACGCTGCTCGGACGCGAAATATCGACGAGAAACATCGCGAATGGGGTGTGCTCAATCCAGTTCGGAACCGCAATATGGTTTGGTAGTCGTAAGGGGTATGCGAAACAGATTGGATAATCGAATGGGTGGAAAGCGTGCATAAATACTCCTATCCACTACGCAGTACCAAGTGTATGGGCACTCCGTCGCAGTCGACGCGCCCTACGGGAGAGCTGCTATACGCTGAGTGTCTGCGCCGCGAGCATCGCTTCATATCCTTCGAGTACCTGATCTGTCGGGCCGTCCATTCGCAATTCCCCACCATGCAGCCAGATCGCCCGCTCGCAGAGCAGACGGACCGTCTCAGCAGCATGGGAAACGAATACCAGCGTGCGCCCCTCGGCCTTCATCGCGTAGATGCGCTCCATGCACTTCTCCTGGAACGCGGCATCGCCCACGGCCAGTACCTCATCGACAAAGATGATGTCGGGCAGGATATGGACGGCGACGCTGAAGCCGAGGCGCGTGATCATGCCGCTGGAGTAGCGCTTCACCGGGGCATCGATGAAGGGACCGATCTCCGCGAAAGCGATGATCTCGCCGATGATACCATCGACCTGGCGCGGGCTCATCCCGTGGATCGCGGCGTTGAGGTAGATGTTCTCCCTGCCGGTCCGCTCGAAATTAAAACCGGCACCGAGCGCGAGCAACGCCGCGAATCGGCCATGCACGGACGCCTGGCCCTCCGTGGGGCGACTGATGCCGCAGAGCAGGCGCAGGAGGGTCGTCTTGCCCGAGCCGTTGCGGCCCACCAGCGCCACCGCCTCGCCCGCGCGTATCGTGAAGGAGACGTCGCGCAAGGCCCAGAACGCCGCCTCGCCCGCATCGGGGCTGGGAGCGGCGCTGCGGTCGGGCCGTCGCGCGGGCAACGCCCGGCGCAACAGCTTCAGCGCCTCGTGCCGCAGGACCACCTGGTGCGTCTGCGGGCGATAGGACTTGGAAACGTGGTCCACGACGACGACGGGCGGCGGCCCTACGGGCGCATCAGGGTGGGCTCCGGGTGACGACACGCCACCGGTGAGCGGTGTCAGCAGTTCAGGCGCGATTCGTGACATATATTCCCCGCGTTCAGGCCAGGTCGGCGAAGCGGTCTTCGTTCGCCTTGAAGAGGCGATAGCCGAAGACCAGGACGCCGAGCGCCAGCGCGCCCGGATAGAGCAGGCTCAACCAGTCCGGCGCACGGTCATACACGATGATGCTGCGATAGGCCTCGATCAGCGTGGCGATCGGGTTCAAGGCGAAGAGGAAGCGGTAGCGTTCGGGCACGATGCTCAGCGGATAGATGATCGGGCTGAGATACAACGCCAGTTGTAACAGCACGCCGACCAGTTGCGGGATGTCGCGGACCAGCACACTGAGCCAGCCGATCATGAGCATCAGCCCCAACGACAGGGCCAGCTGGATGACTATCAGCAGCGGCAATGCGGCGTAGAGCGCGTTCGGCCAGACACCCACGGCGGCGTTCACGAGCAACATCGCACCGAACATGAAGGCCGCGTCGACCAGCGCCTCACCGAGCGCCGAGAGGACGATGATCTCACGCGGGAAGTACACCTGCTTGATCAAACCCATCTCGTTGAGGATCAGCCGCGCACCGACCGAGACCGACTGGCTGAAGAGCCCCCAGGGCACCAGCCCCGCCAGGAGGAAAGAAATGAACGGCACTCCCCCGGTCGGGACGCGCATGATCTCGGCGAAGACAAGCGCCATGATCAACGCGGTAGAGAGCGGCAACAGCGCGATCCAGAGGATACCGAGGAGCGCCTGCGCATAGCGCGACCGGACGTTGTACCGTACCCAGAGGTGCAGCAGACCGCGATTGGCCCAGAGCCGGGCGATGCTATCGCGGAGCGGGGGTACACCAGCCATGCTCGCGTTGGCGCGCGGCCAGGGTACGATCAACAGGCTCAGGAACAGGGCAACCGCCGCGAAGTAGGTCGTTTGCAACCGCGAGTATTGCCACGAGGACAGCGGAACAACCACGATCAGCAGGAGCGACGCCAGGCCTATCCCGATCAGCGGGCTCCAAAATCGCCGCGCCCCAAGTTCGGGTCGCGCCCCGTGCGGCAGGAAGAGTCGCCAGGCGTAGGCGAGGGACAGACCCAGCGCAATGGCAAGGTAACCAACCGGATCATACCAGCGGTAGTACGCATCGGGGGCCTGCCCGAACGGCAGCACGCGGCGTAGATGCACCGCGACCAGGGCCGACAGAAACAGCATGCCGAGGTCTAGCAGGTACTCGCGCAGCAGTCTGCCACTATCGCTCAGGGGCCGCGTCGATTTGCGGCTCGCGGTCGCGGTATAGCTCAAGCTCGAAACCTGTCACCTTTCTGCGTGCTTAATTCTCACCCACCCGCGTAACGATACTTCATTAGCTGACCACCCGGCAACCACCAAGGCTGAGCTGATAGGACCGACGAAACCGGCATCTGTCAATCTCGCGGGGACGACTTCGGCATGAACCGAGAGCCGGAGGCGTGGCCCGCCATGTTGAGATGCCACAGAAGAGCGGAACCGACCTGCCCGTTCTGATATTCAGGCACGCCTGCCGAGTCGACCGAGCAGACCATCTCGGAAACCCAACAGGCGCAGCCGCGCCCGCTCCCAGCGTTCGGGGCCATAAGTGAGATCCATCAGCAAGATCCGTAGCTGCACGAGCAGGAACAGCAATAGCTCCTGCGGATGCCGTCTCATCCGTGCCAGGACGTAGAACGTATTCCTTGTTCCATAGTAGATTTTCCACGGCGGCTGCTCGCTGCGATTACTGCGCCTACCGAGGAAACGCACCTGCCGCGTCGTCTCGCCATAGTCGTGGAAGACCACCGCGTCCGGAACGATGACGATCGCCGCCTCGGCGAGGCGGTGGATGCGGAGACCGTACTCGTAGTCATCGAAATGGATGAAGAAGTCCTTGTTGGGGAGCCCGACCTGCGCCACAACGCCCCGCGCGATCAGCGGCCCGACGAACGCGAACACGAAGGTATCGCTCACGGGCTGTCCCGCTGCTACGATTGCAGCGGTAACTTCGATGTGACGCTTCCGCCACAGGTTGATGCCATAATGACGCCCGGAACGGTCCTGCTGGAGCGGCACCAGGACGCTGTTGGGGCGGGCGTGGGCCAGCAGCCGCGCCAGGCAGTCCGGGGCCGGACGGGCATCGTCGTCCATCACCCACAGCCAGTCGTACCCCTGCCCATACGCCCACTTCATCCCCGCGTGGAAGCCCCCCGCCCCCCCCACGTTCCCTGACATCCCCAGCACCGTCGCCCCCGGGAACTCCGCCCGCAGCAGCGCCCGCGTCCCGTCCGTCGAGGCGTTGTCCACCACCAGGATCGCGTCGGGCGGCCGCGCCTGCCCCTGGATCGCGACCAGGCACGCGCGCAACAGCGCCGCCCGGTTGTACGCCACCACGATCGCGCACACCTGCCCACCCATTAGCACAGCACCTTTACAGATTGCGTCGTCAGGCACACGGATTCCGGGCACCGGCTGGGGCGACCGCCGTGAGGGAGGTTATTCATCTTGCTTGGGCGGCGTATCCACGATGGCGGGTTCCCCTCCACCCGGTTGTTTCGCCACCATCCAGAACCATTGTTGGGGGCCGGGCCGCCCCTCTGCCATGCATGTCGCCTGCTCCTCCCAATCGAGCTTCAGGGGAAGCGGCCAGTCTGCAGGGATGCGCGGGCGGTCTGTGATCACCGTAATCGTATGCGTCGGCTCGAAACGGCGGCGGATTACGGCGGAAGTGTCAGGGCGCTCGAAATCATGCAGTTCGACAAGTAGGTCAGACTGGCGCAGCGCAGGGCTTGCCTCGGGGTCCAAGAGCCCGTATTCGGCACCATCGATGTCGCAGATCACGAATGACGGTTCAACGGAGTTGAGCGTTTCATTCAGTAACTCCGGCGAGCAATCGCCATGTAGGCTCAATTTCTCCGCGACCCCATTCAACGCGGCGAGTCGCCGCAGGCTTACCTGCGTCTCGAAGCAGATCACACGCGCCACAGGTAGGTGTCTGGCAAACCCGACCGCGTAATATCCCTCGGCCGCGCCAATGTTGACGACCGTCCGGTAGTGGCTTGCGATGACCTGTTCTACAATCGGCCAGAGTTCTTTTTCGTACGTACCCAGCAGTTTGGGACAGATGGAACTCTCGATTGATCGGTGAATGTACCGCATGCCCTTGAACGGACCAGCGGCGACCACGTTCTTTGTTATCCTTGCGATCCGGTGATATTGCCGGTCAAGATAGTACCGCACGACTGGTTGGACCGGCTCCGGCAATGCGAAGAACACACGCTTCGCGACTTTCCGCATGACGCCCACTACTCAACTCCTAGCAGCCCGCACTACCCCTACAGGCTTTTCGTTGTCAAACACAGGATGCATTGTTGCATCCTGCGAGCCCGTCGCATCGCGTTGTCCACCACCCAGAGCATCCCAGGTTGTAGAGCGCCAGGGACGCTTGGGGCCGACTCATACCCGCTTCCCCAATCGCCCCAGCGCACCGTCCAGTATGCCCAGCAACCGCAACCACGCCCGCTCCCAACGGTCGGGTTCGTAGATGAGGTCGCTGCTGAGATGCCGGAGTTGTTGTTGAAAATAGAGGGCCACTTCCCGGGCGTTGCGCCGCTCCCAGAGGAGGACATAGAGAGAATTCCGCGCCCCGTAGTACAACTTCCAGGGGGCATAGTACCGTCGCAGGCTGACTCGTCCCAGAAAGCGGACTTCCTTCGGGTCAGCACCGAATTCGTGGAAGACCAGCGCATCCGGGATAACGACGATCTCGGCGGCCGTCCGGCGCTGGATGCGTAGCGCATAGGCCAGATCGTCGAACCAGATGAAGAAATCCTTGTTGGGCAGACCGATCTGTTCAACAATCTCCCGCGCGATCAGCGGCCCGACGAAACGGAAGACAAAGGGGCCTCTCACCGGCTTTCGCCCTGCCACGATCTCCGCAGTGACGTCGATCTCCTGCCCTTGCCACACAGCGATGCCGTAAACGCGCCCGGCGCGGTCCTGCTGGACCGGGACGAGCACACGATCGGGGCGGGCCTGCGCCAGCAGCCGCGCCAGGCAGTCCGGCGCGGGGCGCGCGTCGTCGTCCATGATCCACAGCCAGTCGTACCCCTGCCCATACGCCCACTTCATCCCCGCGTGGAAGCCCCCCGCCCCCCCCCACGTTCCCTGACATCCCCAGCACCGTCGCCCCCGGGAACTCCGCCCGCAGCAGCGCCCGCGTCCCGTCCGTGCTGGCGTTGTCCGCCACCAGGATCGCGTCGGGCGGACGGCTCTGCCCCCGGAGCGCCGCGAGACATTCGCGCAGGAGCGCCTGCCGATTGTAGGCAACCACGATCGCGCACACCCGTCCACGACCCGTGCCGCGATCGAGAGCGGTAGGAGAGAGGGGCTGGGCACTCAAACCCGCCTCCCCAGTCGCCCGATCGTACCATCCAGCATGCCTAGCAAACGCAAACGGGCGCGTTCCCGACCGTCCGGTTCATAGACAAGTTCTCCGAGCAGGGAGCGTAACTGGCGCTTGAAGTATGCCGGGAAGTCGCCCGCTCCGTGCCCGACCCGCAGCAGGGTATAGAGTTCATTTCGTGGATCATAATACAGTCGCCATGCGGGGCGTGGGCTGCGCACACTACGGCGCCCGAAGGAACGAACCGGCTGCAGTTGTGACTTGCGGCTGAAATCGTGGAAGAACTGTGCTTCCGGTACGAACACAATTGCCGCATCCGTGCGATGCGTGATCCTGAAGGCGTACTCGAAATCATCGAAACAGATGAAGAAATCTTTGTTCGGCAGGCCCGCCCGTGCCACAACCTCCCGGTGGATGAGCGGGCCAACGAAAGTGAATAGAGGGAAACCATCGGTCGGCGGGCACCCGGACATAACTTCGGTTGTCACATCGATATAATTGTTCCGCCACATGTAAAAGCCGTAGACGCGACCATTGTCCTCTTGCTGATATGGTTCGAGTATGACATTGGGGCGGCCATACACCAACAACTGCTCGAGACAGTCGGGGGCCGGGCGCCCATCGTCGTCCATCACCCAGATCCAGTCGAAACCCTCCCGGTAGGCCCACTTCATCCCCGCGTGGAAGCCCCCCGCCCCCCCGCTATTCGTGGTTAGCGCCAGCACCGGTACCTCCGGGAACTCCGCCCGCAACATCGCCCGCGTGTCGTCGGTGCTAGCGTTGTCGACGACGAGGATCGCGTCCACGGGCCGCGACTGGGCCTGCAACGCCCGCAGGCACTCGCCGAGGAGCGGCCGCCGGTTATAGGACACGACCACCGCACAAACTCGCTCGCTCACGGTGTCCTCGCATCATCGGGCGATACGGCAGCGAGGCTCCCATACCGCGGTACGTTTGCCTTCCAGAAAAGGATTCGGTAGACCAGCAAAGGGGTCCTGGCTGGGAGTCTTCGCCCGACGAAGATACGAAATCGGAGTCCGACTCTCGAAAATGGTGTGAAGCTGCGCTCGAAGCGCGCAAGGATCTCTGGCCGAATCGGCTGCCGCTTCCGCCAGGGCACCCACCAACTCCAGAGAGCACGCGCCGCGCCGTACGGCGCATGCCAGAGTGCGGGCAATCCTTCGAGCTTGCAATAGGCGGCATTCCAGAAAACGATGCGGCAGACGATCACGGGGATTCTCTTCAGCGGGAAATACTTGAGCGCGATCCAGGTTTCGTTCCGCGCGGTCTGCGTGCGCAGGCGCCGACTACTCCGGTGCAACGCCGATGTCCGGTGGTGCGCTCGAATGGTCGGATCGAAGACGATCTCCCAACCGTCGTTGAGTATGCGCAACGCCAGGTCCCATTCTTCCGCGCCCCAGAAGAAATCATGATCACTGCCACCCGCAGCGAGTGCCGCACGGCGCCGCAACCCGGCCCCGCTGGCGTGGAACCCCACGAGATCGACCGGCAACATCCTCGCCATATGCGCCGTGGGGTGTGCGCCGCCGTAGACATTGAACGGGACGATACCTACCCCCGGGTTCGCCTCGAACAGCGCCACCATGCGGGCGATTGCGCCGGGGTCCGGCGCGCTATCATCATCGAAGAACGCGACGTATTCGGCATCGGTCGCCCGCATCCCCACATCCCGCGCGCTGACGCCCCGATTGTCGGGCAACGCGATCAGCCGAACCTCGGGGTGGTTGTGCCTGAGCGCCTCCTGGGTGCCGTCGCTGGAGGCGTTGTCCACGACCAGCACTTCCAACGCAGGATAGTCCTCCTGAAGGAGAAGGGCGACCGTTTTGAGCACCTCGGCACGACGATTCCAACTCAACACGATCGCTGCAACTTGGGGAAAGGATTTGTTCACGCTCTGTCCTACTATTCTATGCCCAACGCAGATATGCCCACGGTGGATCGGCTTAGCGGCCTAAGCATCCTTTATCTAGCTGGAGATCGTGTTGCACAGGCGCATCCACCCCTACAAAGCTGGGAAACCCAGATGGAGCAATGTTCGGCGGTTACTGGTCATCACCGCGCGCCCATCGGCAATCATGCTCAGCGCTCCTTGAGCGGCTGTACATCGGTCGTTGTCCTCGTCTGCGCGCCACCGTCCCCATACAGGAGTTCCAAATATTGGTCGACAACGTGGTCGATACGGAAGCGCGCGCGGGCTTCCGCCGACACTACTCGTTTCTCCGGACTATTTAGCACTTCGATGAGCGCGTCGGCGAGTGCCGTAGGGTTCTCGACCGGCACGAGGGTGCCCCAACGCCCACCCTCCAGGATTTCGTGTGGCCCGCTGTCACAGTCGGTGGCCACGATCGGTGTTCCCAGCGTCAGCGCCTCGAGCAGCACGACCGGCAAGGCTTCCCAGGAAGAGGACAGAGCGAACACAGCCGCCCGTGACATGTATGGGTACGGATTATCGACGAATCCGGGCAAGGCAACATCATCCTCCAGCCCTAACTCACACACCAGTGCCTCAAGCGCGTCTCGTTTCCATCCATCGCCCAGGATCAGGAGACGGGCTTGGCGGTGTTGCCGCACCAGGGCAAACGCGCGGATGAGCATGGAGAAGTTTTTCTGGGGGGTAAGGCGCCCCACCGCCAGGATGACGGGCGGTGCCCCGGCGGCGAACCAGGGGTGATCTAGCGGCTGTGCCGCCCTGGCGGTGAGGTCGGCTGGCACAGGGTTGTAGATAACCCGAATGCGCTCCCTGGGTAGCCCCGCCACGTTCGCCAAATCAGCGGCCGCCCCCTGCGACACCGCCACAATCGCGTCCGCCCAGCGATAGAAGCGATGTACCAGCGGGCGCATGAGATGTCGGTCTCTCAGGCGACCGGACTGTGAAAAATGGCGAGTGAAGGGGAAATGCGCGCTCACCACGATTCTGGTGCTCGACCTCGCGAGATGTCCCGCCCACAGCGCCGCGATATTGGTCTGTTCGAAAGCGGAGAGTAGCACCGCCGGGCGCTCAGCTTGCAGGTAGCGGACCAACGGCACCATGTTGCGCACCAACGGCAATTTCGCCAGCAGCCGCTGCCTTTTCAGGGCGATCACCCGTATCCCAGCCGGAACCTGCGCCAGCAACGGACCCTCGGCATTGACGAGCAGCAAATCAACTGGTATCCCGCGATCGATGAACCCGCGCGCGAGGTTAAACAACGTCCGTTCCGTCCCGTAGCCGTGGAGATTGAGACTGAGAAGCGCTATTCTATCCACCATGACCCTTACCTTCATTAACCGTTGAGCATCACTATTACCGCGTATACTCTTGACCAAGTGCCGACAACTCGGGACGCGGCCATAATAGAGGTGATTGTCAAGATCTATTGTTGTTTGCCCCTTCTCCATAACATCCGGAACGAGAGCGTACCCTTACAATGCCCTCTGGCTGTTTCCTGAGAAGCCCAAAAGGATCTTCACCACCGCAGTGCTGACATTCTCCACCAGGTATTCCGGCGGCACCCGCCAACCCGGTTCCTGGGCGACGACGACCCGTACGCAGCGTGCGATCGCGTCGGGCTCGATGCCGCTGAGTATGTTACTGCCGTTTTCGATCGTCTCCGGTCGCTCCGTCACGTCGCGGATCGTGACGTTCGGCACCCGCAGTATGCAACACTCCTCCTGGACCGTGCCGCTATCACTCAGCACACAGAAAGCGTTTTGTTCCAGGGCGATGAAATCGCCGAAGCCGAAGGGCTCCAGGAAGCGTACACCGTCCCCCGACACCCCGATCCCGAATTGCGCCAACTTGCCACGGGTCCGTGGGTGCAGGCTACAGATCACCGGTAGACCATATTCCTCATGCAGGGCAGCCAGGGCATGTGCCAGGTCGCGCAGCCGCTCCTCGATATCCACATTTTCCGCCCGATGCATCGTGACCAGGAAATAGCCCTTCGCCTCGATCCCGAGTTGCGCCAGGATGGGCGATTGCTGAATC
>JAABUJ010005048.1_pt1 | contig 13484 bp, 13 predicted proteins | sample 5559131 | NCBI WGS metagenome assembly JAABUJ01 (sample SAMN10711875, study PRJNA513366) | rock metagenome | isolation source: Antarctica rocks | place: Antarctica: Victoria Land, Mt New Zealand nord | collected 2016-01-07
CGGCCTTGCCGCCGAACGCGCCCCCCACGTCCGGCGCGATCACCCGGACCCGCTCGTCGCCCAGTCCTAGCACGGCGATCAACTGGGCTTTGAAGCCGTGCGGCATCTGGGTGGACACCCACACCACGAGATCGTGCTCGGCGTCCCCGGTCGGGTCCACCGCAATCGCGTTGCCCTCCATCGGCAGCACCGCGATCCGCTGGTTGACCATCCGGGCCCGCACCACCACCTCGGCGTCGCCCAGCGGATCGAGATCCTCCGGCGAGCGGGCCCCGGTCGCGAGGTTGGAACCCAGCTCCGGGAACTGCAGCTCGGCGCCGTCGGCCAGTGCGTCCTCCATGTCGACCGCGGCGGGCAGCTCCTCGTAGTCGACGTCCACTAACTCGATGGCGTCCACCGCCGCCGCTTCGCTCTCCGCCACGACCATGGCCACCGTCTCGCCCACGAAACGGACGCGATCGGTGGCCAGCGGCGGGCGTGGCGTGTCGGCGTTGACCATCAGCAGCCCGTGGTGCGCCGGCAGGTTCAGGTCACCCGCGGTGTAGACGGCCACCACCCCGGGCGACGCGCACGCCTGGCCCGCGTCGATCCCCAGAATGCGCGCATGCGCGAACGGGGACCGGACGAACGCGGCGCGCAAGGCGCCCGGCAACGCGAGGTTTCCTACGTAGGTACTCTCACCGCGCACCAGCTTCGGGTCCTCGACCCTGCGCACAGTGGTACCGAGAATCGATCCAGGCATCAACCGAGTCTATCTCCGAAAACCGCAACTAGCCCAACGGGTATCGGCGCCCTACCTGGCGCTCCTTCTTGGGGACTGAACCCCCCAAACCGTGGGCTGTGCGGATTGCGCAACGTTCAGCCGTCGACAGTGTCGTAAAACGAGGGCTAGCTGTCCCTCGGTGCTGGCCGGTTCGCGGCGGATCCGGGCCGCTGGTGGGCGTGGGGTGTCCAGTTCCAGCCGGGGAGGGCTTGCAGGGCGTTGACCCGGTCGGGGGTGAGGCGGTCTTGGCGGTGTCGGGTGCGTTGGGCCATCACCCAGTGAGCGATGTTCACCCCGTCGATGACGGCGGTTTGGGTGATGTGAGCGACGGTCCCGTGGTGGTGGGCGGCCTGTTCGAGGTGGGTAAACATGCGGTGCCAGGCGGCGTCGTGGGGATTCCCATTCCCACCCGGGGATCGCTTCCAGGGCGGCGACGCGGTCGGGGGACAGGACGCCGAGGCGGTACTCCTTGCGCCGGCTCATGGCCCACGCCCCCAAGGTGAAGTTGCCCTCCGCGTCCTCGAGGTCCTCGACGTAGAAGGAGTCCGGGTTCGGTGCCCCGGTGCGGTGAGCGTAGGCGGTGAGCAGCCGCAGACCCTGTTCCCACCGGGATGCCTTGACGTCCCACACCCACCCCGGTAGGTCCTGCAGGGTGGCGATCTGTTCCGGGCTCAGGGTGCCCCGTTGGTACTGGGCACGGCGGGCGGCCACCCACCGGCCCAGCGGGTAGCGGCGTGCGGTGGCATCCGCGGGCACGGCTGCGGTGCCGTGCTTTGTGATGTAGGTACGCAACGCTTTCAGGCCGTGGGGCCATTGGTCTTCGGTGCGGGTCCACACCCACCCCGGCAACGCCTCCAACGCAGTGATGCGGGTGGGGGACAGGGTGCCCTGGTGGTAGTTACTGCGCCGCCGCGCCACCCAGCGCGAAGCCCTCGTGCACGGTGCGGGTGTCCACCGCGGTGCTGCCGTGTTCGTGGAGGTAGGAGCGTAGGTGGGTGAGGCCTTCGCTCCACCGGTCAGCGTTGGTGCGTCCCCAGTCCCACCCGGGCACGCCCTGCAGGGCGGTGAGGTGGTCGGGGGGCAACCGGTTGGCCCAGTACCGTTCCCGTTGCACCGCGGCCCACCGCCCGAGGCGGAAACCGTCCACCACCAGTTTGGTGGGCGGGTTGGCGCCACCGTGGGCCTGGGCGTAGGCCCGCAACCGGGACAGCCCCTGCTGCCAGCGAGCGTGGGTGGCCTGGGCCCGGATCATCGGCCCGGGCCCGTGTGGGCACCCGGGCTGGGCCGGTGCGCGAGGAACGTGTCCACTTCGCTTTCCTCCCATGACCGCAGAGTCGGCGACCCGCCCCGCGCGGGTGGGGCTTGACCCCGACGCACGCAGGCCCGCCACGTCGCCGGGTGTCACCCCGCCCCGTGCGGCGCATTCGGTGGCCGTGAGCCCCACCCCCTGCACGGTCACCGCCGGGGGGTGATGGATCCACCGTTGGATGGTGCCCAACGCCACCCCGGCCATCCCGATCAGGGCGCGGGTGGACACCTGCCCGGTGGCGTGCAGCTGGTGCACCGTGGTGTGCTGCGCGCGGCGCAACGCCGCCGCCCGCAGCGGGGGTTTCCCGGTGCGCAGCAGACCGAGCTGGTCGCTGACCTCATCGAGGACCCCCAGCAACGTCGGGCCGAACACCAACACCCACGCCGAGGCCAGCACCGGGCTGTAACGGTGAGGGTCGGCATCCAACCGGTCGGTCAGGGCCCGCACCGCCCGCCGGTGCTCCGGTTCGGGTTCGCCCCCAGCACCCGGAGAAGGGGCTCGGCGAGCTGCAGCGGCACGACATCGTCGAGACCTCGAGCAAGGTCATCAGCGAGCCCGGTGCCTTCATCGACTTCAGCAAGCCACGGCACGTCCACGAAGTCGTAGGGCTCTGAGAGCTAGGAACGGATCAACCGCTTGCCTGCAATGTCCACTCGGAGTTGATCCGGTAGCCGTCCGACGGTGTTGACGCCGGGGCGCAGGCTCGGGCACCGGAACACCCCCGGGTCAACCTCCGCCACGGAGAGTCGCAGGGCGACACGCCGCCCGCGCTTCCGCTTGATGCTCTGACATCCAGGACGATTGTCTGCTATATATTCACTGTGAACGAGGATGCTGCCGCGCAGGCACTGTTGGGCGAGGTTGCTGCTGAGTGGCGCAGCGGAGGGCCGCTGGACGAGCTCTCCGCTCTGGTCCGACAGGTGTGGCGGACCAACCTCGTCCGGTACGAGCCGTCCCGGCTGGGTGACGATGCGATGAGCCTGGGGGTGCAATCCAGCCGCAACCTGGGCAACCTGGCAGTCCGGCGTCTCAGCGGAACCGTGGGAGTGCAGGCGAGCAACCTAAGGACGCTTGAGGTGCGGTACCGGGGTCGGGTACTGCACGCGGGGAAAGTCACCTCCCGCTCGTCGTCGTGGGACATCACGTCGGTCGATTGGTCGCAGAGTGAGGTGCGCACCACTAGTGCCGAGATGAACTCGCGTGCCTACGTTTCTGCTGCCGGGACGCTGTTCGAGGATGCGGAGCTTTTGGCTGAACAGCCAGCGGACCCGCGCATGCTGTGTCAGCTGCAGGTGATGTGGCAGGGCTTCGACGATGGCAGCACCCGGACGTGGGTGGGGTTCCCCCAGTTGGGAACTTCGCCGTGGTTCGCGGTGATGTTGCTCGACGACGATCGCGGTGGCAGCGGCGGGCTTCCGGCCGCGGATGCCGTCCCGGTTCCGCCGACGCCCGACTTCGACGCCCTCGGCGAGCCCGTCCTGAAACTCACCCGCAGGTCTGCCCGGAAGTCACACCCTCAGCAGCGTGAGGCATGAACGAACCCTCCGACCTCAACGCCGCCCGACAGCGTGCGGCAGACCGCCGAGCCAGGGGAGTAGCAGTTGACTTCGACCCCACCCGGCTCGCGTTGGCCCGACGCCTCGCCGCGCTACCTCGGACACGGCTCGCCAAGGAGGCGGGGGTCACTCCCGCCGCGATCTCCCAGTACGAGAAGGGCCAAACGCGGCCAACCCTGCCGGTGGTGGACAAGCTCGCGGAAATCCTCGAGGTCCCGGCTGAGTTCTTTCGAGCGGGGAACCCGATACCCACCCTCCCCGCAGCCGGTGCGCACTTCCGCAGCCTCCGATCGACAAGTGCGCTAGAGCGGGAACGGGCCCTGTCTTTCGGCGAGCTCGCCCTCGCGGTGTTCACTGCCGTCGAGCTCCACATCGAGCTTCCGGTCGAAACGCTGCCCGAGCTCGACATCCCGGCCGACGGTCCGGAAGGTCTAGACCGAGCCGGGATCGAGTCCCTCGCCCGACAGACTCGGGAGGCCCTCAGGCTCGGAGATCGCCCGGTGCCGCACGTCGTGCGACTGCTAGAAACGTGCGGTGTTGCTGTGGTGCGGCTCGACAGCGCGAACGAGAAGGTCGACGCCTTCTGCCACCAACAGGGCTCCCGGCCGCTCGTTCTGCTGAGCCCTGCCAAGCAGGACAAGGCGCGATCCCGCTTCGACGCGGCTCATGAGCTCGCTCATCTGCTGATGCACCACGACGTAGAGCCCGGATCACGGCTGGTCGAGCAGCAGGCCCACATCTTCGCAGCCGAGTTCCTTGCTCCCTCGGGACAACTCGCAGATGCCCTACCCGATCGGCTTGACTGGACAGTTCTCCATCAGCTCAAGCGCCAGTGGGGAGTCAGCCTCAAGTCCCTGGTCTTTCGCGCTCACGCACTCGGACGGATCACCACCCACACCTACCAGCGTGGTCTGCGCCAGCTCAGCACCTGGGGCCTGCCCGAACCTGGAGCCCTCGGACCGTCGGAGTCACCAGTGCTGTTGCCCCAGGCGTTCGAGCTTCTCGGCTCGCTGGACGAAGCCATACAGCTGATCGCCGCCGAAGCGGGCCTGCCGGCCACCGAGGTAGAGCGGATCTGGCGTGCAGCCGGAGGACACGATGTGAGGCCCACGCTGACCCTTGCGGCGCCCCGCTCAAACCCATAGGCACACAGGGCTACGGTGTCAACGCCAACGCTAGCTCCGGTTGCTGCTGCACCCAGGCCGCGGCGGTCGAGGATTGGAAGGACCTCCTGATGAGCCACGTACGTGGCGTACCAAGAATCGCGCAGCGCGAAGCGCGGCACGGGGTCCGAATGAGACTGCCAACGCCAACACCCGTAGTGGGAAAAGTAGGACTCACTGGATGTGTCGGTGAAGTCCCCGAACTCGATGGCGTGCGGTCAGGGGCGGGTGTGTCAACCAGGGGTGGGGAGCGGGAGCTGGGCACTTCGCCGCGTTTGCTTACGTCGTGTTGTGGGCGAACAGCTCTGCTTGCTCGAGGACAAGCTCGACGGCGCGCTCTTCGAGGTCGGGGGGGTAGCCGTACTTGGCGAGCAGTCGGCGGACCTTCGAGCGCATCGCGGCGCGGACGGACTCCTTGATGGACCAGTCGATGGTGGCGCTCTGCTGAACTGCTCCGACGAGGTCGACGGAGATTTGTTTGAGCGTCTCGTCGCCCATTTGCAGGATGGCGGCGTCGTTCTGGACGACGGCGTCGTAGAACGCGGCTTCAGCGACGGAAAGTCCGAGCTTGCGGTGCCGGTCGTTCTGGGCCTTCATCTCCTTGGCCATCTTGATCAGCTCGGCGACGATCTCGGCGGTGGTCAGGGCCCGGTTGGTGTAGCGGTTGATCGCCTCGTCGAGCTGCTCGGAAAAGCGTCGTGACTGGACGACGTTGGTGCGCTGCACGGTGCGGATCTAATCGTTGATGAGCCGGCGCAGCAGCCCCATCTGCAGGTTGGGCTTGTCCTTGCCGATGAGGCTGTCGAGGAACTCGTTGGAGAGGATCGACAGCTCGGGGGATTCGATCCCGGCGAGCTTGTAGATGTCGACGACCTCGTCGGCGGCGACGGCCTCGTTGACGAGCTGGCCGATCGCGGTGTCGAACTCGACGGCGCCGCTGCCACCGCGCCCGGAGTCCGGGTTCTGGATCTTCAGGATGGCGGCACGGACGTCGGTGATCAGGCGGACGTCGTTGCGGATCGCGGCGGCCTCGTCGCGCGCGCTGCACAGCGCGAACGTCTTGGCCAGGGCGAGGACCTGGTCGAGGAAGCGGGCGGTTAGGTCGGGGTCGGCCATGACGAAGTCGAGGACGAGGGCGTGCTGGGCCTGGCGGTCAGCGGGGGAGAGGTGCGGCGAGGAGTCGTAGGTGCAGCTGTGCAGCAGGCTGCGGACGATGTCGTGCTTTTCCAGCATGACGGCAACAACGTCCTCGATCGGGACGGGCCTGCATGAGCCCGGCGCCCGGCATCGGCTTGTCCACATACATCGTGTGCATGGCTGGGGCGTCGAATCCGGTGAGCCACATGTCGCGGACGATGACGATTTCCAGTGGGTCGTCGGGGTTCTTCGCGCGCAGCTTCAGCTTCTTGCGGACGTCCTTGGGGTGGACGTGCGGTTGGAACGCGGCGGGGTCGGAGGCCGAGCCGGTCATCACGACCTTGATTCGTCCGGCGTCGGGGTCGTCGTCGTGCCAGTCCGGCCGCAACGCGACGATCCTCTCGTACAGCTCGACGGCGATACGCCGGCTCATGGCGACGATCATCGCCTTGCCGAACAGCTCGGCCCGGCGCCGCTCCCAGTGCTCGACGATGTCCGCGGCGACGATGTCGAGCCGCTCCTGCGCCCCCACGATCGCCTCCAGGCGCGCCCACTTGGACTTGGCGCGGGTCGCGTCGTCCTCCTCGGCGTTCTCGGTGATCTCATCGGCCAGCTCATCCAGGCTCTCCACCACCTCCGCGTCGAGGCCGACCTTGGCCAAGCGGGACTCATAGAAGATCCGCACCGTGGCGCCGTCCTCCACGGCCCGGGTGAGGTCGTAGACGTCGATGTACTCACCGAACACCGCGCGGGTCGATTTGTCCGTCGACTCGATGGGGGTGCCGGTGAACCCCAGGTAGGTCGCGTTAGGTAGGGCGTCGCGCATGTGCTTGGCCAGACCCGAGGTGAGCCTGCCCGCGGTGTCAAGCGCCTCGGTGAACCCGTACTGCGAGCGGTGCGCCTCGTCAGCGATGACGACCACGTTGCGCCGGTCGGTCAACACGGGGTTGGTGTCACCGCGCGTGTCGGGGCCAAACTTCTGCAGGGTGGTGAACACGATGCCGCCCGAGGCGCGTCGCAACAGGGTTCGCAGCTCGGCGCGGTGGTCGGCTTGCACCGGTTTCTCGGGCAGGATCTCAGCGGGGGCGAACACCTCCCCGAACAGCTGGTCGTCGAGGTCGTTGCGGTCGGTGATAAACACCAGCGTGGGGTTGCCCATCCGCGCGTCGCGCATGATCTTCGCCGCGTAGAGCAGCATCTCGATCGATTTGCCCGAGCCCTGCGTGTGCCACACCACCCCGCCGCGGCGGTCACCGTCCGGGCCCGCTGCCTCGACGGTGGACTCGACCGCGGCGTTGACCGCCCAGTACTGGTGATACTTCGCGACCCGCTTGACGAGCCCGTTGGCCTCGTCGCTGAACAGCACGAAGTTCGCCAGCAGGTCCAGGAAGCGGCGCTGGTCGAAGACGCCCTTGACCAGCACCTCCAAAGCCGGCTTGCTGGTGACGACCTCGCGGCCGCCGATCGTCTTCCACGGCGCCGGCATGCCTGGGCGTGCAGGGCGCACTGCAGCGCCACCTGCAGGGCAGCTGCGGCGGCCGGTATTGCGGTGGGGGTGGCGGCGCGGAGAGCGTCGTCGAACTGTGCCTTTCAGCTCGATGACGTCGGCAACCACCTGGTGTGCGCACTGCAGGACGTCCGCGGTGAGTGCCGCATCGATCGACAGGCCGCGCACGAGTTGGGTCGCCACTACCTTTCCGAGGGTGAAGGGCCTACCCGGCGTACGACGGGTTCGATACCGCCCGCGCGGCTGGTCCACTTGGCGACAGTGACCTACTGGCGCCTGTGCTGCTCAACGTCCGCATTTAAGTAACACGATCTACCAGCAACTGTAGGGCGTGCGGCCACGCTTGCAGGAACTCGACCGGATTCCCCAGAACTTGTCGCTGGTCGATACTGCCGACGCTGACCTCGCGGCCTCGGTGAGCACGTCGCGGACGAAGCCGTACGAGTGCCCGGGGCCGCAGCAAGCGCCCTTGTGTAACTCGTAGGCGTGATGTATACAACATGGTTATGTGCAGTCTACGAGTGGTATCGCCTCGGATGGAGAGCGCGCAAGACCTCAGTTATCAGTGGTTGAAACGTCGTATTGCGGCCGTACCTCGCCATGAGGGCATATTTCTGACGGAGTCGGGAGTGGCGAAGGCGACCGGTACCTCAAGGACGCCGGTACGAGAAGCTTTACTCCGGTTGGAAGCAGAAGGGTTCCTGCAGATCGTGCCGAAAAAAGGGGCATTCGTACCGCCGATCTCTGACGCGGAAGCGGAGGCGGTGATACAGGCCCGAGGCCTGGTGGAGGACTGGTGCGTGCGGCGAGCGGCTCCCCTAGCCGAAAGCTTGTCGCTGGAGTTGGGGCGGCTGGTGAGCCGGCAGGCGGAGCTACTGGACAGTGCAGTGGACTTCATCGAATGCGACCGCGAGTTTCATCGCACGATCGTCGGGGCGTCGGGCAACCCAGTGCTGGCCGCTTTCTATGAAAGTTTGCGCGACCGACAGGTACGGATGGGCATGCGCGCGATCGCCGCGTCCGAGGAGCGCTCGCGGATTGTGCTAGCCGAGCACACGGCGATCGTGGACGGCGTCCGCTCCGGCGATCCGGAGCGAGCCGGTGCGGCCCTGGGAGTGCATCTAAGCGGGACGCTGGCCGCGCTGCATCTTCCGGGGGTGGCTCCCTGGGCGCAGAACGTCCAGGCTGGCCTGCCATGAGGGTCGCGTTGGTGCAGGTTGCTAGCCCAGCGGCCGAGCCCGTCGCAGATCGCCGTGATCGGGTGGGCCAAATGGTCGGTGAGGCCGTTGGCGCCGATCTGATCGTGCTCCCGGAGTTGTGGGCCCCGGGGTATTTCGCTTTTGATCGATATCCCGAGTTGTCTGAACCGTTGGATGGGGACACCGTCGCGGCTGGGCGGGAGTGGGCCAAGCGCCTGGGCTGCTATCTGCATCTGGGTAGCGTCCTGGAACGCGCCAGCGACGGGCGGCTGCACAACACCGCCGTGCTCATCGACCCGGCCGGGGAGGTTAGCCACACCTACCGCAAGATCCACGTGTTCGGCTATCGATCCCGCGAAGCGGAGCTACTCAGCCCCGGTGAGGACCTTACCGTGGCCCACACACCGCTCGGCCCGGTTGCAGCCACGACCTGCTACGACCTGCGGTTTCCCGAACTGTGGCGTGCGCTCGTTGATGCCGGCGCCCACACCGTCATCGTTCCTGCGGCGTGGCCCGCGGCCCGACGCGAGCATTGGCAACTATTCACCTCCTGCCGCGCAGTCGAGGAGCAGGTTCTCGTGATCGCCTGTAACGCCGTCGGCGAGCAGAACGGGACCGTACTCGGCGGCCTCAGCCGCGTCGTCGACCCGTGGGGCGCAGTGCTCGCCGAGGCCGGCGACCGAGAAGGCATCACTTCCTGCGAGGTTGACCTCAACATCATTACCCAGGTCCGCGAAGAGTTCCCCGTCCTGCAGGACCGTCGATTGATTCACCCACACCGCGACCAGGCGCGGACCGCCGCGCCACTAACCGCTCACCTTGAAGAGGACAACCCACCATGACTTTCCCTGATGCACGCTTGACGATGCCGGTGCTGCGACTGCATGTGGCTGGCACCGACACCGAGCTCGAGCTGGATTCACCCCGGCTGATCATTGCCGGCTACACCGGACGCGACGCTGCCGCGGTCGCGGAGCACATCGCCGAGCTCGCCGCGATCGGCGTACCCGCGCCGCAGAGCGTGCCCGCGTTCTACGAGCTGGATCCCGGCCTGCTGACCACTGACCCGGTTGTCGATATCACTGGGTCCAACACCTCCGGGGAGGTCGAACCGGTCCTGATACGACACAAAGGACGCCATTACCTCGGTGTCGGGTCTGACCACACCGACCGCGACCGGGAACGGAACGATATCGCCGCATCGAAGGCGGCCTGCCCCAAACCGGTCAGCGAACAGGTGATCCCGCTGCCCGCTGACCTTGCTGAGTTGGACTGGGACACCATCACCGTCGCATCCACCGTGGATGGCACCGCCTATCAACGGGGCACCCTAGACGCGTTACGCACCCCAACGGATCTGCTGACCCACCTAGCGGAAAACCTCGGCGACATCGACCGCGACCTAATCGTGTTCGCGGGCACTTTGCCGCTGCTGAACGGGCATTTCGTGCCCGGCACCCGATGGCAGCTGTCCCTGTCTCCAAGCTCCGGGACCAGCCTGGCCCACAACTACGAAGCGAAACAGAGGACCGTGTGATGTGCAATCGAAGCGACTACCTGGCGTTGCTGAGCCACGGTCACGAACGTTTTGTTGATAGCGCGCCGGCGGTGATAGACGAGGTGGCCAACTACCCGACGTTCGCGTCGGGCGCGCCCACCAATGTGCGTACAGACCACGCTGACTGGCTGACCTGGATGACCGTGTCGAGCGACGACAGGGTCGCCGAAGGCTGGCGCACGCCCACCTACCCCTCTGCAGGCCTCGTTTGCCCTTCCCGCCGCTGCTACCAACGCGCGGCTGCTCAGGCCGGGGCTATCGAATGACGTCCAAACGTAAGGCGGAGAATGAGGCGCTGGAGCATCGAATTGGATCCGGCCGCGTAGCGCGCGAAGACTATGCCCTGCGGAAGGTGCCGCCAACGTGGCGCTACCGGCGAGCTAGCATAATCCTTACTTTGCTCGGCGGCGCAACTGCGGGTGTGTTTTTGGCTTTCCCTGCTCAGTTAGCCGGTGAATTTGGCGTCTACAATGTGATTATTGGAATCGCGTACGTATTGATTATTCAAACGCTTCTGAACTTCGTCTTTGTCAAGACCGCATCTCGTACAGGCCTTAGCTCGGACCTAATGTCACGGGGACTTGCACTCGGTTTCGACGGATCTGCATGGACAACACTCATTTATTGGGTTGGTTGGGTCACAATTTTTGCGACTGAGGGACAGATACTAGCATCAGCTGTCACCGCCCAGTATGGCATACCCGATAGTGTTTCGAAGCTGATAGTCGGAATACTTTTCGTCCCCTTGGTACTGTACGGACTTGGGTTTTTGGCCAAATTTCAGAAATGGACACTGTACCTGTACGTGTTGGGCATGATCGGCTTAATTGCGAAGCTACTGTTCACCGGACCCAGCGTCGGTTCCCTAGCGACTTTCTACGGGTCCCATACTCTGCCCGTGGGTGGACTAGGTTTACTCGGGGTGCTCGCCGCCTACAACGGTCTCCTTCCCAACGTTGTATTTGGGCATGCCGATGTCGCAAGGCTCCTAGCCAACAAGGAGAGTCTCACGGCCAGTGGCCGACGGGACGTCCTGTGGATTTCACTCCTTCCTTATAGCTTCTTCGCCTATGTAGTGTTCGGGCTTGTGGGTCTTTACCTATGGGCGGCCACTGGAGGTAGTACCAATCCCGGGACATATTTTGTTGGGACTATCGGCATTTTCGGCTTCCTATTGATAATTCTTACACAGGTCCGCATCAATCTCATTAATGCCTATTCTGGCTCACTGTCGCTGGCTAACTTCTTCTCCCGTGTCCATTTTACGCCAGGCCGACCTACTTGGGCGGTGATAATGGTCGTTGTTGGCACGGCTGCAATGTATTTGGACATCTTGGGCAACCTCGGTACGGTGCTCACATTCGAGGGTATCTTCCTATTCGCTTGGATCGGCGTGATTCTGGCCGACCTTGTCTTGGTGCGGGGCAGGCATGGTTATGGGCCTGAAAGCGGACAGTTCATCGAGTACCGGCGATCGATGTTGCCACGATGGAACCATGTTGGAGTCATCCCCTTGACAATATCAACAGCGACGGGATTAATTGTTGCTTTCGGCGGCGAGAATGGGATTCTCGGTGGAAAGGTCGCGTTGGATCTTTCTAGTTGGGTGGCACTTGCTGTTGCCGCCTTATTGACTTGGGTGCTCGGTGTGCGCGACCGGGGGCGCTCCTACGCTATACGACCGCTTATCGCCTGGCCCCGATCCGACATTGTGGTCGAGTGTCCGCTCGATAACGAGGTCGTGTCGACAGACGATCTGTTTCCATGCCCGTACCATAAGAGTTGGATCTGTTCCGAAGACTGCATGAGCACGAGAGATTGTAACGAGCAATGCAAGAGCATGGGCGAGGAGGCACTCTTACAGATTGCAGCCATGCCGCCGCGCAGCGAAGCGTTGGTCGCACCAAACAAGGAACTCTCCGCCAAGCGGCAACGGGCAAACGCTGACCTTCTTCGGCCGGGCGGTTCTCACGGTACTAGATGATCGGTTGCATGGTAACGGGTCATAATTTTTCATTGGAATCTGCCGTTAGCGTTTGTCGCTCGGAATAGCTGCTGGAAAACTCTCTCGTCGACACTCATCCGGAGGAGCATTAATTCATATGTGCACTTTGATCGCTAAAAAGAATACCGATGGCTGGGTCGTTGCCAGCAATAGTGACAACCCTTATTCAGTGCGGAGCCAGCTCATTTGTAGTTTCACTGTGCCGTACTCGTACGTCGCTGTACGTGTTAATCCCTCGGAGACAGAAAACAACGGCTCGGTACCGTGGGCGGGTATGCTCACCCGGGGCGTAAATGCAGTTGGACTCAGCTTCACGTACGCCTATGTGCAGCTCGCTAGGCCCGGCGAGTATCCTCCGCAGAAATGGACGGCGGAGCTTCTTTCCGAGCAAGCCGATTGCTCAAGTGCAGTGCGCTTTATGGAGCGGAGCCACACGGACATACTGCCTGGTAACTACCTTCTCGCTGATCGGGAAGGACAGGCACTTATAGTCGAGGTTGCAGCGGATGGGATCGGCGTTATTGCACCGCATGATGGCGCACTGACTTGCACCAACGTGTGGGAGGACCTGAGCGAGCCCCTCGCGGAGAACTGGCGCAATGACACGGCATCAGACGAACGCGCGGACTTCGCGCGAAATCTCGTAGTAGGAAGCGCCCCGCATAAGCTCGCCCAGGACGTACTTGCCAGTCATCAAGGGGGAGAGTCAGACTCTCTTCGCGAGAAGGGGGGATCGATCTGCAATCACGGTCGAACCGAAGGTACGATTTCCAGTGAGGTGCTCGAGCCGGGCTCGAATACATTATGGTGGAACTTCGGGTGGCCATGCGGGAACTATCAAGGACACGAGGCCGAGCACCGTTACTCTTGGGGACGCTACTTCGGATTCAAGGCTGAAGATGTAAAAGAGTCAGCGGAGCTAACCACCCCGAACGGGGAGATAACAGCGGTCGGAGCGTCCCTCACTTGTGGCGTGCGCCTATAGCGTAGTGGTAGTAGAAATACGCCAGTCCTACCGAATGGACCAGGCCCGAACCACCCCAGGTGGCAGGCCCCGGCATAGTCAGGCTGGCGGGTCTGAATTGGGGTTTTGGAACCCGGGGCGTGCGCCATCCGGGCAACGGAGTGCCCTGGCGGGGTTCCGACGGCGTTCGTAAGCGGAACCTTGGGTCCTCGCGGTGGTCGCAACACCTACTGATTGGGTGTTGTCTGTGGCTGAGTATTCGATCTTCATTCGTCCGGACTTGTTGCAGCAGTTTTGGCAGGTGATGGCCGACGGCGGCTTCA
>JAABUJ010005049.1_pt1 | contig 13479 bp, 5 predicted proteins | sample 5559131 | NCBI WGS metagenome assembly JAABUJ01 (sample SAMN10711875, study PRJNA513366) | rock metagenome | isolation source: Antarctica rocks | place: Antarctica: Victoria Land, Mt New Zealand nord | collected 2016-01-07
TGGACCGCTCGTAAACCGGGTGCTGTAGGTCTCGATACGGACTCACAGGGTAGATCTGAAGGAATTGACCCTCAACATCTTCGATGACACCCGGTAAGAGGATCTGTGCGGAAGGATGCTGTTGTTGCATGCGATCTGTGAAAGCCTGAAGCCGGTCCGAATGAGCAGCTTCGAAGATGAACTGCTTGTTTCTCAGACCTATTGGGAACCCTAAACCCTTGTAGACGACGCGGTAGTATCTAGAGCATTGCCGTTCCCCTTTGCTGAGATTCTCGAAAATCTTTGCCATTGCTCGTTGAGTCCTAGCAAGCTTGGAGTAGTCAAACACATTGGACTCATACTGCTCTGCGAGCTCTCGGTAACAAGCTAGAGCGTTGTCCCAGGCTTTACCATCCTCGTAGTATTTGATCATATCGAAGTAAATGCACTCTCTGCGTTCAAAGGCCGATTGCTCCGGGTACGCTGGGTCGACCAATGGAGGGACCATGCTTGTGGGTTCCCATACATGAAGCTCTGCATGTAATCGCAATGCCAGTCCAGCCTCGGTATAGTTGTGGGCTTCTGCATGGATGTGAGCCAGCTGGTGGACGTAGCGAATGAATGTGTCTTCCTTTTGCATGTCCCTCAGAAATTCCATTAGACGCAGAGTATGCATGATCTGGAAGGTTTCCGCCGTTTCAGGACTGTGCACCGCGCCCAGCAAATCAAGCAGCTCATCAATGGTAACGACCACGTTTTTCACAGCAGTCCAAAGTGGTTCTGCTGGAAGCTGTGCAAGTGGCTCGAAGAGGTCAAGTAGCTCGCCAATGAAAAGCTTTTGAAGGACGCTTTCATTGATGAGTCTCGATTTGAACATTAGATCGAGACAGTCGATGATTTCGGCCTGAATGACAGACAAATCCTCGCCCAATGTCCATTCGCTGACCAGCATTGTCTGCAAGACCTCAACAGCGACACTGCGGAGGCCTTCGTGTACACTCAGACAGAGCTCCATGATGGGTCCTACCAAGCCCGGCACGTACTGTACTTGATATCCTCCCATCCGCTCGAGCCCATAGCGTCCTCGGTCTTCCGAAGTTGTTTCCCAGCCGATGGCTTCCCAACTTCGCCGCAACAACTCAGCACCATTCTCACGGACATCTCCGGCTATCTTCCAGACTGCTCTGCGCTTTTGCTCGGGGAATGTCTCTAATGCCAGAGCGTCACTACTGACCAGTTTCAAGAGGGTCGTAAAGAAAAGTCTCCAAAGTTCCGTGTTGAAAGCATCTGCATCATCCGGGTGAGGAATGAAGGTCTGCGCAAGGACACCAAACAGGTAGTCAAGCATCTTCATTGTAGATCGATGATGATAGATGTGCACACTGAGCCATGATTTGGGATAGGCCTCGCACCCCAATATAGATATGTAAGTTTGCAATGTCTCGGAGATGAAGCTGGCTAGCTCCCTCTCCCGTAGGTTAATCTGAAGGTATGACGTTGTTTTCGAACTTGCTGCAAGTATCGCTGCCAGTTCGACGAGTGCTTCGTCAAATATCGGCCTTTGTTTCACAGATCTTGTAGGAAACGGATATGTTTTTGAAAATAGTAGGGAGAATGGCTCCTTCGCAGGTAGCTCGGTAGTTTGTAATGAACGATAAGACCCGACCACTTTCGGCACGTAGTCGGATAGCTCAGGTCCTAACTCGGTCATGTGTTGGGAGACAATAGAGCAGCAAAGGCGGACTTGCTCGCGCCACTGACGATTGACAGTCCGAGTCTCACCCCAGTATGGTGCAAGCCATTGAACGGTACTCATGATCAGTTTTCGCCGAACGTTAGGCTCCCGGAAGCAGTCGAGAGTAAAGAAACTGAGGATTAGAACAAGTTTGTACATGATGAGCTTTCCCTCCACTTGCGCAGATGACTCCATAAAATTGATTGCGAATCGAAATATCAGGTCATCCGTGAAGACACCGGTGAGCTCCGGGAGCCAGTTTTGGAAGTGCTGGACCACTAAGGTCTTACTGCCTACAAGAATAGGCGCCGGATTCCTCATCAGCGCTTCTAAAGCCCTGAAGATGTTTTGTAGGTCGCGGTGAAATGTTGACCGCGTGCTGGTGATGCCAATGCCTGCTTCCTTCGCCATCTGCTTGTGCCGTGCGCTGATGATGAACTTCAGGATATGGCGGCCTACTTTGATAGTGGCATGCAGACTTCGGGATTTCTGTGGGTTGCTAGGAGTCGATAGAAGACGTGTAAAGCTACGGACCAGGCACGGAGTGGCAAATGGATAATTGAAGCGGTTCTCTGCGTAGTCGTCGACAAGAGGCCCAAGGTTAAATCTTCTGTCATGGACAATACCTAGCACAGTCACCAATGCATTGAACACTAGATCCTCAAACTCGTCCTGACCCGCATGATCGACCAAAATGCCAAAGAGCGCCTCGAAGACTTCACTAAGCAGCTTTACAACCTCGAGTTCTGGCACGAACATGACTTGTTCTAGAGATTCGAGAAGTTGACTCGGTGACTTCTCTCGCCATTTGAGTAGACCGAGGAGGACACCGTCTTGCGAGAAACGAGTGCTGCATAGGTAGCTCCGTACCTGTAGCATCGCCATTGTACCAGTCACTGACTCATCCTTGGGTAAGTCAGACCTTCCCTTCGCACTCGACGGCAGATCTAAGTACGCTCCTCTGCCAGATTCAGTGCTCGAGGTCGACCTATCGTAGTGATGCAACGCGAGCGAGTGGTAGCCGTCTTTGATAAAAGCCTGTTGATCCCAGAGTGGCATCCAACATAATGCGAATGGAAAGCTTGGAGCATCCGCAACGCTCATGATAAGATGTGAGCCTGGTACATCTTCTGGCGGTATCACTAATTTAATGGTTTGGTTCCAGCGTTCGCCCCGCTCAACCGCAGCCGTTCTCCAGGCTGTGTGGCCGGCGCTGTTCGAGCTTGGATAGATAGAATGCTCAATTCGCTCTCCAGACATATTACGCACTTCGAGCGTTAGCTGAATGTTCTTTAAGCTGGATCCTTGCGCCACTGGCATTGTCCCTCTCTGAGGATGAGAAAGGAGAGCGTGAGCAGGTAAGACGATTTCCGAAATGGTGATATAGATGTCTGATCTGTTTTTAGTGGGCGCTCCTGAGAACGCAATCTTCGGAGTCACGGTGACATCATGCAGTAGTGTAGGAGTGCTCTTCACAAGACTTTCTGCATCGGACTTGACGAATGGGTAAAGATGTAATTTCAGACAATCAACTCCGTCAGTCTTTTTGTAGCGACCTGTACGACTTTCGGCAAGTTCCCGGATCACTTCGCTCCATCCATCGGCACCATCTTCATGCTGGTCGCTTATTCCTTTTGGAGTCCAGAGACTTACAGTCTGTTCTGTTTCCTTACCCTGTGTCATTAATGGGCCGATATTGAGGATGCCAATACCGACATTACGCTTGAACCTTGGCAAGGCAAGCGTTGTCGGAGTTGTTGGGCGATCGTCAGATTGCCCTGAAGAGTTCGAATCGCTTGAGTTCGGTGGTTGGCCGGCCCTGCTCATTTGGCTGCTTCGACCCCAGTAGGAGGGTCCTCGCTGCTTTTGTCCCCACATGAGGCTTCGTCTGCCTCCTGACCAGGTGGTAGGACCTGATTGCTTCGCATTTGCTCCATCTCCGTCTTCCGCTGTACCATCAATCGAGGTCGAGTCTTTGGAAAAGCTAGGAAATGTAGTGCTGGGGGGAAGATTCTTCTGAACTTTAACCACGAGAAGCAGTTGGGTGCCTTGGCCCGGACCTTCGCCAATGTCGGAGGAACTCAAATCCGTCATCAGGGTTTTCATCTTCTCCGTTCCGACAATGCTGGTCAAGGCCCCATGTGAGACGACATCAACTGCATAACTCTCAGACAAAGGTATCGGTGATTCCCCGTCCTTCTTGGAATAGAGTGATAGCAGGAAAGTCGTAGGTTCCTCAATTACACCAACAATGGATTTAATATCCACCAGGATATGATGCAAGGCCACCACATCGACCTGTGGTACCGGCCGAGCTTCTAGAAGACTCATGATCGACTGCAGCCTGGTTATCTCTATGGCTGAGTCGTCTCCTGTGAGGAGGCGACCATGTCGGTCAGGGTCTCGGACGATGACTTCGCCGTTCATCATCTTATTTCCGCTGACGAGGTCCCATACAGTCTGCTCCCGAAGGTATTTGAGCTCATGTGTAGTGAGTACACCATGAAGTAGCTGCCTCCTGGACAGATCCAGATGCTCAATAAGATCCGACATCTTTTCTAGTACAGAGTACCGTCTGGCTAGCAGCAACTCATGAAGATTGGTAGAGTGCCATTCACGAAGGCATGACGCTATCTCATCAACAAGCGGTTCCGAAGTAGATGTAGGTGTTTCATCACCTATCTTTAGCATGGGAACAGGCGCAGGTGGTTTGGGCGCATCAGGCGCTCTCGGACTCATCGATACCGGAGTGAGTGGCAGTGCAGAATCTGGGGAAGTCGAGGGCATTATAGATTGACCAGAACGATCCGGTGTTGTGCCGTCATTCTCCCAACGTATCTCATCTCGCGACCAGGTGCCCAGCTGTTTATCTCGAGAAGCCGGATCCGATCTCGAAGCAGGCCTTTGCGCTCTTATTGCCGATGTCCTATCCTTCACTGAGTTTCGTTTGTGACTACCGTAGAGCCCGTCAACTCCCGACCTATCCCCGGCTGTCCCATAGTCATCCGACAGTCCAGGTGTGAAGTGGTTACCATTTTGAATGGATGTTCTCGGCGTCTCCGCAGGTACTCCATCCTGTTCTCCCCCATCGAATGGTACGGCCCCAAGGACCTCTCGGACCTCAACACAGCTTCGCGGGAAGATTCCAGAAAACACCCGCGCTTCCAGAGTCTGGCCTTTGATACTTGTCAGACCGGCCAACAGTGACGGCGGCGCAACCAAGTAGCCTCTATACCACGACCCATGAAGACCACCCTGTTCGATGATGTAGAGTTCGTCCCCAAGTTCCAGTGGGAGATCGGCCGGCGACGAAGGTTGAAATGGATACACCGCAACAGCGAACGCTATTCGGGGCAAAGGCCGCCAGGGCATTGCAAGATTTGCTGCTGCTTAAGTATCACTCGTCTCGTGCGATTGTCTGGTTCGCTCTTGGTAGGGCGCAAGGATGGTGCATGAGCGCACAGCATGGAAAGGCTGCAACACGCGATATCCGATCAGTAACAAACTTCATTGTTGAGTGATTGTTGAATTGGGTTGACGCACGTCAGGACGTGCGGCAGAGGGTGGAGCAGTGTTGCATCCATGCGTCGGAAGACCGCGGTGTAGGCCAAACTTGCTCAGATGATTGGCGAATGGAGACGCTGTTCTGTGTTGCTCGTGATGATAAACTCTATGAAGCAGACATGCAACGGGCGACAAGTAACGAGTGTGGAGTCGTGGATGGTGCGCTCTGCCCCGATGAGAGCCTTCCGTCGGAGGTTGTGCTGTATTAGGAGTATGATCATCGACAGGGAGGGCAGAAAGCAGCACGGTTACGCTTGGAACCCCTGATGGTACTCAGTAGAGTGCCGTAAACTACCAGGTATAAACATTCGCGCTTGACCTGCGCCGCTGCTTTTCTTCCCGCCGCCAGAACGATGCTAGAACATGAGTATTATTCTCTCATTTTTCTACAACTCATACCTTTACGGCAGACCATATCATGCAACATGAAATAACTCTTTTGAAAATTTCAAATGTCAAATGTCAGATGAACAACACTGTGAGCTGACTGCACACATCAATTTCATAACTCACAACTCATCTCATAGATGTTAATCATCATCATAATTAGTGATATACACATAGAAAGTAATTCAGATCAAACTGTGCAGTATAAATACATTATGACACTGTTGCTATTATAAGCAATATCATGATTGTGAATGTGAATGATGCAATACAGTAAGCACAGATGAGCAATACAGAACAGAATACATATATTAGTATGAGCAATAAGAAGTAAAATATGATTATAAATAACATTGTTTATTCTTAATGAATTAACAAAAAACATTTTCTGTTCTTTTTGCAGACATACTTGCTGCAGATTAATTTGCTTATTTAATTATTTCTTTATAATTAATTAATTTTTTAAGTTCATATCATCTATTTCTTATACAATCTTCATATCTATATAAAGTCTCAACTCTATAAATGTAATGTTGCTGATAAGATTTAGTTTAACTATATCTTTAATGATTAAAGATGCATCTTTATACTTAAAGAAATAGTCTTTTACATTTTTATTTTCATCTTTATTCATCTTCTTTAATATATAATTAAAGATAATCACAGACTCTGCAGAAAGTTCTTTAAGTTATTTTATAATTATTATTTATAATATAATGATATTGTTCAGCAGCAATGTAATCTTCTTTACATTATAATGTTTAAACATATTAAAAAAGTTTACATTTAAGCTTAAAAGACTTAGTTAATGTTTAATATCATTTTTTTCATTACTTATCATTAAAATATTAACAAAAGTCTATTCTTAAAGTATATGTCTCTGACATAATCAGTATATTGTATTTAATAAAATTAATAATTAAAGTAATCATCAAGTTAAGTTAATTTAACTCAATCTGAACAGAGCTTTTAAGTTAAGTTGAGTTAAGCTTTAATTATTAACTTAAGAATTTAAGTTAAACTTTAAAATTAAAGTCTAATCTGACTTAAAAGCTCTGTTTAAGTTTTAAGAATTCTGAGACTGATTAGTAAGTAAGCTCTTGAGACTTAACTTAAGAATAGAAGTTATGAGCTTAAAGATTACTGATACATGAGCATTATAAGTGAGCATTATATATGTACAGTAAGACATATTTTTGTATATTTTTTAAAAGTATAAGCTCTTACATATTAAGAATTTCTTTCATGACTTATTTGTAATATAGTTGCTAAGCTACATAAGAAAGAAGATCTGATAATATTAAAGAAATTGTAAAAGATAATAGACTGAGTGTGCAGGTTACCTATAGGTCATGTAAGTTAGAGTTGAGTTCAGGTATTGAGTCAAGTTAGATTAACTTTTATTTAGTTAAGTTAAGTGTAGATTAACTTAATCTAATCTGTGTAGAGTTATGAGTTTTTTGCAAGTTATATATAGTTTTAGTAAGTATGTGTATGCACTTAGTAAGCACATACACATGCTTACTGATGTGTGTTTCTAACATGCATCTTCACAAAAAGTCATGATTTTCGTAACCTATTCAGTAATATATCTTGCAACTGTGTAATTTATCCCTATATGACTAGTTAATATGTAATTTATTATAACTAATATATCAATAAGCTTTCACATTTTTGAGCTTTAGCTCTGACCTTACCCATAATGGCTAGCCTTACCTGTGTGCAGATACTCATACAGATTGTAAATAGAGTTAATCTGTACATAAACTCAATTTAATCTGACCTGAACTCTAGTGCAGATTCAGATCAGATGCACTTTTTTCTGACTTAACTTAACTTTACACTCAGTTTAAAAGATAAAAGCAATCTTTTATATGTTGCAGACTTATTAAAAAGATAAAATATATTTATTAATGTATTTTGCTCTGTAGAGAATGAGTAATCTGATAATTAAATTAATAATGCTCACATATAACATTCATAAAGCAGATATGTAGTTAAACAAGAAGAATTGTGTGCAATATTAATTGAAAATGTTGCAATAATAGCTGCTATTAATATAAAGCTGCTTAATAACAGAAGTTAATTAATTTTAATTTAATCTAAGTTGTCAAGAATAGCTTAACTTAACTCTGTCTAAAATCTAACTCTGTATAGAGTTGAGTTAAGTTGCAAAGTAAAGTTTAATAAATTAAGTTAAGTCTTAAAATTTAAGCTCAACCTGATCTGACAATCAGTCTATTAATAATATATTTATTTAGTTTCTCTATATACTATATAGTCTGCTTGTTGCTTCATATCAGTTTGAAGATCATGATGAATGCAGATATAACAAGAGATTTATTATAGATAGATTATAATATTAATTAAGTTATTATTTACATTCACTTTAACTTATACATGTTGATAATTATCTCTAAGAAGTAAAGATTCTTTATATTTCTTTTAAAAGTTAATTTAAAGTAAGATTAAAAAAACATATTGATAACTGACTAAAGCAGATTGTAAATACAGTTTATTGTCTTAAGAAAATGTTTTTCTTATAAAAATCTTAAATTTAAGATTTTGCAAACTTTCTGCAGATCAAAGAATGAAATTTTTTAATTATTAAGAATTTTTTTAATGACTTTATTTTAATAATCTTTCACTGCATTTGTGTTGAGATCTATGACTTGTATAACTTTATATATATATAAAAGAAGATTAACTAAAGACTATATAACTTAAAGTTTTATTGAAAGAATAATGAGTACTTGTGCTATCTGTCTATTTAGTGAATTTAACACATTAATGTTGACTGCAGTTAACTTAAATGTAGTTAAATAAATGACAGAAGCTCTGTTATCTAAGATAGAAAAAGACTCTATTAATTTCTTATATTAAGATTAAAGAAGTCAAGAAAGTAAATAGAGCACTGTATTTCTTAACACTTTTATTTAATGCATTTATATCTATTAACTCTCATTGTTGTCAAGTCTTAGCTGACACACAAAGCACTTAAATATCTATCTTGACAAGAACTTAATTAGTTCATTAGCTATTATGTTTTGACTAAATATAAAGTTCATTTAAATCTAATTTCTTTTATGCAGATCTCAGATGTAATAATAGACAACATTAATGTACTTTAACTACTTATACACATAAGCATTCTTAATCAGTGTCAAGACAGTCTAATTATTTTTTTTAAGCTAAAGAAATATGTTTTTTCTATGAGTCTCATTCTTCTAAATGCTTACACAATGTAAATTAACTTCAAGATAGTTATCTAATCTTATATCTCTTAATATTTAAGTGAGTTAGACTTCAGTCTTTGCACATATTGACATAATTATGTATTCAGTCTCTATAATTAATGTTATTACTAACTTCTGTTTCTGACTAACTCATGACACAGATTCTCTTTTAAGCAAAAAGACATAATTTAAAATAGATCTTCTGTTTAACTTATATGATCTTAAGATTAATGATTAATCATATATATTGCAATAATCTCTTAAATGCATACTCATAATGTTTTGCAGAGTCATTAAGATACTGACTTAATTCTTTTAAGATAAAGAAGATGTCTAAGTACATATAAATTGCAGTATATATAAGACTTTCAATGATCTACTGATATTTTCTTTGATCTATGCACTAATCATTAAAATCAGCTAAGTAAAGAAAGTCATATTCATTTAATGAGATCTCAATGCATCAATACTTATCATTTTACATATAAAGATCTCTAAGCATCTTATCAATATAATGTGTATCTAATTTATGTGCAGTGTTCTTTTCTTGCAATTACAAATTATTTAAATATCAAAAATTTTCTGTGTCTCTCTTAAGTTCTTGATCTTGAATAAGCTTCTGAGAAACTTTTTGAATTAAAGAACATTTAAGAGATTTGATGAGATCATAATGATATTATTTATATAAAGAAGTAGTATGATGCTCTTGACAGTGTGAATTAGAAAACATAAATTTACATTACTTTGATGAAAATTTAATTAAAGAAGCTTAGTGACACATTGTTTATGTTAATTTCTGATAGCTTACTTCAGATCATATAAACTGCACAGAATGCATAATATACAGTTAGAAATAGTTATAACTTTGAAAAATAATGTTATGTAGATTGTTTTCTTCAGAAATGATTCAGTGAAAACATTATTGATATTTATCTGATGACACTTTAGATCTTTGAGTGCAATTAAAATCAGAAAGATATAGAGAGTATTAAACTTCACAGTTAATGTAAAGATATCTTTATAATTAATGTTATATATCTGTAAAAATTTTCTTGTCACTACTTTTGTCTTCAATTTGTCAAGAAAATCATCAGTGTGCAGCTTAAATTTAAATATTTATTTACTAATTACAATGTTAATTTCTCTTAACAAAACAGTCTCTTTTCAAATATCATTTACTGTAAGTGCTGTCAGCTCTGCATTAATAACATTTTTTTACATCTTCTTTTAAATTAAATCTCTCACTACTTCAGCATATATCAGAGAAGTTAAAATATCAGTTTTTACTGAGTATTTATTATTCTCATCATTGACTGTAAATGCAGTCAATGTCAGCATGATTTTTAAGATCTTTATTATAAATTTATTAAAATCAATATCATTGTTCTTCTATCTTCTCTTTAATATCTTAATGCACAGAAATGTCTTAACTTTCTTAATTAAAATATTTATATCTGAATGACTGATCTTGTTAACAGAAATCTCAACATAAAAGAAGAACTTTAATGCATTATAATTAAAGTTAATTGCAATTAACTTTAACAATGAATTGTTTATGATCTCTTTCTTTAACAGCATAACAACAGAATAAGAACTCATTGATCTGAATTTGTAAATTTACATATCAGATTTTAGAAATTGTTTCAGTGAAGCAGCTACAGTCTCAGTCTTATGTAATCATTTAACAGATTTTTATTTTAAAAAAATATTCAATATTTATCTATAAAGTCTCACATCAATGCTGTCTTCTTTTTCATTTTCAGCAAACTTAACAGCATAACTCTTAATGATTCACTTATGATCTGATGCTCAAAGTAGATACTGCTTTGTGATTTTCTCATTATAATTCATAAATACTTTTATTTATTCTTAATTTGTGAACTTATTCTGTCTGCCCTTAGACAGAGACTTTAAGTCAATATAGAAGTAGTATTTGCATTCTTATATATATACATAATTAATAAATAGTTTCATCTCAATGAATGCTTTCTCTGAAATGACTTATTTGTCATTGATTAAGAAGTCAATTACTATATAATTATAAAGATAAACATTAATCTATACAGTTTCTATTTAGAACTTTATTGAGAGTTTAATCTTCTTAATCATTATATATATTGAGTTCTCAGTGATTCTGATTGCTCTTTTAATTACATTATTTTAAATCAATATATAGAGCACTATATACTGTAATACAATGCTGAAAAATATACATCACTCATTAAGAATAGATCTCAGCTCTATTGCATTGTTGCTTTATACAGCAAGAATCTTTGCATCAAACTGAAATTTAATCTTTAATCATTATTTCTGTAATTTCTATAAAACATTATCTTATTACTTTAATAATATTGTTTATATCTTCTATAAGTGATTGTCTACAATTTTCAGAAAGTATTGATACTTAATGAATGACAAAGACAGAAGTTATTGAAAGAAAGTAAATACTTATGCTATATTATGCTGTCTAGTAAAATCTCTAAACTGTGTTGTCTATGAGCACATCTTGATTAAGAGAATTATAGAAGAAGTAAAAAGAACATTGACTGCAGTTAATGTAAGTAGAGTCTTTACTCAGTCTTTGATGTTAATTTTATTTTGCTTTATAAAAACAGTTAAAACATCACTTCTTAACATTTTTGCTCAATGAGACTGCATCTATTGACTCTCACTGATGACAAACATCAGATAACTAAATGCATTGTTAAGAGTTCAATAAATCATTTAAGAATTTAATTAATCATTAACAGTAAATTTTATAAATTTAATGAATTGCTTAAAGATCTATTTAGACAGAGACTTAATAAGCTTATCAGCAATTATTTCTTGACTGAGTACAAAGTCTATTTAAATCTGATTGCACTTATGCAGATCACAAATGTTGTAATAAAAGACATTAATGTATTTTAATTATTCATATATATGTGCATTCTTAATCAAGATCAAGACAGCTTAATTATCTTCTTTAAGCTGAATAAGTAAAGATACTTAATGAGCTTCATTCTTTTAAATGTTTATGCAGTGTAAATTGACTTCAAGATATTTATCTATGTTTATGTCTCTTAATATCTATTCAAGTCAGATCTCAGTCTTTGCACACATTAACATAATTATGTATTCAGTCTCAGTGATCAAGATAATAATAAACTTCTGTTTTTGACTTATTTACAACACTGATTCATTTTTAAACATATAAATTCACTTTAAAATTGATTTCTAATTCTGTTTATTCAAAGCATAGTTGAAGTCAGAGTATTTAAGCATTACTTAATTCTCATTAAAGCTGTACATAATGTTGAGATTGATGATTAATCTTATGTACTGTAATAATTTCTTAAATATGTATTCATAATATTCTGCAGAATTGCTGAGATATTGATTTAATCAATTTAGTGTGAAGATAATGTTTAATTAAATATAAATTGCTACATACATTAAACTTTTAATTATCTATTAATACTGTCTTTAATCTATTCTTTGATCAGTTAAGTTAGCAGAGCAAAAAGCATCATATTTATTAAATGAAATGCTGATGACTCTATGCTTATTAGATTGCATATAAAGATTTTTTAATATCTTATTTATATAATGAGTCTGATTCAGATACAGAGTTCTCATTTTATAATTATATATAATTCAAATGCTAAGAATTTTCTATGTCTCTTTTAAATTCTTAACTTTAAATATGTCTACAAGAGCTTGCTTAAATCAGAGAATATATAACAGATTTATTGAAGTTACAATAATATTGTTTATATAAAGAAGCAGCATAATTCTTTTAATGCTGTAAAGAAGAAGACAGAGATTAATTTTGCTTTAATAAAAACTTAATTTAAATAGTTTAATGATACATTATTTATATCAGTTCTGTGCAGCTTACTTAAGATCATAAAGACTATACAGTATGTGTAGAATACAATTAGATGCAATATTGATTTTAAAAGAAAATATTATATAAATTGTTTTCTTTAGAAAGAATTTTGTAAAGACATTATTGACATTTACTTGATGACACTTTAGATTCTTGAGTGCAACAATAGTCAGAAAGACTTGCAGAGTGTTAAACTTAATAATAAAAGTAAAAATATTTTTATAATTAATACTATATATTTATGAAAAGTCTCTTGTCACAAATCTTATCTTAAGCTTATTTAAGAATTCATTAATGTTCAGCTTGAGTTTAAAAATTTATTTATTAATTATAATGTTAATTTCTCTTAATGATACAGTCTCTTTTTATATTTCATTTACTGTCAAGACTGTCAGCTCTGCATAAATGATGTTCTTTTACATTTCTTCTCAGATTGAGTTTCTCACTGCTTCAGCATAGATAACAAATATTAAAATGTCAGATCTAATTACAGAGTCTTTTTTGTCTACAGAGAACATCATAAGTGTTAGTATAACTCTTAATATTTTAATTAAGAACTCATTTACATCTTAATTGTCATCATTATTGTTTCTTTTTTATTTTGAGATCTCAACATACAGAAAGATTCTGACTTCTTTAAGTGTCATTATTTTAATTTAATCAGTGTTGATCTTCTTATTTAATGACTTATCTAGATTAACTGCAGT
>JAABUJ010005051.1_pt1 | contig 13478 bp, 6 predicted proteins | sample 5559131 | NCBI WGS metagenome assembly JAABUJ01 (sample SAMN10711875, study PRJNA513366) | rock metagenome | isolation source: Antarctica rocks | place: Antarctica: Victoria Land, Mt New Zealand nord | collected 2016-01-07
GGAGGGGGACGGGGTGGTGAAGGTGGGGGGCGGGATGATGTTGTGGAAGTGCCGGCAGCTGAGGCGCAGGAGGGCGCGTGCCGCGGGGTGCAGGTAGGCGATTATGATGTTCTGGAGCTCGCCGGGGAGGAGGGGGAGGTGGTGCGTGGTGCGCGAGGGGGCGTCGATGGTGGTGTTGGCGCTGGGTGGGTGGGGTGGAGTGCTGCGTGTTGAGTGGAGGCTTTTCTTCTGCTGTCGTGGACGGCGGGTTAGGCGTCGGACCCAGTTCTTGATGCCTTGCTTGACGGCCCTGGGCCGGCTTGGTGCTGCTGTCGTTCGGGCGGCGGGCGGATTGGGACTGTCGGCGTGGTGCTTGTCGTTGTCGTCGTCGTCGTCGAAGTCGAAGTCGAAGTCGTACGGCGCGAGCTCAGACTGGGCTTGCATTTCCGATGCGAGGAGAGCCTCCTGGTCGCGATGATCTTTTCGCGCTTTGCGGGTTTGTTTGGGCGAGGGGTGGAGGATGGTCGTTGCGGAGAGGAATTTCGGGGCCATTTGGTCTCTCAGGTAAGAGGAATATAGATCCTAGGCGTACTTGTAGGATGTAGGAAATAGCGGTGATGGGTATAAGAGATAGATTGAAGTTCAATTCATTATAGCAATGGGGGCAGAAAGCACGAATATATACAGTGGTAAAGAGAGAGATAGAGAGAGAGAGAGATTCACAGCAGAACGCATGCTTATGATGCTTGAGACGATGACGCCAGATTCACTTCTATAATGACAGTAGAGGATAGAAAGAGCACAGCTATTGCGGATCAGACTGCAAGGTTGTGAATCGGACTGTCCGGATCACGATCCTTTCGTTCTCCCCGAAGGAGCCAAGTAGCAATGAACAAGGACCTGGCTTAGCTTAGTCTAGACGAGTTGATGTTTCTGTTAATTTGAGAACCTTGGGAGGTCCGTGGAGTTGAGAGGTTGTAGGTAGTAGATGCTTTTGACTTGTGTCAGAGGATGGAGGTTAGTGAACTCTGAGCGCAAGTGCGGGAGCTTGAAAATGAATATATTGGGTGAAGACTGGATTATAATTCCTATGATTACACGGACAAAGCATGGCAGCTTCAATTCATAGCTGTTTAGATGGCTGGGGACGTTGTGTGTGTGAAGATGCTGGGTAATACGAATGTGGTTGTAGGCTGGTTGGGTGAATTTGATCACTGATGAATTACCTTAAGTTCATCAGTGTCAGACCAGGCGAGATTATTATAGTAGATATAAGATGTCCATTGCTACTTTCTATCTATGCAGTATATACATAGCTAGGGATACTCTTCTAGCCATTTCCAAACGCAGATGCGTCCAAGTATACACAGTACCATTCATCATTGCGGTGAACATATCTCCTCCAACGTACCCTTTTTACCTAGTGACACGCATCTTTGAAGCATCTAGTGCGCCTTTCAGTCCGAACTGAGTCGGGATGCCTTCAACGCGATGGGTCGAGTTAATGTTCTTGACCAGAGTGATCTGGTAACAAGTGGCGGAGCCCTGGCGAGAGATGATAGTGGAATACGCAAGGAAATACTCCCAGATCTGTCACACTGTTAGTTATGCGTCCACTCCTGGGAGTTAGGTCGACGTACGCGGAACCATCTGTTGCCATACTTGGCCTCCACCTTCTCTCTGTTCGCTATCCAGTTCCTATACCACCTCCACAACGTGGCCGAGTAGTGCACGCCAATGGTATCGACCCCCTTGATCTCGAACCCGGCACCCTCAAGCTGATCGACGAACCAGCCTAGCGGCGTAGAGGCGTCGGCGCCGGGGAAAACGTATTTGTTCATGAAGAGACCCCAGATGAGGTCCTCATACTGCCACGATTTGCGCAATCCGGCGATTTGCAGAAAGAACATGCCGTCATCGTCGAGCATGTCGTATACTTGTTTCAAGAAGCTGGAGAAATGTCGTACGCCAACGTGTTCAGCCATCTCGAGGCAAGTGATCTTGTCGTAGCCGCCTTGGCGCACGGGGATATCGCGATAATCCATGCAAAGGATTTTACTCTGGTCTTCGGAAATACCGGCTTTCCTCAACCCACTATTTCCCCAAGCCGTCTGGTTTCGTCCCAAAGTCACGCCCGTAGCATGGGCCTTATAGTGGACGCTGGCGAACTTGGCGAGCGTGCCCCATCCGCAGCCGATATCGAGGAGGCTTTCACCTTCCTTTAGGCCAATCTTCTCACAGACAATGGCCAGCTTGTTGTCCTGCAGTTGCTCGAGGGATTCCTCTCTGAGGACATCCGATATTATTCCAGACGTGTAGATCATGCGAGGGCCTAGGAACCATCCATAGAAATCGTCCCCACGGTCATAGTGGTCGCGGACTTGCTCCTCATCTGGCATGACGTTAGCAAAGACCTATGGATGGGAACAAGACATGCTGACCTTGAGAGCGGGTATGCATAAGCATTTCCGGCATCATGCCGGTCAAGAAGAAGCGGTATAAGCTCCAGGTAAATCTGAAGCTGGCCCAGTCATGCCTGTACTCCATAATCTCCAAAGCATCACCCTTGAAGTCTACAGCACCATCGAAATACATCTCGTGAAAGGTTTCCATTGGGATCTTGCTTTTGCCGTGGTATTTGATTCTGTCCTTCTCGTTAACGAAGTGTAGGTAGTCCTCAACAGGACGACCAGGATATATCGCTTTCTCATTCTTCCGAGGTGAGATAGAGGACGCGACGGTCCAGAAAGCTGCTAGTATGGGAATTGAAGTGATGAGGGCGAAGAAAACCCAGGTCTTCCAACCACCGCCGACTTTCCATGAGAAGTACAATGGGACCAAAGCGAGGAGGGAGAAAAGAAGGCGGTTCGAGAAGCTTTCATTGCCGGCAGCGTCGGCGGGAAGGGGAGCATTTTTGATTGCTGGATACTGCAAAGAATGTTAGTACACTCTCGACGGCCCAGATTAGGGCTTTGAGTAATGAGAGTGACTTTAGAATGGTAGTCTAAAGGAAACCTACAGCAGTAACGCGCACGCCGCATTCTTCAATGGGAGGTTCTGGACTGGGCGCAGCGGGAGTGTCGATGAACTCAAAGTCCTCGGACGACTCCGAGCGTGGGTTCGACATGTTCAACTCAATTGTCTAGCGATGCCTGGCAATTGCCACCAATGCGAGCTTTTGTTTCAATGTTACCAAGTTCTTTCCGGGATGCAGGTCGGATGGTCTCACTAAAACCTCGGATGATCCTACACTAATTCTGAACTTTAAGATTTTTTGTGAAGCTAACAAGCAAGATACTGAACTTGAGATTGTGTAATTCATTAATAATTCATTACAAATTTATTAAGAATCTATTTGTAACTGATTAGTGATTAGGATTAGAGGGTTTGAGTTAGCAATATGAAATATATTATGCATGCATTTCAGATACATTTGTCATGATATCACTATGCACTCATACCAAACCATAGCTGAACCCCTTACACAATGATTAATAAGCAAAGTACTATATAGACAGTCTTTGCATACAAATCTTTTAAGTTTCTTAATTATTAATCTTTATCAATACAAGATCTTAACATCAAAACTTCATTGAATAGCTGTCATAATGTAGTGTCTCACATTGTTATATATCTTACTCATCAGTCTCTTATAAATAAGAAACTTATGAATTTACAATTTTAACAACTTTATCTTTTTAAAGAATAACAATTCATTACATTACAATATGCAGACTAAAAGTCAGTGAAATGAGACAGAGTTATTCTTTAATTATATTGAGACTTAAGTGATTTTTAAAAAATAGAAATTTGCAGAGATTCAGACTGCTATTTAGACTGTAAAGAAGAAGAATTAATATTTAAATGAACAGATTTATCTGACTGAAATTAGATAGATTAATGATAAGAAAAGATAATGATTTATGAAAATTAATTGTGAACTGTAAGTATTTAACATATATAATGTTAGATATATAACTCACAATAGCTGTGCTATTAGTGTGGTGCCACCTTTTAACAGGTTATGAGCTCAGATTAGTGTGTGATAACTTGTGTAAAGTGGTGTCTAGGCCACCTCTGTCAGTGGTTTAAGTTCATAGTAAGAAAGTAAGTTCAAAAGATCATGAGTTTAAACTGCTGTCTGTGTGCACTCTTTACACCTGTGAGTCAGTTGCAGGCTAATCACAGGTTAAAGAGAGTGTTAAATATATAACTTACAATAGCTGTACTATTAGTGTGGTGTCACCTTTTAACATATAATAAGATTGATGAACTTTTAAGAAATGAAGATTCTTAAATCTTATCTAAAAAAAAAACTGCATACAGAATCTTCTTATGCTCTTATTAGCTCTTTAAATTTGATGAAGTGATATGCATTTAAAATTATGTATGCACTTTCAGTAAAATGAACACAATAGCTAAAGAACTTGCTTATATATAATGAGAAGTTTATTTATAAATATATTAAATTTATATACAGTACTGTAATGACATTCTGCTTAATTTCTAAAAACTTCTTCAATAACTATGATAAAATTCTCTTTATTATGCAGTTCTTAGCAGAAGAATCTTAAGATGCATAATTTTGTCACATTAATGAGAATAAACTTCTAAATAACAAATTATAAATATTCTTTTCAGAGTTTCTGCTCAATCTTATTAAGAACTCAGTGAACTGCAAACTTAATACAGTACAGAAATACTCAGAAGTCATGTAGAAATCTATTTAATTAATTTAAATTTTTACAATATATTTTAATATACTGAAGAATCAGCTTTTAAGTTATATAAAGAAACAAAAAATAAATTATTTCTTTATAAAACTTTAATTAAAGATTTAAGCAGCTTTAATCAACTATTAAGATTTCTTAAAGACAAAAAAAAGTCTAATAACTCTGACTGCTAAATTAGAGATTAATCAGTGATCTATAAATAATTATATAATTTAAAATTACTCTGTTAAGAAAATCTATGAGCATTATTTACATTCTTTTATTTAGATAACAAAGTCACAACAGAATAATTATCTCAATTCTGAGATTACAAAATTAAGTTATCATGATAATGTAGACAAACTCTGTTTTGAGATTGATGTTAAAAAAAATGATTGCTATAACTGTAAAAGATTAAGTCATTTCATAAAGAACTGTAGAAGTTCTTTGAAAAACTTTAATTACATTAAGATTAATGCAGTTAAGACAAAAAAAGACAGAGCTTTGTTGACTGCACTTTAGTGACAAAAATTAAATTAAAAATCATAAAGAAATTTAGCATTATAAAGAAAGATTAAATTTAAATTAAATTTAGTTAAGTTTTTATCAATATATTGTTAAACACTGCAGCAAAGATTAATATGATGTTTTAATGATATGTTATTGCTCATTAACTGATATAAATTAATGCAGAACTTCTGAGATCAGAGCTTCTGAAAAGACAATATATTTACTGTTATGATGTATATTTAATGAAGTATAAACTCATTAACAATTAAGAATAAAAGCAAACTGAAGAGCAGTTGTTTTATGTTTTAAATAAGAATAAATCTGAACTCATCTTTAATTTCTTAAATCTGAAACAGCAACACATTCATATTGATTGTGACTTGTGTACATAACATTATAAGATAAAACAAATGTCTTTAATTATTGATGAGTCTGAAGTATTTATCAACAACATTTAAAATCAATCTGCTGTTTATACATTGTTGATGATGTTTAAGTTAGAATCATCAATAATTGCTGTATATATTGTTAATAAAATGTTGATGTTATTTCAACAATATAATAAATATGTAAATATGTTCTCTGAAGAGAATGTTGACAAGTTATTATCTCATTAAGATTATGATTATGTCATAGAGACAGAGAGACATAAATTATTTTATGATTTACTTTATAATTTGTTAAAAACAGAGCTATAAATGCTTAAAGAATATTTAGATAACATCTTAATAAAAAGATAAATATAACATTCTGTTAGCTCTGCAGAAGCATCAGTTTTATTTGTTTTAAAAAATGAAGAAAACTTATATTTATATATTGATTACAGAGATCTTAACAAGATTATTGTTAAGAATTGTTATTCTTTGCTGCTGATTAGTGAGACACTTAATTGTTTAAGTGAAGCTAAGATGTTCATTAAACTAAATCTTAAGAATGCTTATTACTGCATTAGAATTAAGAAAGATAATGAGTGAAAGACTGTGTTTTGTATATATTATAGTTATTTTAAATACATAATTATGTCATTCAAACTAATTAATGTCTCAGTAACTTTTCAAGTCTATATTAACTGAGCATTAACTGAGTTAGTCAATGTCTTTTATGTAATATATTTAAATGATATCTTGATCTATTTCAGTTCTCTAGAAGAATATTAAAGTCATGTAAAATAAATTTTGAAGTGACTTTAATGATTTAAACTGTATATAAATCTAAAGAAGTGCACTTTTTATATTATATAAATGAAATTTCTTAAGTTTATCATCTTCACTACTGATGTTTTGATGAATCAATGATGAATTAAAATCATAAAGAAATAACTGATATCTAAAAGCTACTGTGAGATACAAATATTTCTAAAGTTTATGAACTTTTATTGTTGCTTTATACAGAGATATTCTAAGATTGCTGCTTCTTTAACTGATTTGTTAAAAGGCAGCAAGAATAATAAGAAGATAAATGCATTTAAGTGATTATAAATGACAGTGTAAGCATTTTTGCAAGCTTTATGATGTCTTTACATAGATATTTATTCTGATACACTTTAACTCAGAGCTAAGAGCTTAAGTTAAAACTGATGTCTTAATAATTAAATTAATAAATATTTATTTACAGCTTTAAACAGATACTCAATGACATTTTGTTGTCTTTTAATTAAGAAAGTTAAATCTGACTGAAACATGCTATGAAACTTATGATTAAGAATTGTTGACAATTATAAAGATATTTAAATACTGATGACACTATCTTAAGAATAGTTATTATCTCATTGAGATACTCATGAATCATAATAATCTATAAGAATTTATAAATGTAAAATCATTAAATAAAAGACAAACACACTGAGTTATAAAGCTAGCTGCTTATGATTTTATAATCATACATTAATTAAAGAAAACAAATCTCACTAATGTGCTGTTGAGATGCTCTGACTACAAAGTTAAGAAGAACATAAATAGATTGCTGTCAACATTGTAATAAAAGCTGATTACATTATCTTAAGAATTAAAATTAAGTATTACTGCTCTAGTTAATTAAATCAATGCTTAAAGCTTAGATCTGCAAATTATGCTGACTGTTTTATTAAAAGAATATTGATTAAGCACTCAGACTGAAGATTATGACTGTTAAGAATAAGTTAATGAAAGATTTAGAAAGTCTTCATTCAGAAATGAATCAGAAAATAATGATTATGTTAAAAGATGACACCACACTAATAGCATAGCTATTGTAAGTTATATATTTAACACTCTCTCTAACCTGTGATTGGCCTGCAACCAACCCACAGGTGTAAAGAGTGCACACAGATAGCAGTTTGAATTCATAATCTTTTGAACTTACTTTCTCACCATGAACTTAAACCACTGGCAGAGGTGGCCTAGGCACCATTTTATGCAAGAACAACTGCACTAACCTGAGCTCATAACCTGTTAAAAGGTGGCACCACACTAATAGCATAGCTATTGTGAGTTATATATCTAACAGATTATATATTTAATTTATTTATATATAATGTAACAGAAAAGCTGCTTAACTCTATTGCTGAAATTACTGATTATAAACAGTTCATTTCATGTATATTGATTCAGAAAGTAATTAATGATGAAATGATACATAATAAAAAGCAATCACTCTTTCTTGAACTTGTTCATCTCTTGTAGAACATTAATGTTTTAACAGTAAAGATGTGACAAGACTTAAAATCACAGAATAACTGCAGTTATCAAGACATTAATGACAGTTTATGAATGTTTGATTTTACTGAATTATTTTGTTACAAAAATAAGATATATATATTATCTGATGAAGCTGTTAAGAATGAGCTTATGAAGCTGCATTATGATGATGTTTTAGCAGAACATTATGAAGTAGACAGAATAATTGATTTGCTGTTCAGAAAGTATTATTGAGTTAATATAATGAATAATGTTTAAGAATATGTTGCTTTATATACTGTATATTTAAGAATTTAAATATTAAGACACTGCTTATATGATGAATTACAGTCATTATCATTATCTACTCAATTATAAAAGAAAATAACAATGAACATAATCACTGACTTGCTGCTTAGCAGATAAGAGACTGATGTTTATGACTTCATACTGATAATTATGAATTGTCTTATAAAGATGATTTAATATATTTCTGTCACTAAAAAACTCACTGCAATCAAGTTAACTGATATATATATTGAATAAATCATATACTGCTATAAAGAACTCAGAAATATTGTCTTAGACTGAGAATCAATCTTTATTAATGCATATTGATTTGAATTCTGTTATCAACTTTAAATAAAGTGAAAATTAAGCACTGTCTTTTATCTACAAATTAATAATTAAATTAAAAGACAGAATTAAATTCTAGAACATTATCTACATTATTACTGTTGTGAAAAACAAGATGACTGAGTGTTCTTTCTGTTAATGATAAAGTTTGTGTATGTAAATGAAAAACATACAATATGTTAGATATATAACTCATGATAGCTGTGCTATTAGTGTGGTGCCACCTTTTAACAGGTTATGAGTCTGAGTTAGTGTGTGATAACTTGCATAAAGTGGTGCCTAGGCCACCTCTGCCAGTGGTTCAAGTTCATGGTAAGAGAGTAAGTTCAAAAGGTTATGAGTTCAAACTGTCATCTGTGCACACTCTTTACACCTGCAGGTCAGTTGCAAGCCAATCATGAGTTAGAAAAAGTGTTAGATATATAACTTACAATAGCTGTGCTATTAGTGTGGTGTCATCTTTTAACACAATAACTAATTAAACATTGTTTAAGACATTAATGAGCTATTATTTAAGAATTACTTAACATGTTAAGAACAATGTTTATGAAGAAAAGATGTCAGCAGTGAAAGACTGAGTACAGTAAATGAAAGAAATTCATGTTATAATGATAAAGCAATGATAAGTTGCTGTAAAAGTACAAGTTAAGTACTTTGACAAAAATTATGTTTAAAAAAGCTACAATGTTGATGATTTAATATTATTGTTCATTAAGAACTTAAAGCAATGCAGATTAAGCAAGAAACTGTTGTACAAATTTATTGAGTCTTTTGTTAGATATATAACTCATAATAGCTGGCTAAAAGTGTGGTGTCATCTTTTAACAGATTATGAGCCTGAGTTAGTGTGTAATAACTTGCATAAAGTGATGCCTAGGCCACCTCTGCCAGTGGTTTAAGTCTATGGTGAGAGAGTAAGTTCAAAAGATTATGAGTTTAAATTACTGTCTGTGTACACTCTTTATACCTGTGAGTCAGTTGTGAGCTGATCACAGGTTAGAAAGAGTGTTAGATATATAACTCACAATAGCTGTACTATTAGTGTGGTGTTATCTTTTAACATCTTTTTAAATTGTCAATCTTATTAATAAATAAGCATACTGACTGACTCTGTCTGCTCATTATAAAATTTATAATGTATTTTATATCTCATATTTAAAGTTTCATAAATGTCATCTAAACAATAATTCTTTGTCAGAACTGCCTTTCTTGAATCTCATAAATGACAAGAAAGAATATAAAATTGAAGATATCTTAAGTAAGAGATGAAGAAAAGAACAGTTATAATATGAAGTTAAGTAAGTAAAGTATTTGACAGAATATAATGAGTAACTTTAAGTAAAGAATATGAGAAATGTGAAAGTGTTGTGACAAGAATATGATGCAAGAACAGAGAAGAAGCACAAGCATAAATGAGATTTAAGAAATTAAAAACTTTTATTGAAAATATTTTACATAGTATTATTTAAGAGAAGTAAAGTCAAAATATAATCAATATATCAGCAAAATATTATTAAATCACTCTGTTATCTCTGCATCTGCATTGCTATCAGAAATAAAAGACAAGAACAGTAACTACTTATTGATATTATAATTGCTGTTAAAGTGACTGAGCTGTAATGTTGAGTTATAAAAGCTTTTTAAGATGTTGTTACTTAACTGAAGAAAGAAAAGCTTGCATTTGAAGTAAAGTAAGCAACATGATGACAACAGTAAAGTGTAAGAGAATTAAGAAAATAAATTATAAAATGAAAGATATTTAACATAAATATCTATACTGCAGTGACTGCTTACTACTCTTAAATCATAAATAACAATAAATTGTGAATCTCTACAGACTTGTAATGACTGCTGTGATGTCTTATAATATAAGTAATGTAGACAGTAACATGCTTAATAAATGATATCTATATATAATTGAGATGACACTGAAGCTGAAACTGATGAACATCATTAATTGTTATGATGACAACATAATTAATAAGTGTGTACAAGTTATTAATTTAACAGTTAAAGAATGTAAAGATCTATTATTATTAATGTGTTACAAGATGATAAGAAACTTTCTATTGAACTAAATTGCACAGCTTTTAAAGCATTTTATAATAGTTGTAATTTTGATTTTTAATAATGTTGCAGCAGCTAATGTTGTTACTGATATGTTTTGAACAGCAGAGATAACAGAAAGAATTTAACTTGTTGTTGATGTAATAATTATGATGTGACATTGAGGTGATGTCAGTATGAGTAAATAAGAAGATAAAGAAATTGTTAAGAGTATGATGTTATGAAGTAATGATATTTTTAGAGACTGAGATAAAAACAGAATTAAGATGCAATATGTGTGATGATGTTACTGTAAAAGAGAAATGTAACATACAATACAAAGCAGAGAGATATTTACTGATTATAGTCTTAAGCTTGATGCTTTTCTGAGTAATAAATTTCTGATAAATTAATTATACTGCAGAGACAGTGTTCTGTGATATTAATAGTGCAGTGATGATCATTAAATAAGCATTTTCAATTAGATCTGTCAACAATGACTTATCTGTGACTTAAGAAAGCAGAGATGAGGTGTGAAAAGACAGTATTTCATTGTTAAAAAGATTAAATAAATATAATTACATCTATATACAGCAGTAAGATCTCTGCTGCTGTCTTTTCTGCATAACAACACTATTTAGAGTGTGCATTTTGTTGTTGTTGTGTAAGTATTTTGTTAATAAATTTATTTTGAAATGCTTACATTTCTTATACATAATATTCTTCTTTATCTTGTTCTGTTTCTGCATTTCATTTCAGCAGAGCAAGTATGTTGACAATGTTACTTATAATATTTGTTACATTTTTAATTAACTTAATTCTTACAGACTTAATCTTCAGAACTGATTCTGATGAGTTTGTTAATTCATTAATGTTTAAGATTATGTTGATGAATAATATTTAATAATGAGCACAACAGAGATCTAAAGATTTCTTATTGTGTTTTTTCATATTTATATAAGTGCATTTCTTAGACTGCAACATTGTTAGAATGTATTGATGTCTTAAATACTATATATATAAAAATTACTAACAATTCTGCTGAATTCTTAATGAAAGATGCAGCAGAGAGAACATTTCTTTTATTTTTTTTTAATAATTATTGTGTTATTGTTGTTGCACTTTCACTATTGTGCTGTTTCTACAGTGTTATGAGAGAGAAGCATTGTTCAAAGATATGATGTTGCTATGATTTTGATATATTAAGATGTTGAAGATAAAATGAGTGTAAGTTATATGTGAGAAAGAGTTTCTTATATATTGTGATTAAACAAAGAGATCATCAATTTAATTAATTTAAAAATAAAGAAAAGTTAATTTCATTTATATTTTACATATTATTCATTGTTAAACAAAGCTGAATCATTATCTATCTGAATGTAATAAACTTAAAGTATTATGCAAGATCATTAGTTTAGCTAAGATAGACAATAAGTAAAATATATAAAAATATTAAGTAAATCATTGCTTATATTTTGCTGATCTAATTTTACACAATTACAGTATATCTATAATGTTGATGATACATCAATGTGCTGAAGAATCAGTGCATAGAAGAGAAGACAATTGTTATAATATTATTATATATTTATATTGAATTATAGCTGAATTTTTTATGTAATGATTAATAAGCAAAATACTATATAGACAGTCTTTATATATAAATCTTTTAAGTTTCTTAGTTGTTAATCTTTATCAATACAAGATCTTAACATCAGAACTTCATTGAATAGCTGTTGTAATGCAGAACACAGATTAGATGATCTTATTAAAATCTTAAATGATTCTATACTAATTCTGAACTTTAAGGTTTTTTATGAAGCTAACAAGCAAGAAATTAAAATTGTAACTGTGTAATTCATTAATAATTCATTATAAATTCATGAAGAATCTATTCATAACTAATTAGTGATTAAAGATTAGTGTTAAAGAGTTAAATGATTAGAATTAGAAAGTTAAAGTTAGCAATATAAAATATATTGAGAATGCATTTTAGATACATTAATGTGTTTATGTGTTAAAGATTAAGTTAGAACTAATATATTATAAATTGATTAGTAATATATTTAAAGAAATTAAATCTTAATTAATCTTAAGATATTTTAAAAGATCAGATGATCTCTTAATAAACTTTGTTAAAATTATTTAACATTTTAGTGAGATCATTTAACATATATAATCATTGTAATGTAGTGTCTTACATTGTTACATATCTTACTCATTAGTCTCTTATAAATAAAAGGCTTGTAAGTTTACAACATTAAAATTAGAGTTAATTAATTCAGAATAGATTAGTAATATATTTAAAGAATTTGAACCTCAGTTAATCTTAAGGTGTTTCAGAAGGTTGAATGGTCTTCTGATAATCTCTGTCAAGATCATCTGAGGTTTTAGTGAGACCATCTGACATGTGTGGTCAGTTCTTTTGTACCTGGAGAAACTGCAAGCGGCAAGCCACAACATGCAGGGATGACGGATTAAAGTTAGGGCGGTACCGAAGGGTTGTGCTAGCACCTTTAGCAAAGCCACTAATGGTAAACAACTACGATTCGTCTACAGGTCGTTTCTGGTATGTTCCTCCAGGGGCACAAAACGTGATTGAGGGTATAACTTGAAAGCTTCCTTCACATCTCGGGAAGCTCCTGCCTCTCCTCCATCCTCATCACAAGTCCTACCTTGTCTAGGACATAACGCGACGACGAAACCCAACACCAATCCAGACCACCTTACCAACCCGTCACCAGTCCAGACCACCATACCAACCCATCAAAAAAATGCCCTCAGCAACCCCCTCCCCCCCATCCACCACCGCCGACCACGTCACCCTCTTCAACACCAAACTCGAATCCCTCATCGCGTACGCCCCCCTTCCCTCCCTTCCCTCCCTTTCCCCCCTTCCTTCCATCCCTCTTCCCCCCTAAAACCCCCAACCCCCACCCAA
>JAABUJ010005053.1_pt1 | contig 13470 bp, 11 predicted proteins | sample 5559131 | NCBI WGS metagenome assembly JAABUJ01 (sample SAMN10711875, study PRJNA513366) | rock metagenome | isolation source: Antarctica rocks | place: Antarctica: Victoria Land, Mt New Zealand nord | collected 2016-01-07
GCACCTTGAACGACATCTTTGGGATGTGGTGACGGCGATCGACGTTGTGCTTGTGCGGCATCGGGGCGGTCAAGACCAAAGAAATGGAAGAGCATCCTACCATCATTCAGACCATCGAAGTGCACCAGCGCCGTTCCGCTGCATATAGGCCCCCGTATGGCTGGAACGTCAGCGCCGCAGCACGATCCGCGAAACGGCGCGAACGGCGCGTTTCAGATCGTAGGCCAGCCGCGTCGGGTCGCGTAGGTCGATCTTGCGCACCCAGCGCCACATCTCCACCGCCATGCCGCCGCGGGAACGCCATTGCTGCGCCCGGTCGTCACGCTCGGTGCGACGCTGCACCAGCCAGGGGAACGCGCGTGGCGCGCGTGCCGGAACAGGTGGGACGTTAAAGATCATCACGTATGCGAAACGCGGCTCGGCTGAACGGTTGGCCCCGGCGGTATGCAACGTACGGCCACCGTGAACGGTGCAACTGCCGGCATCGAGCACAACCGGCGTGGCGGCGGCGGCATCGAACCCTTCGTAGCATTCGAGTGCATGAACCGACGGATCGTTGTTCGGCGAGCGATGCGGCAACACCTCGCCGAGGTTGGACCCGGCGACAAACTCCATGCAGCCGTTGTTGCGGTCGACCGGCTGCAGCGCCAGCCAGATGCTGATTTCGTTGTATTCGAACGCCGGGTCGCGGAAGGCTTCGTCTTGGTGCCAGGGCGTAACGGGGCCGATCAGGGCCGGCTTCATGAGCACATGATCGTCGGAAAACCTTGCGTGCGGGCCTAGCAATTCGCGCGCGATCGCGGTTGCGGCCTCGTAATATCGCGTGCGGCGCAGTTCCGCGGCAAAGTTATGCGGGTTGATGATCTGCGGGAATTGCGCGGCGCCCTGCTTGTCCTTGCTGCCGACCAGATCGAATTGCGCGCCTTGCTCCAGGCCGGCCTTGCTCGCGAACAGCGCGGCCAGGATCGACTTCATGCGCGCGACCTCGTCGGGCTCGGCAACGTGATCGACCTGCAGATAACCGTTTGCGGCGAAGAACGACCGACCGGCAGCGCCGACGCGCGTCCGTTCGGCGATGAGGGCTTCGCTCATAAGACGGCCCCATCGATCGGGTTTGCCACCACGCCAGAACTCGGACACAATGCGTCATAGGTCATGGTCGACAAAGCCTCTATTTGGGTATCTATTACCTTGCAGATTCATGCTGCGCCGTCACCTAAGTTGGTGGTAACGTTTCCGCGAACGTTGCATTTTGTGCCGTAGTTTCAAGCTTGTCCGCGAGCGGCAGCGGTCCTAATCGGAGCCATGCAACAGCGAGCTACGCATGAGCCGCCGCCAATGACCAGCGCCAGTCCAGCTTTGTTGAGCGAACTGCGGGCCATTGTGGGCGATTCGGGGCTGCTGACCGAGGCCGCCGATACAGCGCCCTACTGCACCGATTGGCGATCGTTGTACAATGGCAACACTCCGGCGGTAATTCGGCCAGCCAATACTGCGGAGCTGGCGCGGGTGGTCCAAGTCTGTGCCGCGGCCGGTGTTGCGATGGTGCCACAGGGCGGCAACACCTCCCTGGTCGGCGGCGCGGTGCCCGCCGAGGACGGCAGCCAAATTGTCGTCAGCCTGTCGCGGCTGCGTGCGGTGCGCGCCGTCGACCCCGTCGACATGACCATGACGGTGGAGGCTGGGGTGACGCTGCAGGCGGCGCAGCAGGCGGCGACGGCGGTCGGCTGCCAGTTGCCGCTGTCGATCTCGGCGGAGGGCACCGCGCAGGTCGGCGGCGTGCTGGCGACCAACGCCGGCGGCAACAACACGCTGCGCCATGGCAACGCCCGCGACCTGGTGCTGGGCTTGGAGGTCGTGCTGCCCGATGGGCAGGTTTGGCAAGGACTGCGCCGGCTGCGCAAGGACAACACCGGCTACTGCCTGCGGCAGTTGTTCGTCGGCAGCGAAGGCACGCTCGGCTTCATCACCGCGGCGGTGCTGAAGCTGGTGGCGGCCCCCGCCGACATCGCCGTCGCGTTGTGCGCGGTGCCCTCGCCCGACGCGGCGCTCGACCTGTTCGCCCGCTTCCGCCGCCACGATCCCGGCAGCATCCAGGCGTTCGAGTACATGTCCGGCGCCGGCATGGCGCTGGTGCTGCGTCATATCCCCGGCGCCACGCTGCCGCTGGCCAACGCCGCGGCGCATTACGTGCTGGTCGAGCTGGCCTCGCCGCGCGCCGGGGCCGGCCTGCGCGCCATGCTCGAGGAGGTGCTGGAGGCGGCGCTTGAAGCGGGCGTGGTCGAGGACGCGGCGATCGCCGAAAGCGGGGCGCAGCGGGCGGCGATCTGGAAGCTGCGCGAGGAGCACGCCGAGGGCCAGAAGCGCGAGGGCGCCAGCGTCAAGAACGACGTCTCGGTGCCGGTGTCGCAGGTGCCGGAGCTGATCCGCCAGGCGACGGCGGCGTGCGAGGCGCTGATCCCCGGCATTCGCGCGGTGCCGTTCGGCCACATCGGCGACGGCAACATCCACTTCAACCTGGAGCAGCCGACCGGTGCCGACCCGGCGGCGTTCCTGGCCCGCGACCACGAAATCATGGATGCGGTTGGCCGCGTGGTGCGCGCGCTGGACGGCAGCTTCTCCGCCGAGCACGGAGTCGGACGGTTGAAGCCATACATGATGCCGGAATGGCGCGGCGGCGCCGAACTCGACACCATGCGGCGGATCAAGGCGGCGCTCGACCCGCTCGGCCTGATGAATCCGGGCAAGGTGTTGCCGGAACGCAACCTGGCGCCCTAGATCCAGGCACTTGAGGCGTGCCGCGGAGAGGTTTGCCCGCGAACCGGCCGCCGGCACGGCTGGCGTTGCCTGGGGCTTGGCAGGTAAGCTGCCGGTGATGTCCACCACCATTCCCGGCGGCAATCCGCTCCGCGCCACCCAGATCGACCGCTACGTGCTGCGTCAGTTGACGGTGGCGCTGCTGGCCTCGACCGGGGGGCTGGTGGCGCTCATCTGGCTGACCCAGTCGCTGCGCTTCGTCGAGCTGGTGGTCAACCGCGGGCTGTCGCTGCGGGTGTTCCTGGAATTGACCGGCTTGCTGATCCCCAACTTCGTCGCGGTGATCCTGCCGATCACCACTTTCATCGTGGTCCAGTTCGTCTACCAGCGGCTGGCCGGCGACCGCGAGCTGACGGTGATGCGGGCCGCCGGCCTGTCGCCGCTGGCCTTGGCCCGCCCGGCGCTGGCGCTGGCTGCCCTGACCATGGCCGCCTGTTTCATGCTGAACCTGTATGTGGTGCCGGCCAGCCTGGCGTCGTTCCGGCAGTTCCAGTTCGAGATCCGCAACCGGGTCGCAGCCTTCCTGCTGCAGGAGGGCGTGTTCACCCAGATCTCCGACGACCTCACGGTCTATGTGCGTGCGCGCGACCCCGACGGCACGCTGCGCGGCATCCTGGTCGAGGACGACCGCAACAAGAACAGCCACGCCACCATCCTGGCGCGGCGCGGGCAACTGATCGGCAACGGCGGTGCGCCGCGCGTGCTGCTGCTCGACGGCAGCCGGCAGGAGCTGGACCGGCAGACCGGGCGGCTCAACGTGCTGACCTTCGCGCGCAACACGATCGAGCTAAACCAGGACAACAAGGGCGGCGAGCAGCGGTTCCGCGACCCCACCGAGATGTCGATCGACGAGCTGCTGAACCCGCCCGCCGGGCTGGTAGCCGAGCGCGACCGGCCAAAGCTGCGGATCGAGGCGCAGCGCCGGCTGTCCGGCCCGTTCACCGTGGTGAGCTTCGCGCTGGTGGCGCTGGTGTCGGTGCTGATGGGTGGTTTCCGCCGCCACGGCAACGTGCTGCGCCCGCTGGCGGCGGTCGGCGTGGTGGTGACCCTGCTCGCCCTGAGCCTCGCCATCGCCAACCTGGCGCAACGCGACCCGGCGCTGATGCCGCTGATCTGGGTCGAGGCGATCACTCCCGGACTGGTCTGCGCCTGGCTGCTGGTCGGCCCGCAACTGCGGCTGATGCCGGCGGCGCTGCAGGCGCGGCTGGGGGTCTGACGATGCCCGCGACCCTCTCGCTCTACATCGCGCGCCTGTTCACGCTGGCCGTGCTGGGCATGGTGGCGGGACTGTCGGCGCTGGTGTCGCTGTTCGATTTCATTGAGCTGCTGCGCCGCTCCGCCACCCGGCCCGACGCCGGCCTGGGCCTGGTGTTGCAGATCGCCGGCTTGCGGCTGCCGTGGATCGCCATGGAGATCCTGCCGTTCGCGGTGCTGATGGGCGGCATCCTGGCGTTCTGGCGGCTGACCCGGTCGTCGGAGCTGGTGGTGGCGCGTGCCGCCGGCATTTCCGCCTGGCAGTTCCTGGCCGCCCCGGTGCTGTGCGCCCTGGCGATCGGCGGCTTCTCGACCGCCGTGGTCAGCCCGGTGTCGGCGGCGATGCGGGCGCGGGCGGAGGCGCTGGACAACACCTACCTGCGCAGCGGCGGCGGGCCGCTCTCGTTGGCCGGCGGCCAACTGTGGCTGCGTCAGGCGGATCGCGCCATCGAGGCGCGCGGGGTGGCGATCCTCCATGCCGGCGAGGTCAAGCTGGTCGGCCTGTCGCTGCAGGCGCGCGACATCAGCGTGTTCCGGCTCAACGACAACGACCAGCTATTGGAGCGGATCGAGGCCAGTTCGGCGCAACTGGTGGCCGGCGCCTGGCAACTGCGGAACGCGCGCACGGTGACGGCGGGCCAGTTGCCGCACCCGGCCGGCGAGATCAGCCTGCCCACCGACCTCACCGTGCAGCGGGTGCAGGAGAGCTTCGCCTCGCCGGACACGCTGTCGGTTTGGGCTTTGCCCGGCTTCATCGGCCTGCTGGAGCGCTCGGGGTTCTCGGCCGTCCGCCACCGGCTCTACTTCCAGGAGCTGCTGGCGCTGCCGCTGCTGGCGGGGACCATGTGCCTGCTGTCGGCCGGGTTCTCGATGCGCTCGGCCCGGCGCGGCGGCGTCGCCCAGATGCTCGGTAGCGGCGTGGCCGCCGGCTTCGCGCTGTTCGTGGTGACCAAGGTGAGCGCCGAGTTCGGCCAGTCGGGGGCGCTGCCGGTGACGCTCGCGGCCTGGGCGCCGACCGCCGCCGGACTGCTGCTCTCGCTCACCCTGCTGCTGCATCTGGAAGACGGTTGATGCAACATTCCCTAAAGCTTGGATTGATGGCGGGCTGCGTGGCCACGCTATTCGGGGGCTTTTCCGCCGACGCGCAGTTTGCGCGGCCGAGCGGCCCGACCGTGCCGGTGTCGCGCGACCAGCCGGTGTTTTACACCGCCGACACCGCCCAATACGACCGCAACGCGCAACTGGTGACGCTGTCCGGCCACGTCGAGATCTGGCAGGGGGAGCGAATCCTGCGCGCCGACACCGTCACCTACGACCGCAAGACCGGCGTGGCCGCGGGACATGGCCATGTGGTGATCGTCGATCCGAGCGGCCAGGTGCTGTTCTCCGACTATGCCGAGCTGTCCGCGGGCATGAAGAACGGCATCCTGACCAAGTTCTCCGCCCAGTTGGCCGAGAACGGCAGGCTGGCGGCGAACGGCGCGCGGCGCACCGAAGGCAAGATCAACGAGCTGAGCCGCGCCATCTACACCACCTGCAACGTGTGCAAGAAGCACCCCGACCAGCCGCCGCTGTGGGACATCCGCGCGCGCACCGCGGTGCAGGACCTGGAGAACAAGAACATCGAGTACCGCGACGCGGTGGTCGACATCTACGGCGTGCCGATCGCCTATTTTCCCTTCCTCACCCACGCCGACCCGTCGCAGAAGCGGGCCAGCGGCTTCCTGGTGCCCGGCGTCGGGGCGAGCAGCCATCTCGGCGCGTTCGCGCAACTGCCTTACTACGTGGTGATCGACGGCCAGTCGGACGCCATCCTCACGCCGATCCTGGCGACCAAGGCGGGACCCGTGCTGGACGTCAATTACCGGCGGCGGTTCAACAACGGCACCGTCACCGTCGACGGCTCGGTCGGCTACGACCAGAAGGCGCTGCAGGGCAACGTGTTCACCAAGGGCCAGTTCACCATCGACGACGAGTGGCGCTACGGCTTCGACATCAACCGGGCGTCCTCGACCAACTACCTGCGCGACTTCAAGGAAGGCGCCATTGGCGACGTGCTGGCCAGCTCGGTCTACCTGGAAGGATTTGGCCAGGGCTCCTACACCAAGCTCGACGCGCGCGCCTACCAGGGCCTGTCGACCAGCATCGTGGGCGCCAAGCTGCCCTATGTGCTGCCGCGCTACCAATATAGCTTCGTGGGCCAGCCCGACGCGCTGGGCGGCCGGCTGTCGCTCGACACCGGCGGGTTCAACGTGCTCCGCCAGCAGGGCACCAACACCCAGCGCGCCAGCCTGCAAGGCAACTGGGAGCGTCCATACAACGGCGCGCTCGGTGATTTGTGGAAACTGGTGCTGCACGTCGACAGCGCCGCCTACAACGCCACCGCCCTCAACCAGGAGCCGAGCTACGGGCCGGTCAACCACGCCGATTCGACCCAGGCGATGCCGACCGTGGCAGTGGACCTGCACTGGCCGTTCCAGCGCGACGACGGCTGGGGCGGCACGCAGGTGCTGGAGCCGATCGTGCAGCTCATCGGCGCCCCGAACGGACCCAGCTACGGCCTGGGCAGACGTACCGACGGCAGCTACTACATCAACTCGACGGTGCCCAACGAGGACAGCCTCGGGCTTGAGTTCACCGATTCCAACCTGTTCAGCCTGAACCGCTTTCCGGGCATCGACCGGCTCGAGGGCGGCAACCGCGCGGCGGCGGCGATGCACGGCGCCTGGTATTTCGGCGGCGGGCAGCAGCTCGACGCGCTGATCGGGCAGGCATACCGGCAACGCGCCGACAAGGCGTTCCCGGTCGGCTCCGGGCTGGACCGGACCATCTCCGACCTGGTCGGGCATGTGTCGTTCACGCCGAACAAGTACCTGGACCTCACCGTGCGCGGGCGGCTCGACCACCGCAACTACGACGTGCGCTTCGCCGACGCGCTGGCCTCCGCCGGCCCGTCCTGGCTGCGCCTCAACGCCGGCTACATCTACTCCTCGATCAACCCGTACAACTACTACGACCGCGTCCCCACCGGGATATTCCCGCAGGCGCCGCGCAGCGAGATCACGGTCGGCGGCTCGACGACGATCGCCACCAACTACCACCTCAACGCCTCCGCCCAGCGCAACCTGCAGACCGGCAGGATGATCGGGCTCGGCGGCGGGGCGTCGTACGAGGACGAGTGCTTCATCTTCAGCGCCGGCTACTATCGGCGCTATACATCGGTCAACTACGACAGCGGCAGCACCGCGGTGCTGTTCCAACTCACCTTCAAGACCGTCGGCACCTTCGGCTTTCACGCGCTGTAGCCGGCTGCGGCGCCTTACCAGGAGTTCCACCATGCTTCGGCATCGACCCACGCTCCGTTCCGCCCTGCTGCTGGCCACGCTGGCGGCCTGTCCGATGCTGCCGGCGCAGGCCGCCAGGGCGCAGCCGGTCCCAGCCGCCCCGGGGAAGGTTGCCGCGCCCGACGCCGCCTCGATCGTGGCCATCGTCAACGGCGACATCATCAGCCGCGGCGACGTCGACAACCGGCGCCGGCTGTTCGCGCTGTCCTCCGGCCTGCCGACCAGCCGCGACGTGCTCGACCGGCTGACGCCGCAGGTGACGCAGCAGTTGATCGACGAGCGGCTGCGGCTGCAGGAGATCCAGCGCCGCCACATCCTTATCACCGACGACGAGATCGCCAAGTCGATCGCCGAGGTCGAGCAGCGCAACAACATGCCGCAGGGCACGCTGCAACGCCGTCTGGCCGGCGACGGGGTGTCGCTGCGCACCCTGGTCGACCAGATCCGGGTGCAGATCGGCTGGGGCCGGGTGCTGCATCAGGTGCTGGGCAGCCAGGCGCAGATCAGCGACGCCGACGTGGCCGAGCGCACGCGGGCGCTGAAGTTGCAGGTCGGGCAGCCGGAATACCGCGTCAGCGAGATCTTCGTGCCGATCGACAACCCCACCGCCAGCGAGCAGGCGCAGAAGTTCTCCGACACCGTAATCCAGCAACTGCGCGCCGGCGCGCCGTTCTCGGTCGCCGCCGCCCAGTTCAGCCAGAGCCAGACGGCGCTGCAGGGCGGCGACCTCGGCTGGATACAGCCCAACGAGATCGACCCGCAGGTGCTGGCAGTCCTGAACCAGATGCCGGTGGGCGCGGTCAGCAACCCGGTGCGGGTGCCGGGCGGCATCTCCATCGTCACGCTGCGGGCCAAGCGCGAGGTCGGGCGCGACGTCGCCAACGTGCTGTCGATCCGCCAGGCGTTCATCGAGTTCACCTCGAAGCTCGATCCGCAGCACCCGACCGAGCAGCAGAAGCAGGCGCTCGAGCAGACTCGCAAGCTGTCGCAGACCGCCAAGGGCTGCGACGACATGGAGGCCGCGGACAAGCAGTTCGGCAGCGGCCGGCCGTCCGATCCCGGCCCGGTGACGCTGGAGAACCTGCCGCCGGCGATGCGCGCCATCCTGGACAAGCTCCCCCCCGGCCACGCCAGCCAGCCGCTGGTGGCGCAGGACGGCATCGCCGTGCTGATGGTGTGCTCGCGCGATGTCAGGACCGCCGGCCTGCCGCCGCGCAGCGAGATCGCCGACAGCATCCTGAACGAGCGCGTCGAGCTGGCATCCCGCCAACTGCTGCGCGACCTCACGCGCAAGGCGGTGATTGAGCGGCGCGGCGGCTGAACCCTCCGCCGCCGAGCGTGCCGGTGCGCCCCCCGCTGCGTGAGGTGATCGCGCGGCACGGCCTGGATGCGCGGCGCAAGCTTGGTCAGCACTTCCTCCTGGACGCCAATTTGTGCGAGCGCATCGCCCGCCAGGCCGGGCCGCTGGCTGGGCGCGCGGTGGTCGAGGTGGGACCCGGCCCCGGCGGCCTGACCCGCGCCCTGCTCGACAGCGACGCCGACGCGGTGATCGCGGTGGAGCTGGACGTGCGCGCCGTGGCAGCGATGCAGGAGCTGGCGGCCACCGCCGGCGGCCGGCTGCGCGTGGTGGCCGCCGACGCGCTGGCGCTGGATCTCGCGAGCCTTGCGGCGGCGCCCCGGCAGATCGTCGCCAACCTGCCATACAACGTCGGCTCGCCGCTGCTGGTCGGATGGCTGCGGCAGGCGGCGGCGTGGGAGCGGCTGACGCTGATGTTCCAGCAGGAGGTGGCGGAGCGCATCTGCGCCGCCCCGGACACCGAGGCCTACGGCAGGCTGTCGGTGCTGGCGCAATGGCTGTGCCGCGCCGAGCTGCGCCTGCGCATCCCGCCCGGCGCATTCGCGCCGCCGCCGAAGGTGTGGTCGGCGGTGGTGGTGCTGACGCCGCACGCGGCACAACCCGCGCCGGAGCTGCTGGCGGCAATGGAGCGGCTCACCGCGGCGGCGTTCGGCCAGCGCCGGAAAATGCTGCGCGGCAGCCTGAAGCCGCTGGGCGGCGAGGCGCTGCTGACCCGCGCCGGGATCGCGCCGGAGCGGCGGGCGGAGACGCTGAGCGTGGCCGAGTTCGAGCTGCTGGCCCGGCTGCTGCTGGAGCGGCCGGCTGTCTAAGCCGCGAGGCGATCCTTGTTCATGCGCAACGTGACGACGACGCCGTCCTGCAACCAGTCGAACCCGATCGAACCCCCGAGCTGGCTCGACATGCTGCGGTCGACCATCCTGCTGCCGAAGCCCTCGGTGGCCGCCGGCGCCGCGACGCCAGGCCCGCCGCGCTCGGTCCAGACCACCACCACCTCGTCCGCCTGCGCCTTGCAGGACACATCGAGCGTGCCGGTCGGCACCGACAACGCGCCGTATTTCAGCGAATTGGTGGCAAGCTCGTGGACGACCAGGGCCAGCGTCGTAGCCGCCGCCTCGCCGACCGCGAGTTGTGGCCCGGAGACCCGCACGCGCTCGCCGCCGGCGTCCAGGTCGTCGTACGGCTTGAGCAGGGCGTCGAACAGGTCGCCAAGCAGCGCCGCGTTCACCTCGCTGACCGGATGGACGGCGGAACGGACAAGGTTATGGGCGCGGCCCAGCGCGGTCAGCCGGCGAGTGAGGTCGCCCGCCATCTCGGCCGCCGTCCTGGCCGAACGCGAGGCGAGCGCCACCAGGGCGACGGCGACGGCGAGCAGGTTCTTGACCCGGTGGCCCATCTCGCCGGCAAGCAGCTCGTGCGCCTCCTCGGCCTGCCGCCGCTGCGTCACGTCGAGGAAGATCCCGAACACCAGCGGCCCCACGAGGTTCGGGTCCTCGCCCTGGCCGCGCGCGGAGATCCACCGGATGCCGCCGTCGAGCATGATCCTGAAGTCGGTTTCATAGGCGCCGTGCAGGCCGGGCGTGCCGGCGAACACCGTCTTCACCCGGTCGCGGTCGGCGGGATGAATGTGCCGGGACAGTTTATCAAAGGTGACCGGCGTGCCCCTCGGCATGCCCCACAGGTCGAACCCGAGTTCGTCCAGGGTGATTTCGTCGGTCTCGATGTTCCACGACCATAACGCGACCTTGGCGGCGTTGAGGGCGTCGCGCAGGATCCTGGCGTCCCACTCCGGGAAATTGGTCTGCGTGGTCGGCGAAATGCTGCACCTATGAGGCTGCCCGTTCGGTGACGACTAGCACAGGCCTGCGTTACTTTCACGTTGATCCGTCAACCGGCGGCGCCGTCCGCGAACGCCGCCAGGCCGGACAGGCGCGCGGTCGCCAGCCGGGCCGCGTGCAGCACGGCGCGCGTCTGCGCCACCGCGACCGCGAAATCGGCGTTGACCATCACATGGTCGAACTCGGCCACATGCGCCATCTCGGCCCAGGCCGCCGCCATCCGCCGCGCGATCTCCGCCTCGTCGTCGCTGGCGCGGCGGCGCAGCCGGGCCTCCAGCTCGGCCAGCGACGGCGGCAGGATGAACAGGCCCACGACATCGCCGGGCAACGCCGCGCGCAGCAGCCGGTGGCCCTGCCAGTCCACGTCGAACACCATGTCGCGCCCCGCCGCCAGCGCTTCCTCGACCGGCACGCGCGGGGTGCCGTAGCCGCGGCCGAACACCCTCGCCCATTCCAGCAGCTCGCCGGCCGCCGCCATGGCGTCGAACTGCGCGTTGCTGCGGAACAGGTAATGCACGCCCTCGCGCTCCTGTGGCCGCGGCGCCCGCGTGGTGACGCTGACCGACAGCGACAGCTCCGGCTCGGCGTCCAGCAGCGCGCGGGTGATCGAGCTCTTGCCGGCGCCGGACGGCGCGGCGATCACCAGGCACAGGCCGCGCCGGGTGATCGCCGGCAGGTCGCCAGTGGGATGCGGAGTGGGATGCTGCGGCGGCGTCATTCGACGTTCTGCACCTGCTCGCGCAACTGCTCGATCGCCGCCTTGAGCTGCAGGCCGGTGTTGGTCAGCGCCGCCGACGCCGACTTGCTGCACAGCGTGTTGGCCTCCCGGTTGAACTCCTGCACCAGGAAGTCGAAGCGCCGGCCGATCGCCCCGTCCTCGGCCAGCAGCGCGCGGGCGGCGGCGACGTGGCTGGCCAGCCGGTCGAGTTCCTCGCGCACGTCGGAGCGGGCGGCCAGCATCGCCACCTCCTGCGCGATCCGCTCGGCGGGCAGCGCCGGCAGCTCGCCCAGCAGCGCCTGCACGCTGGACATCATGCGCGCCCGCTGCGCCGCTGGCTGCTCGGCCGCCTCGGTCGTGGCGCGCGCGTGCATCGCCGCGATCTCGTCGAGCAGGGTGCCCAGCATCGCGGCGGTGCGCGCGCCCTCCGCCCGGCGCGCCGCGATCAGCGCCGCCAACGCCGCCTCGAACCCCGCGCGCAGCACCTCCGCCTGAAGCGCCGCGGGGCCGTCGGGCGTCGCCTCGCCGCCGCCGTTGGGCGACTGGCGCAGCACGCCCGGTAGCGCCAGCAGCGCCTCGGGCCGGGGCGGCGGGCTGCCGGGGATGCGCTGGGCGAGGTCGAGGGCGAGCGCCAGCACCTGCTCCAGCGCCGCCGGGTCGGCCACCAGCGACGCCCGCTCCTCGCGCTTCAGGGCCAGGCTGGCGGCGACGTTGCCGCGCTTGAGCAGCCGCCCGGCGGCCTCGCGCAACGGCGACTCCAGCGCCTCGAACCCGGTCGGCAGCTTGAGCCGCAGTTCCAGCCCGCGCCCGTTCACGCTGCGCAGCTCCCAGGCCCAGATCAGGCCCGCCTCGGCCCCTTCGCTGCGTCCGAAGCCGGTCACGGAGGCAATCATCGGCACTTTCCTAGCGGGTGGATGTTGGTCCGCCGTCATAGCAGCGACGGGCGAGTTATGCGCGCCGTCGATGCGGACTGTAACGCCGTTGCCACACCGGCGAAGACAACGGCACCTCACCGCTACGGAGCCGGCCCATGACGCGCATCCTCCTACTGGCTTCGGCGATGCTCGCGGCAGGGTCCCTGCCCGCCTTCGCGGCCGCGCCGCCGCCGGTGGTGGCCGAGTTGTTCACCTCGCAGGGCTGTTCGTCATGCCCGCCCGCCGACCGGCTGCTGGCGCGGCTGAAGGCCACCCGGCCGGATTTGCTGGTGCTCGATTTCCATGTCGACTACTGGGACCGGCTGGGCTGGCGCGACCCGTTCTCGCTGCACGCCGCCACGCAGCGCCAAGAACGGTACGCCGCCACGCTGCACGGCGAGGTGTACACGCCGCAACTGGTGGTGGCGGGGCGGCACGCGGTCATCGGCTCCGACGGCGGGGCGGTCGACGCGGCGCTGACGCAGGCGCGTACCGAGCTGGCCCGCACTCCCGGCGTCACGCTGGCCCTCAGCCGCTCCGGCGACCGCGTTGCCATCGAGCTGGGCGCGGGCGATCCGGGCGCGGAGGGTGCCGGCGAGGTGCTGCTGGTCAGTTTCGACGCCGAGCACACAACGCCGGTCGGCCGCGGCGAGAACTCGGGCCGCACGCTGACCGAGGTGAACGTGGTGCGCTCGTGGCGTTCGCTGGGTGCGTGGAATGGCGCGGCTGTGCGGTTTGTTGCCGAGGTGCCGGCGGGGCAGCGGGCGGCGGTGCTGGTGCAGGGGGTGGATGGGCGGATTGTGGTTGCGGGGGAGGTGCCGGGTTAGCGGGTCGGGTGAGTTGGTTGAAAGGTGGCAAGCTAACTCTGCTCGCGAAGAAAATTGGACGTAGAAGACTTGCGTCGTTGCAGACTGCTTGCGCCCATCTCGGCCATTCTAGAATCCACGCGGATCCTGTAACCAGATTTTTGAAGGTCAGAAATTGGCGAAAAGCGGGAATTAGAACCTCACACTACCCCACACTGGTGATACCGAGCTCCTCATCTGGCAGTAGCTGCGGCAACAAGGTCGCGTTAAGGCCGTGCTCTTGCTATCTAAGATGTCAAGAGTAAACTTGGGTATCTGCTCATCTCCCCCCCCCCGTTTGACAGCCTGTAGCCTGCCGAGTCGAAAAGTGGTTGACGTGACCACGAGGGCTACGATTCAAGCTTCGGGTGACCCAGCTTCCCGAC
>JAABUJ010005054.1_pt1 | contig 13465 bp, 15 predicted proteins | sample 5559131 | NCBI WGS metagenome assembly JAABUJ01 (sample SAMN10711875, study PRJNA513366) | rock metagenome | isolation source: Antarctica rocks | place: Antarctica: Victoria Land, Mt New Zealand nord | collected 2016-01-07
AGTTCCAACCTCCTTCACCTTTCGCCAATTCGGCTGCAGTGCTGAAAACGGCTACCATCCAGAGAACAGGCTCCGGCACAGAAGTCACTCAATAGATTATCAGTAAATTTCATGCGTCGCCCCTGCCGGTCTCTGACCGCGCGCGAACTTGCGGGCTATGCCGGGATCGCTCCACAGACCGCAAGCGCCCACCTCGGAAGGCTGCTGGATGCCGGTCTGCTGCTCATGGAGCAGCGTGGGCGGCACCGCTATCATCGGCTCGCATCTCCCGACATCGCACATTTGCTGGAGACGGTCGCGCAGTTTGCCACGCGACCTGGGAACGGGTCGGTTCGGGCAGCTATTCGGACCGGCCCGCATGATGCGGCGCTCCGGCTGGCGCGCACCTGTTACGACCACTTTGCCGGCCGCCTCGGCGTAAGCATCGCTGACGCGCTCGTTGCCAAAGCGTACATCGAACTCGATCAGGACGGCGGCACCGTCACGGATGCAGGCCAGGTCTTCCTGCATGGCTTCGGGGTGGCACCGGCACCGAAAAAGCAGGCCAAACGGCTGTTCTGCCGTCCATGCCTGGATTGGAGCGAGCGCCGTCCGCACTTAGCCGGCACCCTAGGCATCGCGATTGCTTGCCGCTGCTTCGATCTAGGGTGGGTCAAGCGGGTGGACGGCTCACGGGCCGTTGCTATCACTCCAGCCGGCTATCACGGTCTTCGATGTGTGTTCGAGACTGATCTAAAGTCACGCTCGGAACACGGTCCCGCTGCATAATCGAGTTGAGTGTCCGGTTCCGCCAATCCAGCGCTAGATGCGCCACATAGCGGTAGAGAAACACCGCCATTTATCTCTGAAGGTCACACGCCGGTCATCGACGAGCGTTAGAAAACGGACGTTTTTGAAGGTATGATGGACCACTGGACGATTAGGGCGTGCGAGCTGCTTCTCGGGGGTGACGTGGAGAGGGAGGCTTATCTAGGTCGGTGCGATGACAAGGTACGTGCTTCGCTCGAGGCCGTTATGCGCTCGATCGCGCCTCTTGGGGAAGGTGAACTCCGCAAGCTTCTCGACGATTGGCGCGCGTCACCAGTCTACAAGAACTGACCGTTTGCTATGGGACGGCATTGGCCTGTGGCTCAACTAGCTTTCTCAAGGGGGAGGTCGTTCGATGGGGCAGCATTCCGGGGCCGTGCGTGCTGGACTCGAACACTGGCACCGTGACTTCGCGATGATTCGCGCTCGCGATCCTCTCCGAATGGGTGGCCTGGTCAGCCCCCGGCTGCGGGTGCTGCCGGCCTGGGGAGAGTTCATGCACCGGGCCTTCGGTGCCGCATTCGTGCTGCTGTCACGCATTTACGTGGATAGGCGCGTTCTCGATGCGCCGGCCGAAGTCCGGGAATATCTGCTCCTTCATGAATGGGGCCATGTCGTGCGACGGCATAACCAGGTCGCGATGGTGTCGGCCCTCGTGCTGCCCTTCGTGTTCTTCCCCCAAGCCTTCGTTCTGATGCACCGCAATCCCGGCCCAGAGCTGGCCCCGATCGCCGCCCTGGGCCTCGCTTGCACCTGCCTGCAAGCCGGCCTGAGCGTGTGGATGATGAGCGACATGCGGGAGCTGGAAGCCGACGCATACGCCGCGTCGGTGATCGGGCCGTCCGGCGTGCTGTATGGCATCGGCTGGGTGGCGCAGTGGTCGCATCAAGGCTGGACGGCCGGCCGGCGCAAGCGCCGTGCCGCCCTCTGGCGTCAAGTGCAAGTCGCAGGCGAGCACAACGGCGCAGCGCCGGGGGCCGCGCCGTGGTCGTCCTGACACCAGCTCTCAAGGTGCTACAGGCCGCCTCAAAGGCTGCTACGGAGCAAGAGCATGCGGAAGCCCGTCAGCTCGCCCTGGGGGCCTCTGCGTCGCCCTCGGACCCGGCGGAAGTGCTGTCGATGGTGTCCTGGCTGCGGGAGGCGGAGCCTTGGCCGGCAATGGAGTGGATCGACGCAACAGGCTGGGCCGGTGAAACCTGGCGCGCGGTATCTTGCCTGGTGGCGGCCGGCGCACCCAGGCCCGGCGGCTGAAAGGGTTGCTCCTCGGCTATGCCCGCGTCTCGAAGGGGGACGATCAAAGCAATGCGGCGCAGCTCCGCGCTCTCAAGGCGGCCGGCTGCAAGCGCATATTCGAGGAAGTGGCGTCCGGCGGCCGATGGGACCGCCCAGAGCTGCATAGGCTCCTCGATCAGCTCCGGGATGGCGACACAATCGTGGTGTGGAAGCTCGACCGGCTGTCTCGGTCGCTGAAGGATGTCCTGCACGTCATGGAGCGGATTTCCGAAACTGGTGCGGGGTTCCGGTCTTTAACCGAAGCCGTGGATACCACCACGGCCGCCGGCCGGATGATGATGCAAATGGTGGGGGCCTTTGCCGAGTTCGAGCGGGCAATGATCCGAGAGCGTACTCGAGCCGGCTTGGCGCACGCCAAGATGGAGGGCCGCGTCGGCGGCCGGCCGCCGAAACTGGACAGCGAGCAACGCGCCGCCGCGATCGAAGAGGTGTCGAGTGGCAGGCGCACGATCGCCGGCACCGCCCGGCTCTGGAAGGTCAGCTCGGCAACTGTGTCGCGCATGGTTGCCGGATGGCGCTTAGCGACGGCGAAACCAACGAACGAGACGAAACACCAGCAAGAAGCGCCGGCACCTAATCCGCCTCCTCGGCCGGCTCCGCCACCATCGGTTCGTCGCACTCGCCGCAAATCAGCTTCGCCTCGGGCTTAGCCCATGCGTTCGTCGCGCACTCCGGGCAGGTATATTCCGTTTTGCTCGCCGCTTTCGTTTTCTGCTTTTTGGCGTCTTGCTCGCCCCAAAGCTCGACGTAAGGAAGCTGCAACCCTTTGTGCATCAAACCCGCGCACGAATGTTCAAATCCGCCACCGAAAGACTCTGCTCGATCGAGCGCGCCCGGAAGTGAGTCGGGTTCAACGCGATCTCGTCGGTGATCTCGGTTCCGTCCCGCGTGCCGAACCGGCTCCCGGCGAAGTAGCCGGCCCAGTGACCGCGAAGCTGTGCAGAATGGCCATAGCCTTACAGCACGCCCGTCCTCGAATGCCGCGGTGTCGCATCGTCAGGTGTTGTCACTCTAAACATGGGCCCAGAGATAGAGTTCATACACCTTGCAGCACCGCAGAATGTGCGTTTTGGCCGCAGCATCCAACATAGGCAACGAACGGCCCGCTGTCCGCCAGGGTTCGTTTGACGGACAGCTATTCCATTCGCAGCCGTGTCGGCTGACTGACCTATAGATCGGGCAGCCGAAAGCTGCCCTCCATAGCCGTCACGCAGCGCCCGCCGACGTATGCGATCATCGCGCGCCCTTGCCGGCCTGCTCGCGCGAGCAGGAGGCTCGGGCGGCCCATGTCCACGCCCTGGCCGACGCGCAAGTGAAGGTCGGCACCACCCTGCACTTCCGCCAGTAACGCGGTCGCTGCCGCTGTCGCGCTGCCCGTGGCCGGGTCTTCCGTCATTCGGGGCGTGAACATGCGGGCTTGCAGGTCGGTGCCGGCCTCCGACGCCGCCGTGTCCACGTTGCGCGTGTAGGCGTACACGGCAAAGGCACCGTCCAGCGGGAACACGCTCTCATAGGCCGTGCGGTCCGGCCGCGCCCGGCGCAGGGCATCGCGCGATGCGAGTTCGACTACCAGGAACGGCAGGCCGACCGACACCACCTGCGGCGGGTGCGCGTCCGTCCGTACCTCCCTGGCTGCGAGCGACAAGCACGCGGCAGCCCGGTCGGGCGCGACCTCCGCCCGTCGCGACAAGGGTTCAGGCGCCGTCAGTTCCGCGCCGACCACGGCACCACCCTCACGCAGCAGGTTCACCGGAACCAGGCCCGCTTCCTCCTCGAACACGAGCCGGTCCGGCACCGTCTCGCCGCGCCCCCCTATCTCCTGCGCCAGCACGAACGCCGTGCCGACGTTTGGATGGCCGGCAAAGGGCACCTCCCGGCTCGGCGTGAAGATGCGAACCCAAGCCGCGTGGGAGGGGTCGCGCGGGGGCAGCACAAAGGTCGTCTCGGAATATCCGAACTCGATGGCAACCGCCTGCATCTGCTCGGCCGACAGCCCGGCCGCGTCCAGCACCACGGCAACGGGGTTGCCGCCAAACATGCGGTCAGTGAACACGTCGGCGGTGACATAGCGGCGCTTCATGGGGTTTCCTTCTCACGTCCTGGCATGGGCGGCCAGTTCCTCGAAGGGGACGACCACGGCTCCCTGCAACAGCGCGGCCACGTCGTAGCCCAGGGCCTTGAAGCTGACCCGGGCAGCCAGCCGGCGCAGACGCTACTGTGACTGCGTTCTCTGACGGATGCCGAATTGAGCGAGCAGCCCCCCCGCTATGACGAAAGCACTGCCCAGGAACGAGCCTGCCGAAGGCGGGACGCCGAACATCGCCGCGTCCAGCACCGTTGCCCACAGCAGGCCAAAGTATTGCCAAGGTGCGAGTTGTGACGCCTCGCCACGCCGCATGGCAGCAGTGATGCTCGCTAGCCCGACGGTTTGAATGACCGTGAAGGCTAAGACGATGCCCAAGCCAGCCAGGCCGATTTGATGCCAATAAGCAACCATGGCACCTGCCAGCAGCACCGTGCCCACGAGTGCGACCTGGATAACGGCGTCGAGGCTTGACGCCACCTGCCGCAGCCGCCTCACCAAGACCTGGTATATAGCATAGGTTAGGGCACCGCCGAACGATGCTGCCATGCCGAGGGCCGAGGTGGTTGCTCCTGGTTTGACGATGAGCAGCATCCCGGCAAAGCCGATCGCAGTACCAAGCCATCGACCAGCTTGAACCCGCTCCCGCAGCACCAAGCCGCCCAGCGCCGTCAGCAGAAGCGGCGCGGTGAAGCCAACGGCCGCCGCGACCGTCACTGGCATGAGGCTGTAAGCGATGATCGCCAGGACATTCGACGCCACAAGGGCCGCCGCTGCTGCGCGTTGCTCCCAGGCTTTGGGAGGGTTCCAGATGCGCCGCCACGTCACTCCGCTTCTTGGCCATGGTAGGGCCACGAAGCTCGCTGCCAGGCCGACGGAGCAGCGCAGGAACGTCACCTGCAACGGTGACAGCCCATAGGTGCGGACGAGCAACTTTGAAAGTGAGTAGCCCAACGGGTAGAGCATCCCGGCCAGCAACACGAACCCAATAGCGATTAGGGCTGCCCGTCCGCTTTGTCGCTGCACCGTCCCTGCTTCCACCTGAACCCTCTCGCTTGGAGATCGGTAGGATGAGCGACGCTGATGCTCCTAGTAAGCGGCAAGAAACCACCTTACCGTAAAGATCATGCCAAAATGCTCTGCTGCCATGGCTGTGCCGTGCCCGCACCGGGTCGTGGCGGTTGCGTACGACAGGCTGTCCATCTTTGAGTACGGCATCGTAGTGGACGTGTTCGGCGTCCCGCGTCCGTCGTTGGAGGAACCTTGGTACGAGTTCCGGACGGCGGCGTGCGAAGACGGCCCTTTGCGGGCGCAGGGGGGTCTTGTTGTTGCCGCGGATGGTGGACTGGACCTGCTGGACGGTGCTGGCACGATCATCGTTCCGGGCTGGCGAGGGCCGGCAGAAGCCGTGCCGGAACCGTTGCTGACGGCGCTCCGTAACGCCCACCACGCCGGTAGCCGGATCGTGTCCATCTGCGGCGGTGCCTACGTGCTGGCGGCGGCTGGCTTGCTCGCGGGTCGCCGTGCGACGACGCACTGGCACTATGGAGAGGATTTTGCGAGGCGCTTCCCGGACGTGCGCCTCCAGCCCGACGTTCTGTAGGTGGACGAGGGGGACATTCTGACCTCGGCCGGGAGTGGGTCTGGTATTGACCTCTGCCTGCACATCGTGCGCCGGGATCATGGCCCTGCTGCCGCAAACGATGTGGCCCGCGGCATGGTGGTCCCACCTCATCGCAGCGGCGGGCAGGCGCAATATGTCCGTCGCCCGGTGCCGGCCGAGAACGTCTCCCGGCTGTCGCCAGTGCTGGACTGGATGCGGATCTCGTTAGGCGAGAACCTACCGCTAGCCAAGCTCAGCCGGAAGGCTGGCATGAGCCCCCGAACATTCTGCCGGCGCTTCGTCGAGGCGACCGGCATGGCACCTGGGGCGTGGCTCCTGAACGAACGTGTCGCCCACGCCCGTGACCTCCTGGAAACCACCGGGTTGGGCATTGATGAGGTGGCATACCGGTCCGGCCTCGGTTCAGCAGCGGCGATGCGGCATCACTTCCGGCGGCGCTTCCGCATCACGCCGACTGCCCACCGTGTCCAGTTCTCCCGTATCTAGGTCCGCTTTCCACCTAAGTTGTATTGATGTTGGGCTGTACCACTTCGTCAAACGTCGAGACCCTGTTGGCGAAGTCGGAGTTGACTGTTTGTTCATGGGATGCTGGCCCCGGCAAGCCCGCCCTCACCCAGCTTGCAGGCCACTTGCCCGGCGTTTGGATCAGCGACGGAGCGGGGCGGCCGACTTCGCCAACAGATTAACCGCGCGCATGGCGCGCACCATCATGGCGAGGAAATGAGGCGCTGGTGTTCTACTAAGGGTGACGTTCCAGCTCTATTTCCTCAGCAGGGTCCATGGGTTTAGATTCCATACACCCGCTTCCGGCTCTGGCAGGGGGGCGGGATGCGGATGTGAGCAGCCCCAGGCTCGTTCCGCTCGCTATGCCTTTGCGTCATGATGCTCAGCGGCCAGTCTGCCACTCTGGATAACGTGGCACGCTGTCGCCGTCCCTAAGCCACGGCACATCGTGTGAGGTCCAGATGTGCATTGTCGGTCCCGTACCCGGGTCGTCGTCCAGGGTCGGCACCCGCAGGATGACGTGCGGCTGGGCCGGGCGCTCAGCCAGCAGATGCGTGCCGCACACCGAGCAGAAACGGCGCAACTTGCCCGGCGAAGACTCGAAGGCAGACAGCTTCTCCTCGCCCGCCACCCAACGGAAGTGTTCGCGCATGACGCCCGCCGTGGAGGCATAGGCTGCGGCGTGCGCCTTGCGGCAGGTGGTGCAGTGGCAGTGCCCAATCGGCATGTCCAGTTGGTCCACTTCGTAGCGCACGGCCCCGCACAGGCAGCTTCCTTTCAGACCCATCGCTGCACCCCCACGCGCTTGCACGTCATCCGTTGGGCGCCGTCGTGGAAAGCCGCGGCGGCCCCATCTTGAACCAAGCCTTCGCAATCCTGCCCTCCTTCACCTCGTAGATCGCGATCACGTCCACCTCGCCGGGGCCGTTCGGGAAGGTGCGCGTGACCGTTTCATGATCGACAACCACGTCGGCCACAGTGATGCGTTTCACGAGCTGTCCGTGCAGGTTCGGCTCCTTAAACCGGGCAACATGGCGCTCACGCGCCTCGGCTGCCCCGCTCGCAAGCAGCCGGTCGGGGAATTCGTAGTACGCGCAGTCATCGGCCCACCACTGCATGAATGCGTCAACGTCGCGTGCGTTGTAGGCGTCGAGCTGACCCTGCACAGGAAGCTCGGCTTGCGAGCGGAGCAGCTTGCTCATGTGTACGGCAACGCCGTTCATGAAGGCTTCCTCGCGATCAACTTGGTAGCCGAGCCTGAGATAGAGCTGCACATTCTCCACAAAAGCCTTGTTCGTGTATAGCCGTACCTCTGGAAGGCCGAGAGACGCCGCCAGCGCCTCGGCGTGCGTCAGGAGCCGGCGCCCGTACCCGCCTCCCTGGCCGTCGGGCAGGACGGCCACGTTCTCGATCAGAAGATGGTCGGCGGCAGGGATCGTTTCGATCAGTGCCATCAAGCGGTTGTCCGCGTAGAGTAGGTCTATCAAGTGATCCCGTACCGCCACGTCGTAGTCCGCCATCATCGGCCTAGGCTCCCGACCGATAACTGGGACCCATTTTGCATAAGCCGCTCGGGTCAGTTCGCGGATCGCCGCTGCGTCGGCCGGGATTGCGCGCCGCAGCCTGACACCTTCTGCGCTCGGCGCGGGACCTCTTGAGTCTTGGTTTTGCATGATCTTCTCCAGAGAACTAGGCAAAGAAAAACCCCCGAAGCCGAGGGCTGCGGGGGTTTGAAAGCGCGGGCTGGCGGCCGCCTTGTCTAGTGGGGACCTACAATGAGGCTGGCACCACTGTGAAGAGACCGATCTGCACGCAACCTTGAAGCCGCCGCTGAGGAGCAGCGTCGGCGTCGGCTGGCGGCGGTGAGGCAGAGCATACCTATTCCATCAGCTTAGGGGCATCTCGCGGTGATGGTCAACAAAGGTTCCATTAGGTGTTTCGTTTCGTCAAACGGACGTTTGACGAAGTGGTACAGCGATGGATCGCCTTTATCGTGCCATGCGGCGTTCCGAATCCCTTATTTTCGGATTAACGCTCCGCTCAGAGATCAGCGTGTTTGCTGGGACTTCCGGCCACTTCGGCGAGCTGGTCACGCAGCCAGAGATGGCCAGCGTCAGCCTTGGCACGGGCATGGAAGATAGCTGACAGGATGTACTCCGGCAGCATCAATTGCGGTTCGAGGATACGCAGTTCCGTTGCAAACCGCTGTAGAAACCGCCGCGGCAGAGTGCAGGCCAGGTCGGTTTGTGCCAGCAAGGTCGGCACGACCGCATAGCTTTGGACGGACACCGCAACACGCCGACGCCGCCCGGTTTCGGCCAGGGCACGGTCCACCGGGCCATCGAAGCCCCGCCCCGTGGCCGATACGATGATATGATCCAGGGCGCAGAACCCGTCCAGATCAAGCGGGACTTCTCCCCGCGGATGTCCCCGGCGCACCGCGGTGGCGAACGTCTCCCGCAGCAATGGCCGGCGTATGAGCGTGCTGGCGACGTTGCGGTCGGACCCGAGAAGCAAATCCAGGCTCCCAGCCTCCAACCGGGCCTCCGCGTCCGGCCCGGGCTGGACAATGGCAAGCCGCAGCCCGGTGCCAGCCGATTGGACCGCACGTGCAAGGCCGCCGCCCAGCATGATGGCGGCGTTGTCGTTCATGGCAACGGTGAACAGCCGACGGCTGTGCGCCGGGTCGAACGCTGCCGGCGGGGTCAGCACGTCCCGCAAGCTGCCTAACGCACCTGCCAGTGGCAGCGCCAATTCGGCGCCGCGGGCTGTCTTGACCATGCCGCGTCCGTTGGCTGCCGGCATAAGCAGCGGATCGCCCAGGTCCCGTCGCAGCCGGGCCAGTTGGGCGGACAAAGCGGGCTGGCTGATGCCGAGCCGCTCCGCAGCGCGCGTCACGTTGCACTCGTCCAGGAGGGCATGAAGTGCTGGCAGCAGGGACAGGTCTGTCGGCAAGCGGTCCATGGCAGGTCGGGATGCCTCCGGGCGATGCGGCCTGAGTTATACCAAACCTGATGAGCTATCCAATTGGCTTATGCCTCGTAGTGCGCAGGATTGTTTCTCACGGCGCCGTCTCTCGTCCATGTCAGGGGTGCGGCCTTGAACCACTCGTTGTGCGCAAACCGCCAGGAGCCATCGGATGCCGATCGCCGTGCCCCAGCACACTGCCACGCTTCACCGGGTCGGCGACACGTCCGTCACCAAGGTCGTCGAGCAGTGCGGCCCCGGCTTCGCCCCCGACTTCCTGTTCCCGGATTGGGACGCGGCCGTTTTGCAGGAGCACCGGGGCCTGATGGTCCCGGACTGCTTCAGCGAGTCTGAGGGCAAGTTCATCTCCAGCATCCACTCCTGGCTGGTCCGCACGCGGCACCACACCATCCTGATCGACACCTGCGCCGGCAACGGCAAGCACCGCCCGGCGACGCTACGCTTCCACATGCTCGACACGCCCTATCTGGCCCGGCTCGCGGCGGCGGGCGTGGCGCCGGAGCAGGTGGACTTCGTGCTCTGCACCTACCTGCACGCCGACCACAGCGGCTGGAACACCCGCCTGCTCGACGGGCGCTGGGTGCCGACCTTCCCCAATGCCCGCTACGTGTTCTCCAAGGCCGAGCAGGACCACTGGTCCGGCCCGGCGGGCAAGGAAGGGTTCAACGCCGGGGTGTACGAAGACAGCGTGCTGCCGGTCGTGGAGTCCGGGCAGGCGCTGGTGATCGACGGCGCGGGCGCGGTGGGTGACGGTTTGCTGTTCGAGCCGACGCCGGGCCACAGCCCCGGCCATGTCGCGGTGCGCCTGCAAGACGGCGGACGGGAGGCGCTGTTCAGCGGCGACGTGATGCACCAGCCCCTGCAAATCTTCCGCCCCGATTGGAACAGCCGGTTCTGCATCGATGCCGGCCAGGCTCGGGCCTCCCGCCGCTGGCTGCTCGACACGGCGGTTGAGCGGCAAGCCACCGTTTTCACCGCCCATTTCGGGTCCAGCTCGGCCGGGCATGTCTGCCGCCACGGCGACGGCTTCGGCTGGACATTCGCCTGATCTCTGGCCTGCCCGAACCGCGGAGCATCTCGATGACCACTGCAACATCATCCATCGTCCGCGAAGACCTGATGATCCCGAGCGGTGTGCCGGGCATTGAACTATTCGTCCGCAATAAGCGCCGGGCAGACCTGTCGGCCTTTTCGCCGGAGCGGACTGTGCTGTTCGTGCACGGCTCAAGCTACCCGGCGGAAACCGCCTTCGACCTGACGCTCGGCCAGGGGCCGGACGGGGTGTCCTGGATGGACCATGCCGCCGCCCGCGGCTTCGACGCCTACCTGGTGGACGTCCGCGGCTACGGCGCATCCACCCGCCTGCCAGAGATGGACCAGCCCGCCGCCGACAACCTGCCGGTCGTGCGGACAGAGACGGCAGTGCAAGACATCGGCGCCGCGGTCCGCTTCATCCTGGAGCGTCGCGGATTGGAAAGGTTGTGCCTGGTCGGCTGGTCTTGGGGCACCACGCTCATGGGCGCCTACACCGCCGCGAACGGCGGCACCGTGCACAAGCTTGCGCTGCTCGCGCCGCAGTGGCTGCGCACGACGCCGAGCGCGTCCGACATGGGCGGGCCGCTCGGCGCCTACCGCTCCATCCCAAAGGCGAGCGCGCGCGAGCGCTGGCTGCGTGGCGTGCCGGCGGACAAGCAGGCCGCTCTGCTGCCACCGGGCTGGTTCGAGGCATGGCAGAAGGCGACCTGGGCCACCGACCCTTGGGGCGCGGCGCAAAACCCGCCGGTGCTGCGCGCGCCGAACGGCACGGTGCAGGACAGCCGCGAGTTCTGGGCCACCGGCACGCCGTTCTATGACCCCGGGCGGATTGAGGTTCCGACGCTGATCGTCCATGCCGAGTGGGACCAGGATCTGCCGCTCGACATGGCGCGGACCTACTTCGGGCTGCTGGTCAACGCGACCTACCGCCGATGGGTCGAGATCGGTGAGGGCACCCACAGCCTGCTGCTGGAGAAGAACCGGATGCAGGTGCTGGGCGCCGTGCACGGCTTCCTCGAAGAAGACTTTACGCCCGCAGCCTGACCTGGAGAAACATCGCATGACATTGCCAAGACGCAGCCTCCTGGCCGCTGCCGGCCTCGCGGCCACTTCCACCGTTTGGGCACAGGGCACGTCTCCGGTCCGCATCGGGGTGCTGACCGACATGTCCGGGCCGTTCTCGGCCAACACCGGCACCATGTCCGTCCTCGCCACCCGCCTAGCCGTCGAGGACTTCGGCGGCAGCGTGCTGGGCCGCCCGGTCGAGGTCATCAGTGCTGACCACCAGAACCGGCCCGACGTGGGCGCCGGCATCGCCCGCCAGTGGTTCGACCGGGAGCGGGTGGACGTGGTGGCCGATCTGGTCAACAGCTCCGTCGCGCTCGCGGTGATGGACGTGGCGCAGCAGCGCGGGAAGGTGGCGCTGGTCGCCGGGTCAGGCTCGACCGCGATCACCAACGAGGGCTGCACGGATACTGCCGTCCAGCTTGCCTACAACTCCTATGCGACCGCGAGCGCCGCGGCCAAGCCGCTGATCACTGCCGGCAAGGCGCGCTGGTTCTTCCTCACCGCCGACTACGCCTTCGGGCAGACGACCGAGCGGGATGCGACGGCGGTCATCAAGGCGGCGGGCGGGACTGTGCTCGGCAGCGTGCGCCACCCGCCGAACACGACGGACTTCTCCAGCTATTTGCTGCAAGCCCAGGCATCGGGCGCGGACGTGCTGGCTCTGGCCAGCGCCGGAGCAGACTCGGTCAACGCGGCGAAGCAGGCGGCGGAGTTTGGCCTGACCCAGAAAATGGCGCTGGTCAGCCTTGGCCTGGTCATCACGGACGTGAACGGCATCGGTTTGGACGTGGCCCAAGGCATGTACCTCAGTGAAGGCTTCTACTGGGACCGTGACGCGGCGTCGCGCGCCTTCGCCGCACGCTTCACAAGGCCGCTCGGGAAGGTGCCGAACATGGTGCAGGCCGGGCTGTACTCCGGCGTGACGCACTGGCTGAAAGCAGCAGCGGCAGCGGGCGGCACCGGCATTGAGGGCGTGATGGCGGCCATGCGGGAAAACCCGGTGGAGGACGCCCTGACCCATGGCGGCACGGTGCGTCCCGACGGGCTGATGGTCCACGACATGCTGTTGCTGCAAGCCAAGACGCCAAGTGAGTCCAAGGCGCCCTGGGACTTGCTCAAGGTGGTGAAGGTGGTGCCGGGCGCCGAGGCGTTCCCGCCGCTGGGCGCCAGCCGCTGCGCGCGGCTGGCAGTGAAGTAGGCCCTGTGACCACGAAGCTGTGCAGATTGGCCATCTGACGCCGTAGCACGTTGATCGGCAGCCAGAGCCAGGGGTGTCCGTCAAACGAAGGGTGGCGGACAACACTATGCCTACCCGCAGCACCACGCCTATGTCACCCAGCGTGCGCGACCAGTACCGGGCCAAGCTGTCCTGGACGACGCTGGACGTGAGCGCAGCAGGATCAGGTCTGGAGCTTATGCGCGGTCAGGTCAGCGACACCAGGAGGACTCCGGCGCACATCAGGGTGGCGCCGATGATCCGCCCCCAGCTTGCGGCGTGCTGCTCAAAGCCGAGCAGGCCGTATTGGTCCAGCAGCACGGAGAAGACGACCGAAGCCACCACAGTGATCCCGGTGAAGGGTGCCGCTCCCATTTTCGGGGCGGCATAGGGCCGGACGGCCAGCACGACGAAACCGACCAACCCAGACAGCCACGCCCACCAGGGTGCGCCTGCCGCCTTGCTTGCTGGCCAGTCAAGCTGGCCTGTAACAACTGCACCGACGAGCGCGCAGGCAAAGCTGCTGCCCAAGCTGATCACCGCGACAAGGAAGGGCCGGTCGAGCGACTTCTCCAGCGTTCCCGTCAGCCCGGATTGCACGGGGTTGTGCACGCCGGAGACGAGCGTGAGTAGATAGAGCAGCCATTGCACGTCGAGGATCTCCGGAAGCAATCGCGCGTGAGCCGCAAGGTAAAAACGCCCTCGGAGCTCCGTTGCGGATTGGGGGGCTATGCCACGCTTCGAAGCGGGGGCTGGAATACAAGAAGCGTGTCATCGGTCAGCACGCAGCCGATGAGGCACTTGCGGACTTAACTGCTGATGAGCCGATGCGGCGCCCCGGCCCGCG
>JAABUJ010005057.1_pt1 | contig 13455 bp, 9 predicted proteins | sample 5559131 | NCBI WGS metagenome assembly JAABUJ01 (sample SAMN10711875, study PRJNA513366) | rock metagenome | isolation source: Antarctica rocks | place: Antarctica: Victoria Land, Mt New Zealand nord | collected 2016-01-07
TGTGACGTGGGCCAGCAGACCACCGACGCCGCCCAGCTGCAGCCGCTCTTCGCCCAGGTGCGCCAGACCACGGGGGCCTGGCCCACCCAAGCCAGCGCGGACAGTGGGTACTGGAGCGAGGCCAATGTGCAGGCGCTCACGGGGCGGGGCATTGATGTCTACCTGCCGCCCCCGCGGCCCCGGCGCGGCGCGGATGGCGCTCGGCCCACGGAGCAGGCCACCCCGGCCAAGGCGCGCATGGAGGCCAAGCTGGCCACGCCCCAAGGACGGCGCACCGACAGCCTGCGCAAGGAGACCGCCGAACCCGTCTTCGGCCAGATGAAGGAGGGCCGCGGCTTGCGCCGCTTCCGCACGCGCGGGCTGTCTAAGGTGCGCGGGGAGTGGGCGCTGTGGTGCGCCACCCACAACCTAGGCAAGCTGGCCCGCGTGCTGCACGTCCAGCGCCACCCCCAGGGCAGCCACGACGCCCTGCGCACCCCGCTTGGGCTGTCTTCTACGCTCTGGCTGGCCCTCCAGGGCATTCTGGAGCGCCTCTGCAGGGCGCTACGCCTCTCACCGCGCCGCTGCCTCACTCTGCCCCCTCTTCTTTCTCAGACGGGCTCCTAGGCAACCCAAGCGCGACGCCCCTATCATCCGTTGTGCCGCTGTCGTTCTCCCCTACCCTAGGCAACCCAGGCGAGAGAGCACATAATGACCGTAGAGACCACTCTGGGGTTCGGTACACGTCCTCCGGCAACCGGCGCGGCCAGGGCTTGTCCTGCCCCATAGGGGGCCCGCCCATGAGACTAAGCACCCAGGGGGCACGGGGGACGGTCTGGCCGGTAGATCAGGCCGCCAGGTCCAGAGACACCAGAGCGCGATGAAAGGAGGTAACGGGGCTCCTGTCATGTTGCGGAGCAGAAGCAGACGAGGAGTGCCTGAGATGTATGATGAGTGACGGTGAGAAACTGCGTGCTGTGCAGGTCGGCTGCGGCCCGCGCAGTCGCGCCCATATCGCGGCTATGCTGGCGTCTGGGGCCATCGACCTCGTTGCCGTGTGCGATCGGCATGCCGACAGAGTGGAGGCCATTGGGCAGGAGTTTGGCATCGCGCGCCGGTACCATGATGCCGCGGAGATGATCGGCGCCGAGCGGCCTGATCTGGTGGACATCGTCACCCGGCCGACGCTCCGGGTGGAGAGTGTGGAGGAGGCCATCGCCGCCGGCGCGCCGGCGCTCCTGATCGAGAAACCGGTCGCCCTGACGGCGGCGGACACCCAGCGTTTGGCCGCTCTGGGTCAGGACCGCCTGATCGCCGTCACAACACGCAGTATCCCTGGATGCCCCACTGGCAGCGGTTCTGGGCGCTGCTGCGGGCGCAGGAGTTGGGGCCAGTACGCACTCTGCGGGTGGGGACACGGGCCCACGTCCTGGAGCAAGGGGTGCATGTCCTGGATCTGGCGCTCCGCGCCGCGGCGCTCTCTGGGCTGCCCGATCCCGCATGGGTGCTTGCCGCCTGTACGGGAGCCGAGGATGGCGGCGGGACGCCTGTCCCTGCTGACACCAGCGCAACCATTGGCGTCGGAGACGGTCGGCTGTACCTGAACGCTGGCCCGTCCGCACCAGAAGTGCCGGGCGAAACCGTGTACTGGTATCACATGCAGGTGGAGATCATTGGCGACCGCGGACGGCTGTGGGTGTCGCTGAATCAGGGCTGGCAGTTGTGGCGCGATGGCGCGTTTAGCAGTGGGGAGACGGCCTGGCCCAAGAACGACGGGGAAGCGCAACAGGCTCTGTTCGTCGCACTACGCGACACGTTGCAGGGCGCCGGAGCGCCCTGGCGGCAGTTTCCGACGCGGATCGAGGTGGCGGCGCGCACAGCGGCGGTCCTGTTTGCGTGCTCAACATCGGCAGCCGAACGGCGGCGGGTTCCGTTGAACGGCGCGTGATCGGCGCGGTGGGACGCGTGGTGACCGTGGTGCGCCACGCGCGCAGAACCGCTGCGCCGCCGCCAGGGCGTTGCGATGCACGGACACGGGCTTGGGGGCCAGCACATGGGCGCCGACGGGGGCGGGACGGGCTCTGTCGATGCACACGGTGTGTTCCTCATCCTCATCCCACGTACCAGGTGCGGGCCACTGCCCTGAGGGGGAGCGTGACGCGCAGGTGTCCGCGCCGCGGCCGGAATGGGCCGGGACCCACGAGCGAACCCTGCCGCGCCACACTGCTTTGGCGTGATCTGTGCTAGCCTCAAGAAGAGAGGGTCGCGATGCGCCTGATCGTTGGAACGCTACGTCGTGGACCACTGGAGCACGGTGTGGCTCCATTCGGTGGCGTGGCCCCGCGGCAGCGCGGCCTGGAGTCCGACAGCCGGATGCCAACCGGCAGATTCCACCACGTCGCGGGTGCCCGCTGACTCACGGGTGCCCGTGCAGCGCACTCCGCCTGGGTCGGACAGGAGAGCCATGAGCGCCGCCAGGGCAGACACTGATCAGACGGCCGATCGGACACTGGAGGATCTGGTGCGTGTCCGTGACGCCGCGCAGGCGGTCGGGGCCACGGACACCACGGTGCGCACCTGGATCGCGCGCGGCCACCTCCCGGCCTATCCCGTGCTCCCACCCGCTCCGATCACCATCCAGGTGAGTCTGGCCGCAGTCCGCGCCCTGACGCCGCCCCGTGATCCCCAGACGCCGCCCGACGCGCTGCCCATCTTCGCGGTAGCGCGCGCCGCTGGGGTGCCGCGGGCGCTCATTGCTTCCTGGATGCGGTGGGGTCTGCTGCCCACCTGGGAGGGTCGCCATGGGGCGCTGCTGCGTGTCGCCGATGTGCGCGCCCTGGCCGAGCAGCGGGGCAGGCTGCCCCGGAGCGATGAGGCGGGGGAGGACGCCGTGGCTCTGAACGACAGCAGCCCGGCGGCCCCTGCCGATCTGATGAGTGTGCGGGAGGCGGCGCGCGCCGTTGGGATGACCCCCAGCGCGGTGCAGACCTGGATCAGGAGAGGGCGGCTTTCCGCGCAGCCTGGTCCTCTGGGGCGACGGGTGAGCCTGGCTGACGTACAGGCCATCGCCTCCCAGCAGCCAGCGCCCGTGCGGACCACGACCAGGGCGGACGCGCCGATGCCCGCCGACGCCCTCGTGCTGAGTGACGCCGCGCGCCAGGCAGGCGTGACGGCACGCCGGATCGCCTCATGGGCCACGCGCGGTCTGCTGCCGGTCTGGCGTGGGCCTGGGGGTAGGCACTGCGTGCGCCTCGCCGATGTCGTGGCCCTGGCTGAGCGCCCTGGGCGGGCGCTGCCTCCGCGCCCCAAGAAAGCGTGATGACGAGCGACCACTCTCCCTCGTACGATCCCCCACGACGGCCCCTGCGTATCCACGTTTCCGTGCGGGGCCAGCTCGGCGATGGCTCAGCCATCGTGGCCACAACCTGGCGGACCCTGGAGCCCGATGAGCCGGAGTATGAGCAGGCCTACCAGGAGGCGGCGCGGGCGCACCGCATCTATGGCTGGGACATGCCCTATGCCGCCGTGGACGACGAGACGGAGCAGTAGCGTCCTGCCTCGTGCCCCGGCCGACCTCTCACCCCATGCGTTCCGTGCTTTGCTCGCCGCTCGCCCGGTACTGAGCGTTCTAGCGGTTCTCCTGTGTGGCGCGCTGATCGCGGCAGCCAGTGGCTCCGGCGCTGCCGCGTGACCGCCTGCTGCTGGCCGGGTGGGGCCTGATTGCCGCCTTCTCTGTCGGCCTGACAGGGCAGTCGCCACGCGGCAGCGCCGATGGTCTGCCCCGTGGGCATGCACGCGCGTTTGGGAATCACCTGTCTCCAGCAGGGCGTCCTTGTCGCCCGACATGCGGGGTCCTCTCCTGGGCCAGCGCGGCTCTTGACCTGCCCCTCCTCGGGGTGAGCGGCGTCTGCCTGGCGAGCACCGTGTTCTTCACGGTGCGTTCGGGGAGACCAGCAACGCGCCCGTCACGCGCCGCGCGCCGGGGCGGCTGCCCCTTCAGGGAGCAGGTCACTGCCCTGCAAGAGCTTATACACTGGGGAGCCATGTGTCGCCACACCGTCCGCGGTATCCCCTGTGTCTCTGCCCTCTCCGTGTGGCGCCCTCCGAAGCAGAGTCCAGCCCCTCTCTGCAGCCGCAGCCGGGGCCAATCGCGCACCGATGCCCCTGATGGAGCGGAGAAGCCGATGATGGACAGAACGGACGAACTGGACACGGCTCTCGGAGACAGCCCGTCTAGCCAGGGCGCCGTCGCACGGACGTCGTGACATCAGCGAGAAAAGGACGGCCTCAGGAACAATCACTGCTCGCGCGCCGCGTGTCTGGTGCTCCCTGATGACGGCTGGCAGGGGGGGAACGTCCCCGTTGTTCTGAGGGACGTGATTCTTAGACGTGGGCGCTGCGGCCAGGGCGTGTCGCCGGGGCGCTGTTCCCTACCAGGTCCAGGGCGCCGGCCAGGGGTGGGGGCTGGGTGTGTCACGGCTGTCATGGTACCCTGGGGGGATGGAGACAGCACCCACGCCCCTCCTGGCGACGCTCGACGCCGTCCTGGAGCGGATCACCTACGCCAATGAGGAGACCGGCTACACCGTCGCCCGTGTGCTGCCCGTGCGCGGTGGGGGTGGGGACCTACTGACGGTCGTGGGCAGCCTGCTGGGGGCACAGCCAGGGGAGAGCCTGCGTCTGCAGGGCCGGTGGACCAGCCACGCGCAGTATGGCCGCCAGTTCGAGGTGCGCTCCTACACCACGGTGCTGCCGGCGACAACACAGGGCATCCAGCGCTACCTGGGGTCCGGACTGATCAAGGGCATCGGCCCCAAGATGGCCGCGCGCATCGTGGCGCTCTTCAGCGAGGAGACGCTCGCCATCATCGAGGAGCAGCCACAGCGCCTGGTGGAGGTGCCCGGGCTCGGCCCCAAACGCACGGCGATGATCGCGCGCGCCTGGGCCGAGCAGAAGCAGATCAAGGAGGTGATGCTGTTCTTGCAGGGCGTGGGCGTCTCGACCAGCCTGGCCGTGCGCATCTACAAGACCTATCGGGACGCCTCCATCTCCGTGGTCAAGAACGAGCCCTACAAACTGGCTGCCGACGTGTGGGGCATCGGCTTCAAGACCGCCGACACGATTGCTCAGAGCCTGGGTATCCCCCACGACAGCCCGCAGCGGGTCAAGGCGGGCCTGCAGTACACCCTGTCCGAGGCGACGGACGAGGGGCACTGCTACCTGCCGCAAGGTGAGCTGGTCAGCCGTGCCACGGAGGTCCTGGGCGTGGACGCGGCGCTGGTGGAGACGTGCCTGACGGAGCTAGCCCGGGAGGAGGGCGTGCTCCTGGAGCTGCTGTCCCGGCCCGAGGGGGAGGTCACGGCGGTCTATCTCCTCCCCTTCTACCGGGCGGAGGCGTCCCTGGCTATCAGCCTGCTGCGCCTGCTCGCGACGGGGGTGGAGCGACTCGCCGCGTTTGGAGCGGTGGACTGGGCCGCAGCCCTGCGCTGGCTGGAGGGGACGACGGGCAGCGCGCTAGCTCCCGCGCAGGCCGAGGCGGTGCGCCTGGCGCTGACCCAAAAGGTGGCCGTGCTCACCGGTGGACCGGGCACGGGCAAGAGCCACACGGTGCGCTCCATCGTCGCGCTGGCCCAGGCCAGGAGGGCAAAGGTCATCCTGGCCGCGCCGACGGGGCGGGCGGCCAAGCGGCTGGAGGAACTGGCCGGCGCCCCGGCCAGTACGCTGCACCGGCTGCTAGGTCTACGCCCTGGTGGGGCCGCCGCGTACAACCAGGAGACGCCGCTGGACGCTGACCTGGTGGTGGTGGATGAGGCCAGTATGCTCGACGTGCTGCTGGCCAACACGCTGGTCAAGGCAATCCCGCCTGGCGCGCACCTGCTCCTTGTAGGCGACGTGGACCAACTGCCCAGCGTGGGCGCGGGGGAGGTGCTGCGCGACGTGCTAGCCTCGGAGGTTATCCCCGCCGTGCGGCTGACCCAGATCTTCCGCCAGGCCCAGCAGAGCGGCGTGGTCACCAACGCCCATCGGATCAACGCGGGCCAGATGCCCCTGACGCGTGACCTGCCCGACTTCTTCCTCTTCGCCGAGGACGAGAATGAGAAAGTGGCTGATCTCGTGGTGGACATCGTGGCGACCCGCCTGCCCCGGCGCTTCGGCCTGGACCCCGTGCGTGATGTGCAGGTGCTCTGCCCTCAGCACCGTGGTCCTGTCGGCGCGGCTGCCCTGAATGAGCGGCTGCAGGAGGCGCTCAATCCCCCAGGAGAGGGACGGGCCGAGCGGCGCTACGGCGGGCGGGTCTACCGGGTGGGCGACAAGGTGACCCAGATGCGCAACAACTACGACCTGGAGGTGTACAACGGCGATGTGGGTGTGGTGTCCCGGATCGCCCTGGAGGACCAGCAGCTGTTCCTGCGCCTGGAGGGCCGGGAGGAGGAGGTCGCCTACGACTTCGGCGAGCTGGATGAGCTGGCCCACGCCTTCGCCGTGACCATCCATCGCAGCCAGGGCAGTGAGTATCCCTGCGTGGTCATCCCGCTGACCACCAGCGCGTGGATGATGTTGCAACGCACCCTGCTCTACACCGCCGTCACACGGGCAAAGCGGATCGTGGTGCTGGTGGGCAGCCGGCGGGCGCTGGCCCAGGCGGTGCGCACGCAGGGGGCGGGGCGGCGCTACACGGCGCTGGCGGAACGGCTGCGCCGGGGCGGTCGGGTGCTGGGAAGCTGGGCGCGCGGCGACGCCCTGCCGGCAACGACGTCTGGTGGGCCAGCGGAGAGCCGTCGGGCCGGGCAGACCACGCGGGGAGGGCGTCATGGCGCCTGAGGGAGGCGTCAGCTATGTCGGCCTGAGCGTGGCGGTGGGCGCTCCCCTGGACCCCACGGCGCGACGGCTTGTGGTGGGCGATCTCCACGGGGACTGGCCCACCCGGCTCCGTCTCCTGCGCCACGTCGGAGCCATTACCGAGGACGGGGAGCGCCTCCCCGGCTGGTGGCTGGCCCAACTTGGTGATCTGATCCATGGGGGACAGCCCTCCGGCGATGATGAGCGCTGCCTTGCCGAGGGACTGCGCCTGTTCGACGTCCTCCTGCTGGGCAACCATGAGCTGCCCCACGCCTATGGCGGGGCCGGCTTCCCGTCCTTCCTGGGCCAGGGACCGCTGCTGCCCGCGACGCGGGCAGCCCTGGCCACGGCAGTCAGTGCCGGCCGGTTTCAGGTGGCCGCCGCGGTGGACGGCTGGCTGCTCACCCACGCGGGCGTGCATCCTACCATGCAGGAGCGGTTCGCCCTGCCGACCGATGCCGCGGCCTGCGCCACGGCGCTCACGGACCGGTTTGTCGGGCGCCTGCGCCGTCGTACTCCCGACCCCCTCTTTGATGCTGTCGGCCAGGCGCGCGGTGGGGTGGAGCCCGTGGGGGGCCTGTTCTGGCTGGACTGGCACGACCTGCGCCGCGCCACGGCAGCCACTCGGGTCCCCCAGATCGTGGGCCACACGCCACGCCAGGCGCCCGAGCGCGCGGGCGACAGCCTGTGGTGTGTGGACGTGGGCGCCGCCCTGTCGGGCCAGGTCTGCGCCCTGCTGCGCCACGGGACGGACGGCGCCTGGGAACCCGTCGTGGTGACGGGACCGGGCATCGTCGCCCGGCGCCGGTAGGCAGCCGTCCTGTGTCCGCGCCTGATTCGGCCGCTCCCGGCTCCTCCCCCGCGGGCATGCTGCGCACCGTGATGCTGGCCCTGCTGGCGTACACCCTCTGCACGTGCGCGTTCTTCTGGCCGGTGGTGCGGGACGCCACAGCCGCCTTCCCCCAGGACCTGGGCGACCCACCCAGCCAGGCCTGGATCCTCGGGTGGTCCACCCACATCCTGCTGACCCATCCCACCCAGCTGTGGGACGCCAACATCTTCTATCCCACCCGGGGCGTGTTCGCCTACCAGGACAGCCTGCTGGGCTACGCTCCGGTGACCATGCCCCTGCTGCTCATCTCGGGCAACCTGCCCCTGACCTACAATGTCCTGTTCCTGCTCTCGTTCACCCTGTGCGGCGCCTGCGCCTTCCTGTTCATCCGCTACCTGCTGGGCGTGGCCGGCTGCGCCGCGCGGTCCCTCACGCCGGCAGCCCTCCTGGGCGGCCTGATCTACGCCTTTCTGCCGTTCAAGATGAGTCACCTGGGCCACCTCAACCTGCTGTCCGCCCAATGGCTCCCCCTCATCTTCCTGTGCTGGGAACGCGGGTGGCGCCGGGGCGGCCGGCTGCCCTGGGTGGGCCTGGGCCTCTGCGTCGTCCTGCAGGCGCTGTGCGCTCTCTACTACGCCATCTTCGCCGGGCTGGCCCTGCTGTTTCTGCTCGCCCTGCGCCTGCGCCGGGAGGGGGCGCGGGCCGCGCCGTGGCGTCCTCTGGCGCTGACGGGGGCCGGGACCGGCCTGGCCCTGTTGCCCGTGCTGCTCCCCTATATCCAGACGGTGCGCACCCTGGGAGGGACCCGCCCTCTGGGCCAGACGGTGGCCTTCTCGCCGGGCCTGCGTGACCTGCTCCACGCCAGCCCCCAGAGCGTCCTGTATGGCTGGACCGACCGCCTCGTCCCGCCCCACGCGCTCTCCTCCCCCCAGTACCTCTTCGTGGGCATTCTGCCCCTGGCCCTGGCCGTCGTGGGCGCGCGCGCGCTGCGTCGCCCACGACACCGGCGCGGGGCACTGGGGGCCGTGGCCAGCCAGCAGGCGCCCCTGCCCCGGCTCCCCCAGCACGGGGCGTCGTTGCGGCCCTATGTGGCGCTGGGCATCACCGCCGGGGTGCTGGCGCTGGGACCCTTCCTGCGCATCGGCGCGGAGCGTCCTGTCCTGCCCCTGCCCTACCTGATCCTGTATGCCCTGGTCCCCGGCTTTCAGGGTCTGCGCGACCCCGGGCGGTTCATGATCGTCGCCGGGCTCTGCCTGGCCGTGGCGGCCGCCTGGGGCGCGGCCACCGTGGTGTCGCGTCTGCCCCAGGCGCTCTCTCGGGGCAGAGCCCTTCCCCTGGTATGGGCTGCACTGGGTGCAGTGGTCCTGCTGGAGTATGCCCTCAGTCCCGTGGCCATGCCGCGGGTGGCCGTCGGCGCGGCAATCCCCCCGGTCTACCGCTGGCTGGCCCACCAGCCCCCCGCCACCGCCGTGCTGGAGCTGCCGATTGGGCTAGACACACGGCAGGTGTGGTCGCAGCAATGCCTGATGATGTACTACTCCACCTCTCACTGGCGCCCCATCGTCAACGGCACGGGCGGCTTCTCTCCCCCAGGATATGAGCGCCTGCTGCCCGTGCTGCAAAGCTTCCCGTCCGCGCGATCGTTGACCCTGCTGCGCGGGTGGGGCGTACGCTATGTGATCGTCCACAGGGCGTGGGTGGGTCGGGCGACGGCAGAGCACATCGACCGCGGAGCAACCGCGCGGCGCCTGCGCCTGGTGGGGCGCTGGGGCAACGACAGCGTCTATATCCTCTAACACCCGGGGCCGCCCCGGGCACGGCCTGGCAGGGCGGCAGGTCTGCTGGGGCGATCGCAGGGGAGAGGCGGACGAGTCCCCCGGCACGCGGCCTGGTCGTCGCGGGTGAGCGGGAGTCGTGCGTGCTCCGGGTGGACCAGCCGCCCGCGTGTCACGCGTCTCCCTCGGTTCTCGTGGCGCGCACGCCGTCGGCGATGCTCGGGGGGGCCAGCTCCCAGGAGGCTCTCCTGCTCCACGCGGATGCGGGCGCCCCCCGTGCCGCTGCGTGTGGGAGGCAGGCGCCAGCCGAGCCGGGTCTGGACAGGCCGGGGCAGCAACGCTCCCACCGCACGGAGGCGTCGCCGCGTCATTCCCGCCCCTCCGTGGCCGAGACAGCGCTGGTGCGGCGGAGTCGCCCCGCACCTGGGGAGAGCGTCACGGCGCCGGTGGCGATGTGCTCCAGGGCCCACAAGAGCGGCAGGTAGAGCCCCACAGCTTGGGCGGCCAGCCGGGGCGCCGCGTCCGGCGCCGTGTCGTCGGCCTGTCCCAGGGGCTCCCCATGGAGCCACAACCCCGCGGCGTCGCGCACGCCCCCACCAGCGTCCACCCAGAAGGCGCCGGTCCACAGCGGCCACGTCTCACCAGCGCCATCGCGCATCCACAGCCACGAGCCGACGGCATAGCGGGGCAGCACGCCGCTGCCGATGGCCTGGTAGACACGCCGCTCGTCCAGAGTCGGTGCGGTCCAGGCCAGCAGCCCGTCCAGAACGCGCGCCCGGCAGAGCCCTGTCTCCACCAACAACCGGTCGGCGGGCGACCAGGAGTCCAGCCCCACGGATGACCGTGCCTCCAGCGCTCGCCGCGCGTGCCCACCTGCGCGGCCCATCTGTGCGTCCAGGGCCGCCTGGTGCCCGGCGGCGACGGCGCGGAGCTCCGCCCGGGTCACACCCGTCAGGTCCAGCGCGGCGAACAGGACGCCCCACATGGACGCCGGGGAGTGGGTGTCCCACGGCGTCGCTCCAGAGCGGTCACGGACGATGGCCTCTGGGGCGCGGGTCCAGACGAAGGTGGCCGGCGCGGGCGGGACCAGATGGCGGCAGCACATGGCGACCGACCACTGGTCCGCGGTGTGCAGGCGGACATAGGCGTGGGCCACGCTGGTGGCGTCGATGACCAGAGCGCTGTCCATCACGGGCGCGAGCGGGCCAGCATCGGCGCACCAGGCGCGGGCCTCAGCAGACAGGCTCATCGTCTCTGTTCTCCTCCCAGGGCCTGCCGGGTCGTCTGCCGTCCTGCGCCCCGCTGTGGCATGTCGCGCCGCACGGGCAGCCGCAGGGCGCAGGCCCCCGCGCACAGCATACCGCCTGCACCTGGTGTGCCGCGACACGGGCTGCCGCGGAGTAGGCGTCTGCTCTCCCGTGGTGTGGCGCGATCCCTGTGTTTCTGGCCCTGCATCGCCACGCGCAGGAACGATGGTGGGTGCTGGAAGACGGGCGCACGCCAGCGTCTGGCGTGCGCCGGGCGATCGTCACGGCACGCGGGGTGTGCAGGGAGCGGCGCGTACGGAGAGCGGGGACGCGCCCTTGCTGTACGGTGACCGCGTTCTGGCGCCAGGAACCGTGGGCGGAACAGGCGTCGTGACTGCGTGCCGTGTGCCCGTGTCCTGGCTGTGTCGCGCCGTGCTGGTGGGGCGCCCTGCTGTCGCCCCAGGACATGGTGCGCAGCGGGTAGCTGTGGTCGCCAGCGGAATCCATGTGGCTGTAGGATGATGGCGTCGCGGGTGAACAGGCAGCACATGGAGGGGGAGAGGAGGAAGCGCATGATGGCCGCTCCGCGCCACTGGAGGGCGACACTCCTCCCGGTCCTGGTGGCGTTCCTGCTGGTCGGGCTTGCTCTGACCGTCTCAGCCCGGCCAGGTACAGGGGCCACGCCGTCCGTGGCGACCTCACCCCCACCCGGCCAGGAAACCTATCAGGGCTGCCCTCCTGCCGGCGATGGCGGCGACAGGGCCCTGAACCTGCTCAAGAATCGCAGTGACACAGGACGCTGGCGAGCCACGTCGCTCCCCGCGCTCCTCTCCCTGACCTGGCCTCGTGCCGTGGAGAAGGCGCGGCGCGCGGACTGGGCGCCTGGGGATCAGGCGCGTGTGTCCCAGAACGAAGGGCGGCCCGTTGTGGTTGAGGGCTACTGGCTCAAGCTGCGCCATGAGGGGCCGGAGTCAACAAACTGCCATGACGCGACCAGCCGGGACTATCACACGTGGTTGGGCGCCTCCGCCAGCGACACCAGGGCGCAGAGCCTGATTGCCGAGATCACCCCGCGCGTGGTGGCCCACAATCCCGGCTGGGGCGCCGAGCGCCGGATCCTGGCCCTGGCTGGCCAGCACGTGCGTCTCTCCGGCTGGCTGATGCTGGACCAGGAGCATCCTGAGCAGGCGGGCAAGACGCGGGAGACGCTGTGGGAGATCCACCCCATCCTGCGCATCGCCGTCGAGCGGCAGGGGACATGGATCGACCTGGCCACCGGAGCGCAGGACGCCGGCGGGACGGGGAGCGGTGTGGCCACAGCGACACCGCGAGCGACGGGCGCCGTGGCCACACCGCTCCCCACCGGGCATGGGGCCGTCCTGGTCCGCGTCTCCGTGTCTCCAGATCCGACCCGCGCGGGCACACCGACCACGATTGCCGTGACCGCGGACCAGAGGGCCAGTTGCACCGTCCGTGTGGTCTATGCCTCCGGGTCAGCCTCGACGGCGCGGGCGCTGGGGGACGCGCGGGTCGCTGGGTCGGGTGGCCTGGTCTCCTGGACCTGGACACCGCGCACGCGCACGCCCGGGCTGGCCACGGTGACGGTGCGCTGTACCCTGCGGGGGCGCACAGCCCAGGACACGGGCCACGTGACCATCCAGTAGCGGGCGCGCGCCCTGAGGGGCCACCGCACCCATCTGCACAGGACCATGGTCCCGTCCCTGCGCGACGCGCTGGCGACCCCAACGCCGCTCCAGAGAACGGTGGTCACTCCACGGGCCACCCACCCGACGAGGGCTGCGGACCCCAGCAGAGCGGTCATGGGTGGCGCACCAGCCGCCCACGATGAGCAGCGCACAGAGGAGCGCGTCCCATGTTCCCAGGCGGCCCAGGTCATCGTCCTGGGGCCTGTCCTCGTCCTCCGCCTGCTCCCCTTCCACGCTCATGGTCTGTCCTCCTCGGCCCTCCCGACGCGTTACCGCCGGGGTCAGCGTGCCTCAGTGGCGCTGGTGGGACGGCGCGCGGTGGCGCGCTCCCCCTATACTACAGGGATGCGCGCGCTGTCTTACCTCCTGCTCCTGATCTGGCGCTATCTCCCGCGGCGAGCGCGGCGGGTGGTCCTGTGGCGGATGAACTCCCACTGGATCGTGGCCGTGTACGCCATCGTGCCGCGCCACGACACCCATGTGCTGCTGGCCCAGCATCCGCATGACCACGGCCAGTGGCGTCTGCCGGGCGGGACTCTCAAGCGGCGGGAGCAGCCCGCTGAAGGCCTACGGCGAGAGCTTTGGGAGGAACTGGGGCTGGATGTGGTGAGCGTGCAGTTGATCCACTCCGAGATGCATGATCGGAGCGTGCAGCTATACTATCGCGTCGAGGTTGAGGGCGTCTTTCGGCCCAGTCTGGAGGTGACCGGCTGGCGACCATGGCCGTTAGATGCGCTGCCGGCTGATCTGTGGCCGCAACAGCGCCGGGCCATTGTGCTGGCCACGACCCCGTGATGGTCCGGGGAAACGACGGGCAGAGACACGGTGTGGTGAGGCTGCTGCGCGTTCGCGTGGCTGTTCTGCTGTCCAAGAGAGTGTGCGGGGAGTCGTGAGGGTCCGTCCCCACTGGCGTAGTGCTGGCCGACACACCCACCGCGGCGTCGCCTGATCGCCTGCTGCGCAGGGCTCGTAAATTATCGGAGAGAAGACAGACCTGCTCTGATGGTACGCTGAAATCCCTGAGAAGGAGCAGCACCACAAAAGGAGTCTGTCGCATGGAGTGTAGCGTAGGCAGC
>JAABUJ010005060.1_pt1 | contig 13447 bp, 18 predicted proteins | sample 5559131 | NCBI WGS metagenome assembly JAABUJ01 (sample SAMN10711875, study PRJNA513366) | rock metagenome | isolation source: Antarctica rocks | place: Antarctica: Victoria Land, Mt New Zealand nord | collected 2016-01-07
CCTCCACTCACACCACCGGCATAACGACTGACGCCTAATAGGTGTCCACCTAAAATAAGCGGACACTTAGCCAAAGCACCGCACACCGTTCGCCCTCCCGCGAGATGGGAAGATCACACGCTTACCCCCGAGCCAAGCTCGGACTCGACCTTTCCGCATGGATGGCGATCGTATTCGTCTGCGTAACGGTTTTCCTCGTCGGGTTCCGAATGCTTGCGATCCTGAGCTTTCCAACCCTCGCGGGCGGCGCATGGCTGATCGTCCGCAATCACCCGAAGATGTTCCAACTCTGGGGCTTGAGCCTCAACCAGAAGAGCTACTATGACCCGCGTAAATACTGAGCAGCTCAACATAGCCCGTGGTTCGCCAAGGCGGGAGCGGCCTGCAGCATCGTCCCGATCTCCCGCTTCGTTGGGCCAAGCATCTTCGCGCTCAAGGGTGGAGGCTATGGCTGCCTCTTCTCTCTGACGGGTTTGGATGAAGAGGGTCTGACAGAACAGGAGCTTGACGCGCGTGTCCGACAGATCGAAGGTGCGCTGCGGACCCTTCCAGAGGGATCGTGTCTTTATCAGTATGCCCGTGTGATGTCCGGTTTCGACCTTCCACGGCAGAAGCAGTATGCGAGCCAGGTCACGGAGACGTTCGCCAGCGATCGCTTGTTGTTTCTCCAGAAGAATGCGGCCTTCCGCCGGATCGATCTTCACTGGTGCCTCACCCTGGAGCCGTCGAAGCTCAAGACCTTCGACCGGAAGCCGCAGGAGAATGCGGTTGAGACATCGCGGATGCTCTCCGACCTGGAGAAAACCGCTACGCTGCTTGGAGGACATCTCGGAAGCTCGCTCGGTCTGAAGCTCCTCAACAAGAACGAAACCTTCCAGTTCTTTAGCTATCTGTTCAACCTTGAGGAATGGGCCGCACAGGACCAGCTCCGCAGCGACACAGGTGTCGACCGCCAGATCGTAAAGAGTCCCGTCTCTTGGCACAGCGATCATGTTCAGGTCGGTCAGCGGCACGTCCAGATGTTTGCCATGAAGACGACGCCGGAAGCATCGCGCCCATGCCAGTTCTCCGGCTTGCTCACCCTTGACTGTGACAGCGTGCTTTGCTCGACATGGCGAGTGAAGTCCGCCTCCGCTGCTCGCAGCGAAATCGATGCCCAGGAGAAGTTCATCTCTTTCTTCAAGGTCGGCGTTTTGACACGCGTGATGAGCGGGCGCGACACGGCTTCGCTTGATACTGGAGCCGGAGCGAAAGCGGCCAATAACAGCGTTGACGACCTGAGCGACGTAATCCGCTCGCTCGACAAGAAAGCTCAGGGCGAGTTTTCACTTCGCTTACTGGTGGCGGCCAATAGCCCGGAGCAGCTTCGGTCATGCTCCCCGGCTGTGCATCGGGTCTTCGTCGATGCCCGCGCACAGGTGATGGAGGAGACTCTTGGGAATCTGTCTGCCTTCTATGCCATGTTCCCCGGCAATCACAAATTCAATGTGTTCCCGATGTGGCTGTCCGAGGATCATCATGCTCGCCTCTCCTCTGTGTTCGCGCCGCATATCGGACATCCCCAGTCTGAGGACCTGGATTCCGAATACCTCAACATCTTCGAGACCCGAACACGGACTCCGTTCTTCCAGGACGTGTATGTGGACGGTGTCCGGGTCATGCTGATCATCGGCCCTACAGGGACTGGCAAATCGGTTCACGGAAACCAGATCATTTCGCTGGAGCAGAAGTACGGTGGTTTCACGTACATCTTCGACATCGGCGGCAGCTATGAAAGCGTCGTCGAGCTATATGGCGGCAAGGTTGATCGTGTTGGCAAGGACGGTCCGCGTATCAATCCGTTCGCGTTGGAGCCGACAGAAAGCAATATCAAGTTCCTCTACTCATTTGTGAAGCTGTTGCTGACGAACGGCGGCGCGGGGCTTGAACCGGAAGATGACGATGTGATTCATAAGGCCGTACAGGATATGTACATGCTCGATGCCGCCAATCGCCGACTTTCCAATCTCTACCTACCTAAAAAGCTTCAACGCTACCTGTCGAAGTGGATCGGAAGTGGTCTCTACAACGCTGTATTCGACAACGTGGAGGACAGCCTTTCGCTCTCCCGGCTACAGTGTTTCGATTTCCAGGGAGTGAACAACGAGCAGTACGCTGACCTAATTGAGCCGCTGATGGTCTGGTTGCTTCGGAGGATCAACGATGTCCTCTACAACCCCGCCAATCTAGGTGTTTCCAAACACATTCTGATCGAAGAGATCTTCTCTTCGATGAAGAACAAGCAGCTTTTGGATGGTGCGTTGGCTTCGATCAAGACCGTCCGTAAGAACTTGGGTGGTGTGACCCTGATCGGCCAATCCGCCGATGACCTCGGAGCCAACGCCGACAGCATCGTGAATTCCTGCACCTCGTTCCTATTCCTCAAGGATGCCACCTTCAACCGGAAGCGGTATGCCGAACTGTTCAAGATGAACGAACAACAACTCGCTCTCTTCGAGAGCTTGCAGGACCGGGAAGGACTTTACATGCGGCGCGACGGACTGACGAAGGTCGTCACCCTCAATCTCGACAGCCGCAGTTATGCGACGTTTTCGACCAAGCCGAAGGATCGCGTTCGTCGCACCAAGTTGATCGACAAGTACGGACTTACCGAGGGCATTACTCGATTCGCCCAGGGCGAGGCTGTGTAACCACTCTCCGAAACCACAACAACAAGGGCCACCCATGAAACCGCTGATCCGATTCACCACCCCGCTCGCCGTCTCGTTTCTCCTTTCGCTTGCCTGTGGTTTCGCGCAAGCGTCGACCACACCCGAACCACACCACCTCCAGCCGAACGCGCCGCGTTCCGTCACGGTATCCGAGGCGCAGACGCCTCCTGTGATTCGCGCCGGCCTCTTGCAATCAACGCTCATTTTGCTGCCGGCAGAGGAGAAGATCGCCACGGTGTTCGGCGGCGACACGGTGGATTGGGTTTTCGATGCGGGGCACGTTGCCAGCCGGTTCATCAGCGTGAAGCCGAAACTCGCAAACACGACGACAGACATACATATCGTCTCCGACCACGGGAACGAATACACCCTGCAGTTGCAGGAGATCTCGAACGACGCTGACGTTCACTTCGATTCAAAGGTGTTCATCGTCCCCAGCGATAAAGCGGCCAAGGACAAGTTGACCGACTTACCAGTATTCGTTCCCGCAGCCGAATTGGACAAGGCAAAGGCGGAAACGGCGGCAGCCAAGGCCGCACAGGTTGCGGAAGTGAAGGCGGAGGCAAGCAAAGCAGAAACCTATCGAAGTCAGTATCCCGGAAGTCTGCACTTCGACTTCACGTGGGATGAGAAGAAGGGCAAAGAGCTTGGCCTGCAGCAGATCTGGCACGACGACAAGTTCACCTATCTGCGAGGCCAATTCCAGGAAACCCCAGCGCTCTACGAGCTGAAGGACGGCAAGGGATCGCTCATCAACTTCGATTACAACGCTGGCCTGTACACCGTTCCGAAGCAGATCGATCACGGTTATCTCGCCATCGGCAAGAAGCGTGTGGACTTCCATCGTAGCGAGGAGAAGAACTAACCATGCCTGAGCTCAATGAAAATTCGCCCGCTACCGTCCCGGCCCAGCGTGAAGCCGTTGGACCAGTCAAGAAGAGCACCCCCGTCATCGTCGCGCTCATCGCCATCGTGGCCTTGATCGGTATCGCCAACATTTCGAGCCTCGTCAGTGGCAAGAAGAAGTCCGCCCCGGTAAGCGCGCTGCCGATGCGTCCTTCCACCGCAAACGCGCAGCAGGTTTCGAGCTTCCAGACTATGCAGCAGATGCAGGCTCGGAAGGATTCCGACGACCGGCAACGGCAGCAGGAACTTGCGGCCCAGATGCAACAGCTTCAACAGGAGCAGGCTGTCCCCGGCCCAGAGGCCGACGGGACACCGAAGATGACCGCCGCGCAGCGTGACGCCATCTACGGAAATAGCTCCAACGCTCCAAAACAGACCTCCAACGTGTCTCAGGCCCAGGCGGAGGCAAAGCAGAAAGTGCTGGAGCGGGAGAAGATGCATCAGGATGCTGTCAATAGCGACACCGTAGCCATCGACTTCAGTCACCCTAATGTTGCCGCGCTCGGTTCGCCTGCGACGACCGCGTTGCTCGGCGAGCGAGAGGAAATGTCCCCGAAGGCGTCGGCAGAGACTATCGTCTCCAATGCGCCCGGAACCGTAAAAGCGTCGGATTCAGAGCAGACGAAACCACTGGCTAAGAATGACTCAATGCCCCTTATAACTTCGACGGCTATCAGGGTCGCCTCTATCAAGTCTTCGAGGGAACGGTTCTCGAGGGCGTGGTGACGAACCATATCGACGGCGGGCTGGCGGGGCCGATTCTCATCATGCTGACCACGGACTACTACTCGCACGACCATCAGCAGCTTCTCATGCCCCAAGGGACCAGATTGATTGGTACGGTGCAGAGCGTCGGAAATGCCCAGCAACGGAAGATGTTTGTAACATTTCATCGTGCCGTATGCCCGGACGGCTTCTCGCTCCAGTTGGACAAGTACGTTGGTCTCGATCCGATTGGGACTACTGGTCTCGCCACCAACATCGACCACGGCTACCTTCAGGCATTCGCAGCAGCTGCGGCAGTTGGCGGGCTGGGAGGTCTCGCCCAGATTGGCAACAGTGGCAGTGTTCTCTCGCCGTCAACGCAGATTCGTGACGGCATCTCGGAGCAGTCGGCGAATGAGGGCGAACAGATCCTCAATCACTTCCTCAACCGTTTGCCGATCATCACGCTCAAAGAGGGGTCTCGCGCCCGCGTTTACATCGGCACCGACATCCTGATCCCTTCCTACGCTGATCATCGAGTCGATCCAACACTGTAATCACCACTGAAGATGTCGCCGGAGGCATACATGAAGTCCCGTATTCCCAAAATCTGGTTGTCACTCGCATTGGCCGTCCCGGTCGCTTACGCCGCCGCCCAGGCTGTACGAACGGATACGCTCAGCATGGTCATTGAAACTCTGCTCTTCAATGCCAACGTACCGGCTCGCTTCTGTGAGGTCGTGACCAACCTAAAGACGCTCCCGGAGCGGATGAACCCCACCTGCTCTGAGTGCAATCAGTTCTAACCCATAAGGAGTCACTATGAAGTTCAATCTCAGAAAGCGAAACAAGTATCTACTCGCAGGCGGATTGCTGCTCGCGACGGCTACGCCGAGCTTTGCTCTCTTCGGCATCGGCGATATCGTCTTCGATCCCACGAGCTATGCCAGTCTTGTGTCCCAGCTCACCACGCTGGAGTCGCAATACAACATGCTCAAAAACAACGTCACCCACTTCTCGTTCAAGCAGCAGTGGCAGACGACGCTCAACTCACTCAAGACCGCGAATGTAGCAAATATGTTCGGGGAGACCGTTGGGTTCAGCGTTGCGCTCAACAGTAATTCACCGAGTGCCTCAACGATGGCCTGGAAGACAGCCAACGTTCCGGTCAACAGTACGACCACCAGCTACCTCCAAGGTCAAACCGTTGGGAACAGCGCACAGCTTTCCCAACTCGCGATGGTGGAAATGTCCGATTCGATCTCGCCGGACTGCCTCACGGCAGTCGGCCAGTATCGGACGACTCGTGGCCAGAACGCCACCGCGAACGGGTCGCTGTCGCAGCAGCAGTTCGATGCGACTTCGGCAACGAACAGCGAGGTTCAGCAATTAAACCTCCTGAACGCAGCCCAGGCGCAGCAACTGAGCGAGGCACAGTCGCAGGGTGCCATGCAGGTGTGTCTCGCTTCCCAGATGACCGTGGCCAACATGCAACAGCGTAATGCCGCAGCGCAGGACCTGAATACAGCAGCGACGATTCAAGCCCAGCGAGCAGCCGCTGACACCAGCGCGGCCAATGAAGGAAATACCTGGAAGACGTACCTGCCTTAACCCGGAGAAGCAATGCTGACAGCTATCAACACGAAGATTCTCCTTGCAATTCTTGCGGCACTGACCGTCATTGGCGGTGCCGCGCTTTATCAACGCGACCAAGCGGCCAAGACAGCTGCTGCAGCCGCCAAAGCAGCCGCAATCCTTCAAATGCAGAGGGATGACGACGAGTACCTGAAACAGGAAAACGAAGCCCTTCGAAAGCAAGTCGAAGCGGAGAAAAAGCGGCACAGTTCGGCCACTGCCCATGAAGGCAAGACCTGGAAGACGTACGTTCCCTAAACCGCAAGCATCCTAATTCTGAGAGAGAACACCGTTATGGCCTCCATAGTCTTGTTAGCGCAAGCCCTTCCGTCCGCAAGTTCCGGCGTCGATTGGCTGTATCAGTTCACCAACAATCTGACCAACCTCACAACGCAGAATGGCGGGGCACTTACTCAGCTTGGGATGACCGAATTGAGCTGCATCGCCCTCTTTACGCTCATCAGCATGGTGGTGAATTGGCAGACCTCAAGCATGACGTTCCGGTTGCATCATCATCAGGTTCAAGCGGGTGATCTGACCAAGTTCCTACTTCAGCTCATCATTTGCTGTTTGCTGGAAAATTATTGGGTCAATCCGTTCCCTGGAGCGAGCTTCGGGATCAATCATTTCTTCTCGTATATCGCTCAGGCCATGGTCGCAGCCTTCGACCAAAGTTCGCTCGACTCGCTGCTCCAATTGCTCAAGACTGCTGGCGACAACACCGCCATGCCGTCCATCACTGCGCCGGTATAAATTCTGGCGTACTTCCTTGTATAGATCATGCTTGGGTTGGCGTCTGCCATCCTCTTTGTCATCAACTGTAGCTCGTTCATTCTGTACGGGGTAACGGCCTTGTTCGGCCCGATCTTCGTTCCGCTTCTGATGACTAAGACGTTCCGAGGCAAGTTCTTTAGCTTTCTCGATGTCCTGATCAGCTTTGCGATGATCCGTGCGGTAGCGGCGGCTTTTATCTTCGTCTGGTCTGGCTTTATGAACGCCTTCATCCAGCAAACGTTCAACGGCAATTATTCGATGGAGATGTGGCTGGCCAATCTCATCCCATGTCTCATGGTTTTCATAGCCTTCGTCGTCAACATGCTCTTCATACCCAGCATGACCCAGGCGATCTTCGGCGGGGCTTCAGGGATGGCGGGAAATATGAGTGGTGCTGTTACCAAGGTAGTTTCAATGGCAGCTGTAGTAGCTGCAGCAGGGTAAACAATGTTTTGGACCTTTCTTCAATATCTCTCCATTCGACGCTTGGGTCTTGCCAGGCCAATACTAACGGCCTTCCTAGCAGTCCTGCTCTGCTGCTTGATCGCAGGATCGATATACGCCGCCGTGGTTTTCCACGCTCTTACCGAAAGGAATAGTGCTCCTCATGTCCAGCGCCACTCTACCCACTGAATCTCGGCTCTCGCCGGCCCAATCGCTGCTCACGGACGAGATTGGGAACGAGGTCTACGCTTCGCACTATGCGGAACGTAAAATGAGCCGGTTCGTCATCGGAGCGGAGACCGTTCTGTTACTCGGAGCGTTTGGCCTTATCTTCTCTTTGGCTCATCGTCCTATTGCCAATCGGTACATTCGCATTGACGAGATGGGTCGCGCTCAAGCCATCGCTTACACCGACCTAAATTACAGCCCCCGTGAGGGTGAGGTCCGGACCTACCTGACGGACTGGGCGAACTACAGGTACACAGTCAACCGAGACACTATCGCCAAGAAGTATCCGCTCAACTACTACTTCCTCTCGCAGACATTGGCCTCGCAGCTCATGACCCAGGACAACCAGAATCACCTCGTCTCCCAGATCGTTGGCGGCCAAGTCGAACAGAGCGAAGTGGAGGTCAAGAACGTCACCATCACCACGATGTCCGAGGAGACGGTTCAGGGCGCAACCATCGCTCGTGGAACGGCGCTTGTCACCATCGACAAGCTCTACTCGCAACAGAACTCGCGGGAACCGAGGACCGAGCATTGGTTGCTGAGCGTGACCTACTATCTGAACCCAAAGCAGGTAAGCGATCAGGCCCATATCTTCCCGCAGTTTGAGACGATCAATCCGCTTGGATTGACCATTACCGAGTTCCACGAGAACCGAATGTCGGTCGCTCCGATTTCCCCGGCGGCTAACGCCCCAGTCGACTCGCTGGCACCACAGTCCTCCACAGGAGGCCCGAGATGAGCTACCACCTGATTTTGCCCTTCTTCCCAGAAGAGTTGCGCGAGCTCTTGCTTGACCCATCGATCTCCGACTTGATGATCAACGGAACGACGGGCGTCTACGCGGACCGAGATGGTGTCGTGCAGCATATTCGGCTGTCCACGCCGTATACTAACGAGCGGCTGCAGGCAGCTATCGAGCGCGTTGCCCGAATCCTTGGCCAGGACCTAACAACTCAAAATCCGATCCTAAATACCCGATTGCCGGACGGTTCCCGTGTCGCCGTCGTAGGAGCGCCATCCTCAATCAATGGCCCGACTCTTACCATTCGCAAATTCAACCGCTGGTATACGTCGGATGAGCTGATCGAATCCGGCAGTATGCCGAAGCATGTTCGTGACACCGTGGTGGAACTGATTGGAGCCAAGAAGAACGGGATCATCAGCGGCGGAACCGGTTCGGGTAAGACGACCTTGATGAAGGCGTTCCTTGACCACATCCCGGCTAACGAGCGATTGCTCATCATCGAGCAACCCGCAGAGTTGAAAGTCGCTCATCCAAATGCCGTCCGATGGGAGGCCGTGGAGGAGATCCCGGGGCAAGTCGCAATCACTCCGAGTGAGCTATTGGCGGCTGCTCTCCGTCATCGTCCCGACCGAATCATCATGGGAGAGATCCGTAATGAATGCGGCTATGACCTGCTCCAGGCGATGAATACAGGCCACGGCGGAACGCTTTCAACTATCCACGCAAAGTCGGCATGGGACGCTCTGAATCGGCTCTCCAATCTTGCTCTAAGTGCCAGGCCGAATTTGAATCATGCCTTCATGCGGTCGGAGACCGCAGAAGCCATCGACTTCGTGCTCTATTGCGAACGTGACCATACAGGCCGGCGTCGCGTGCGTGAGTTGATTATGGTCAACGGCTATAACCATGCGGACCAGAGCTTCCAGACCGAGGAGGTCTACCGCGCTTCCGCAGCCTGACGCCCAGTCCAAACGCTAGAGAGCCCAACCCGTACCGAGGTCTTACCGATGCACCCTCATGCTTCCAATCCGGCTGCACAGCCCCACCTGTCTCTAAACGCTTTCAGCGTGCCGTCCCTGAGCCGCGAAGACCGCAACGGTGGTGGCGAAACACCGTCCTTTCAGGGAACTCTAGCCAGCAGTAATGAGCAGCGCTTTGGGCGAACATCCGCAGCCAAGAAGCGAGACGATGACTTCGGTCCGATGAGGGATCAGCCGTTTCGTATCCCGTCCTCTACTCGGGGTCACGCTTCGGGGCCAAAACCGGCGCCCTGCGGCACGGCGCTCTTCTGCTTCGACTACGTCGCCCTGCGGGTTACGGTTTCCAGCTACGCCGGACCCTCCGCAAATGCAGAGCTTGGCACTTGGGAGCCGGGCCCACTCGCTCGGCTTCGCCAGGTGTGACCCGAGCAGGATACGGGAAATTCAACAACACGGAGATCACAACCATGTACTCAAACAAAGTCACCCTCATCGGCTTCCTCGGCAACGACGCAGAAGTTCACACCAACGACAACCGCAGCTTTACCACTCTCTCGCTGGCAACCAAGAGTTCCTACAAGAAGGACGGCCAGTACATCTCGCACACCGAATGGCACCGTTGCGTGATCTTCGGCAAACTCGCAGAGTTCGCCGGCACGCTGAAGAAGGGCGCTCATCTGCAGGTGGAAGGCGAACTGCGGAGCCGGGAGTACGAGACCAAGAAGGTCGGCAAGAAGGCAGTCCAGAAGAAGACCATCTGGGAGATTCGGGTGAACTCAATTCTCAAGCTGGACCGGGCGGAGAAGGCAAGCCCGGAAGAGCAGGAGACCGAACCTCAACTTTCTTAGGAAGCGGCCGCATAAGCCGCTTTGCCCCATCAACTCGGGAGCCCGGTAGACGCCGGGCTTCCAGCACTGTGAGACTGGCAATGAACACGAAGATATCCCTCGAGTTCCTAACCCGCTGCTTCCGTCCCGAAGAGACGATTGCGCTGCTGTTGCGGCGGGAGAACCCGCTCTCGACAACACAGCGGATCGTTCGCCTGGAGCAGGCCATTGCGCCACGCTATCTCGCTTGGCTGGCCTATCAGAATCACAACGGCACGAACGTCTACGTCGCTGCCAATCCGCTTCACTCCGGCAGTCGCAAACGGACCAAAGAGAGCATCGCGGAAGTTCGCCATCTCTATATAGATATTCATGAGGATGGCGACAACAGACTGGCAGCACTTCAAGAGTCAGAAGATGTGCCGGTTCCGAGCGTCGTTCTTTCGACTTCGCCCGACAAGTATCAGGTTCTTTGGCGGGTCGAGGGCTTCGATTTTGACCAGCAGGAATCAACCCTGAAACTGCTCGCCATTGCCTTTGGCGGCGACTCAGCCTGTACCGACCGCAACCGCGTTCTCCGTGTGCCCGGGTTCCGCAACTGCAAGTATGATCCAGCGCACCCGGTCACGGCTGGATATCCCAGCGACTCGACATGTCATCCGGCGGACTTTCGGCTGGACGGTCGGCTTCTTTCATCGCCCTTACCGATTGCTGGCAATACCCGGACTTCTCCCAGCCGCAAGAACACGCGTTCCGAGCAGGATTGGGTGTGGGTCGTCCAGCAGCTATCGCTTGGTAAGGATGCCGAGACGCTAACGGTTGCGCTCGCTTCCCGACGCTTGAATAAGCCCCACCCTGTCTACTACGCACAACGCACGATTGACATCGCATCGGCCCGCCTTTCGTTGCTCGAAGGCATGACGATTGATCACGTGATCGAGATGCTGGAACGTCGCCGATCGGCGGAGATTCCGGCTGTCATTTGCTCATCCCGAGCGCGGGAGATTGCGACCACCGCTCAGCGCATGATTGCCCGTCAGACTTTTGCTTCCAACCACCAACCCAAGGAGAACAACAATGCCACTGCTTGAAGTCGTCCAAACCCGTCAGATCAGCGCCTCGATTCGCCTCACTGACACAACCGCAACGCAGGTCGATCAGTACGCCGCATTCATTCGCGCTTGCGCCGACGATGTTGTCGAACAAGCTCTCGCCTATGTCTTCAGTAAAGACCGCGACTTCCAGGACTTTCTGAAGACACCGGAAGCCCGAAAGGTCTCTTCTACGCTTCGCATTCGGAAGGCACCCGCAGCCGAGGCTCCTGAGCTGATGCCTCAGAAGCCTGCTCCAGCATCGGTTGCCGCCGCTTCATCGCCAGCAAAAAGCGCATGATCCTTCATTCCATTCCGGGGCAGAGCCACTACGGTGCTGCGCACCGGAAGAATGTTGACACTCCATCCCTTGGAGGGTCGTGCAGAGGGCCGTTTAGTTAGCAGTGGCGAACCACCTTAGAAACAGCCGTATGCAGACACCAGGTTACTTGTCGCTAACTTCGGTTCGCGGCAAGTAACCGACGCAACTCAAGAGAAAGGCATCCAGATGAAACGCCTTGCTGTCGGCGCACCAGCGCCTCCCAAACGCCTCATAACGCGCGACCGTCGCTCGTGCAGCTTTGGTACGAAGCTAACGAAAAATGAAGAGGTCGAGCTTCAGCAGGCGGCCACGTCAAGCGGAAAGTGCGCCGCGGAATGGGCCCGCGAGGTTCTCTTGCGTGAGGCGCGACGTTCTGCCGATGACCCATTTTTTATCGAGCTAATCGCAACCCGCATGATTCTCTTGAATTTACTTAAGCCGCTCGCTATGGGCCAGCCAGTCACGTCCGAGGACTTCGCACGCATCAGCGCGACGGTGCGGAATGACAAGCGGAAAGTGGCTCACGAAATCCAACAGCAGTACCTGCCCGCATCACCGAAGGGGGCTTAATATGGCAAACCAATGGGGACGGAGGGAGACCATTATCTGGCCTTCTCATGTACCGATCTTGAGCTACACGGCTGTCGCGACCGCTTTCCTATGCACCTGCTTGTTTGTCTGGCAAAGACTGAACTTCTCGCTTGCTCCCTTACAGAAGAGCTACATCACTGAGTACCTGCGTTCCCAGGTGGGAACCACGTTCAAGGCCCACCAAAGCTACCGTCTCCTCTACCTAGGAGGCGGAAAGACCAAGGTACGGCTTGCACTTCCGGCGGACTTCGCCGAAGGAAATACCACTGGGCCTAATGGCAAAACGTTCCCGGTTGCATTATCCGAATTAGCCAAGCTTCAAGGCTACCGCTGGTTCTTCCGTGGGCCTACTGAGAAGCTGGCGGACACCTCTGTGCATCGCTGGCTTGGAACTGCGGTCTATGAAGGAGAAGGCGTGCTGAGGCTCTTCACCGTGAGTCTGGTTGAAGGGGCGGCCTGCTTGGCAATGATGCTTTGGTTCGCAGTTCCGCGCGATATACGGCGCTTCAAACAGATGAAGTATGGTCGCATCCTGCGTGGACCGCAGATGCTTTCGCCGGAAGAATTCAATAAGCAGCAGAGGGGCGACGGCATCGGTTTCAAGACGACCGACTTAGGAAAAATGATGCGGATTCCGCTGCGGAAAGAAGCGCAGCACTTCCAGATCATGGGAGATACCGGCGTCGGGAAGACCCAGCTCATTATGCAAATTCTTCGCCAGATTCGAGAGCGGGGGGATTCGGCGATCATCTACGATCCCGCCTGCGAATACCTCCAGCGGTTCTACGACAGCAAGCGGGGAGATGTTGTTCTGAACCCGCTTGACGAGCGTTGCCCCTACTGGGGTCCCGCGCAGGAGATGGCCTCGAACGCGGAGGCCGATGCCATTGCGGCTTCGCTCTATCAGCCGGCAACCGATGTAAAGGACGAGTTCTTCCATCAGACCCCCGCCCAAATATTTGCTCATCTTCTGAAGAAGGGTCCGACCGCCCATCAACTTGCTGAATGGATGGCGAACAGTGACACGCTGGAAACTCTGGTAGCGGGCACGGAGATGTCCTTCTATATCGATCGCAAGGCGGGACCGCAGCGGGCCGGTGTCCTGGCGTCCCTTGGATTGGTGGCAAAATGCTCCCGCATCCTGCCGGAAAAAGCGCAAACCAATGGCACTTGGAATGCCCGGACTTGGGCCAAGGAACGCAAGGGTTGGGTGTTCATTACCTCGCGTCCCGCAGAGCGGGAAACACTCCGTCCATTGCACTCGCTATGGATAGATTTGCTCGTCATGCGCCTGCTCACCGCACCCCAGGCGGGACAGAAGCCGGTTTGGTTTGTAATCGACGAGCTGGCAAGCCTGCTGTCAAGGGCGGAGTAAAAGTGGACCAGTGCGGCGGAGCAAAAGGGAGCCATTTTCAGTTGTGAAGAGCTTCGAGGTTGCGGGGGCTGAGGGCTCTGGAGCGTAGCGGAAGAGGCCTCAGCCCCCGC
>JAABUJ010005061.1_pt1 | contig 13445 bp, 11 predicted proteins | sample 5559131 | NCBI WGS metagenome assembly JAABUJ01 (sample SAMN10711875, study PRJNA513366) | rock metagenome | isolation source: Antarctica rocks | place: Antarctica: Victoria Land, Mt New Zealand nord | collected 2016-01-07
ATGACTGGTTGCTACGCTCAGATTTCGTGCTCAACTTGCACATGTGAGAGCGAAAAACTGTGAACTGAAAAGATTAGACACCCTCCATTTTAGAACAAAGCTTCTCTAATGCACAATTTGGTCACGATATTAGCCATACCTCTACCATGCGGTCATTGATGCTGCCCTGGAGAAGTGGAAGGAGTTTATTCAAGAACTTCAGTCTTCGGAGAGCGTGGTGATTCTCGATGGATGTCTCTTTGGCTATCTCACGTGGAGTCTCTTCCCATTGGATATTCCAACTGTGGAGATCCAACGCTATCTCTCACAGGTCGAACACATCATCCATCCCACTCATCCCTGCCTCATCTACCTGTATCAACAGGATGTTGCTTATGCCTTGGAAAGGATTTGTAAACGGAGGGGGAATGAAACGAGGGCGTGGCTCATGACTCAAGCGACCCAGTCATCCTATGGAAGACGACGAGAGCTTCAGGGATTTGGTGGAATGGTAACATACTGGAAGGACTTCCGGGTCCTTATTGATGCTGCATTCACCCGTTTCAATGATTCCAAGCTGGGTTTAGAGAATTCGGCAGGAGATTGGAAAACATATGAGCGAACCGTTTTAGACTTCCTTGATCTGCCAATGGAGGAGGTTGCAGCCGTTTCTCCCTCCTTCCAGGAACAGCTTGTCGGTACGTACCACTTCGAGGAAGGAAGCAGTCGCGTCTTGCTGGAAAAAGACCAGCTCATGGTCGATGGTATCCCACTCATCTGGCAGCGAACGAAACTCATCCCACGAACTCGTAATGTGTTCGCCGTCGAGTCCTTGCCATTCCAGATAGCTTTTGAAGAAGATATACATGGAAACATCACAGGGATGAGAGCAACTGGGCCAGAACTGTTGCATGGGATGGTTGATCATCTGTTTATCCGAAAAAACACAGGATGAGAATTGCTTGGAACAGGAGACTCCAGTAGCATCTCTGAAGAGCAAAGATCGAGAAGAGGAGTCTCTCGTTTTCGCGTAGGCTCGATTCCTTTGTGGTGGAACTACCTCCCGTGCGGCTTCTCAAGTGTGTCACACCAGTCAAGGCTCTCCGCTTCGCTCCGATGAACGTGCCCCTACTCCCTTCTCTCCCACCTGCACGGCCTTGACAAGGAGTGGCCTTATGACAATCAACCCGCACCGGGAGTCGGGAACGCGGTTCGGGCTGCGACAGACGTTAGGCAGGCAAGAGCGATCTTCGGGGACAGTTCACAGTTGGTTGGCATGGACGCTTCGGGAACCGCTTGGGCAACTCCGTTGAAGCAGGGCTTTATGCCTCTGCTAGATTCTTTACCAAAGTGCAAGATTTTTCGAGTATCAACGATCCAGCGTTTCTCCGCTGATTGTCATATTTCTGACTAAGTGGATATCATATTTTCGGCTATCAAACACATTGCTGAAGCAGAAGCACACATATAGACGATGCTCTCATTTTCGGGAATGAGTGTAGTGAATACACACTCTCGACCGTGCGGTGCTTTGGGTTTCCAAAGCACCGCACGGTCACGCTCTATCGCAGCAGAAGGGCAATGGCGAGTACCTACAGAACCTAATAGCGTTGAGAACACTGCTCCTTCATATCGATTGTGCCTGAGCAAGGAATGTGCGAAGGCTTGTACCAACCTGACGACCAATTTCCACAGGAGGAAGAGCAGCGAGTGTATCTGAGAACACCTCTATTCCAATGGACGGAGTTGCATCGATTTCCTTGAATATTTGAAGGAGTCCAAGCAGGTCGAAGCTACCAGTTCCCGGCAGTAATCGATGGTGTAACGATTCTTCTTTCAGCGATCCCTCTCTCTGAAGAGGGGCATCGGAGAGTTGTAGAACAAAGATACGGTCTCCTGGAATAGTTCGTAACAGGTCGTTGTCTTGCTGCCCTCGGAAGTAGTGCCAGGTATCAAAGACTAATCCACCGTTCGAGCGATTCGCCCGACGCACTATTTCCCATGCAGTCGCCAAATCGGGAATGCCCGAAAAAGGCATAAACTCTAGTTGAACGCGCAGACCGTGCTCGGCAGCTCGATCACATATCCCTGCGAAGCTTTCTATCCCAACATCGACAGGAATAGGCGTCCCAAAGGTCTCGATCACACTGATTGACTCGGCTCCAAACGTGGCAGCCATCGCCAACACCTCGTCCACATTGAAATGCGTGAAGGCAATGTCTTCTGGTGAAGTGGAAGGAGGAGGCGTCCGTAACTGTTGCGGAAGCCATGTGGTGAGTGGATCAATGACTGCTACCTTCACACCACTCTCTTCTACGAGGCCACGCATCTGCTCGTTGGAGAGACCACTCTCTTGTGCATTGTGATAGACAAGGGGGAACAGGGAAATACTCGAAAAGCCGCCAGCAGTGGCTGCAGCGAGGAGCTCTTGCAAGGAAGCTCCAAAAAGTGTTCCACACCATAAGCGCAACGGAGCCGTATCAAGCTTGTTTGTCATTTTCAGTTTCCTCTCTTTACAGAGCAGATGATGTAGAGAGGATTGCCTCCCTCAATACCTGCTCTGTTCGACATGAGATAGTGTCATTGTAAGAAGGTGAGCATTTGGGTAGTAAGGGTATTAGGTTGCTCTTCGGGCAGCCAGTGCCCACTGTTGGCAAGCACACCCCCTTGAACATGAGTGGCAAGTCTTTGCATCTGTTTGAACACGGTGTCCCTGGCACCATGATCGCCACCAAGTGCAAGTACTGGCATGGGCAACTTTTTCTGCTCATATCCTTTATTGTCTGCAATGTCTTGAAAAAGAGCGCGGTAGTATTCAAATCCTGCATGTAAGCTAGCTGGTACCGCATAGTGACGGACGTACTCGTTGATGTCGGTGTTGGTGAACGCCGTTTGGATAAAGGAGTAGTTATGGTAAAACCATGCGAGATAGACGCGTACCTTCCCACTTACCAGTTCCTCTGGAAGATCGGGGATCACGTGAAATCCGAACTGCCATGCCCCACTAATTCCTTGCTTCCCACTGGCGATTCCAGTTGGAGAGCCAGGTGCAGAGATAGCTGGAAACTGGTACAAACTCGTGTCTGGGATCGGAGCTTCTAAGATAATCAGGCGACGAACTTCATTCGGATGAGCGGCAGCATAGGCATAGGCGACCATACCACCAATATCGTGACCGACGAGAGAAATCTTCGCATAACCCAACTGATGAATGAGCTGATAGACATCGCTCGCCAACGTCTTCTTGTCATAGCAGCAACTAGGAGCCGCCGAATCACCCGCCCCACGTAAGTCAGGGACGATGACGCGGTAGTGTTGAGCAAGTACGGGCAAGGTCTTGCGCCACTCATACCATGTCTCAGGCCAGCCATGTAGCAAGACCAGAGGCGTACCGACACCTCCTATAACATAATGATAGTGAATCCCATTGACTGTCGTGACATGACTGGAAAAATCGTGGGGAAGGGGAAGTGTATCACTCTGTCGTGCAGATACTGTGGATCGTCCTTGAGCAGAACGTGGCAGAATCAACACGCCTGTGAGCAAAGTAAGTACGACAAGCACAATGACTATGAACACACCTTGTCTTCGCATTATTTTTTAATCCTTTTCATGAGGAGGGTACTTCCTCCTTACTGAGTGAACACCACATCATCAGAGATGTCATTGCCTACGTCATCACGGTTCTCAACGACCCCTTGAAGCATAACTGCATTAGCATATACTGAGTTCGGCGTCATAGGTGTCTCCGTTTCCTCTTACTGAGAAGATTGTGATTGCTGCCAACTTGGATCAATAGCAAGGTGGCGGCGCGTGAACTTCCACTCTCCATCTACCTTTTTCAAGGTGTCGGTGTAGACTGCCGTAGTCACCACGGCGGGATGTCCCTCTCGCTCGAGAACGACAAGGTATGAGGTGGCCGAAGCAGTAACATTATCTCCCTCAACGACGTGATTCACTGAGAGATGACGTTTACCTTTCGACAAACCAGCTTCGAGTTTGCTTTCAAGTTCTCGTAAGGCCGTCTTCCCCTGTGCTGTACCAAATCCTGCATCAAGGACGCCATCGTCAGTCCATGTCGAGAGCCAGGTGTCAATATCGTTGGTATCGACGGCAAGAACGTAGCGAGTACACAGTTCGATGATTTGCGCTTTGTTTTCGGATGTCAAAGCCATTCTTAACTCCTTCTTAAAGAATACATGCCTGCTGTGTAGAAAGAGGAAGGAACTTTTTTAGAGAGCATTGACTAAAAAATATGACAAGGAAGCGGAGATGTCTTCTACTTTCAAGCAAGCAACAATGAAATGCTGTACAACACAGGAGGGTGATATCCTATGTCCTGCAGAGCATCTCTCCTCTATTTTCCCTTCCAGTCTTAACTATACTGATGAAGCGTTTGAAAACCGTTGGAGATTCGTTTCATGAGTCAACTACACATCGCACTGCTTGGTATGCCAGAGATTCGTCATAACGAGCAGATTCTCACCTTTCCTACACGCAAAACGTTAGCACTTTTCCTGTACCTGATTGTAGAGGGTGGTATGCATTCTCGCGAAAAACTCGCCACGCTCTTCTGGCCGGAGAGCGATTCGGCCCATAGCCGAGGGGCACTCCGCTATACGCTGGCATATCTACGTGCAGCCTTACGCGAGAAGGCGAACGAGAATACATCTCACATGCACGTTGAACGCCTCTCTCTCGGTGTTGATGTGCATTCAGCCCTCGAAGTAGATTGCTGGAGAGTCCATTCAGCCTTTCTACACGCTCATTCGTCTTCTGGAAAAATGCAGTATCAGGTACATGAGCAACAGAGTACCATCCTTCAACTTCAAGCAGCGGTTGCGTACTATCGTGGTCCATTTCTCGAAGGGTTTTCTCTTGGAGATGCTCCTGCCTTTGATGATTGGGTGGGTGTTCAGCGCAATATTTGGCATCAGCGTTTGAGTACAATTCTCAACCAACTTGTCCAATTACAAATGGACAAAGGTGACCTTATCGCTGCTGTGGAGACTGCTTCTGTATGGGTCGCCCATGATCCCCTCAATGAGTTGGCGTATCAACAACTTATGAGCATTCAGGCCGCATTGGGCGAACGTGATGCTGCTCTACGCACCTATACCGCTTGCCAAACGCTGCTTGCACGAGAATTGAACATCTCCCCAGCAGAAGAAATAACAGAGATGGCAGAACGCATTCGGAAGGGCGAAGGAGTTCATCACACACAACCAACTGTCTCCCCTTTGTTGGGACATCGCTCCTCGTTCGTCTCTTTCGTTGGTCCCCTTATTGGACGAAGAGATGCGTACACAATGCTCACTCAGCAGTATCACCTCGTGAGCCAGGGTCAGAGCCAATGTGTGATTTTGGAAGGAGAGGCTGGAATTGGGAAGACACGACTTGCGACGGACTTTCTTACCTGGGCAACGACGCAAGGAGCAGAGGTACTCCATGGACAAGCGTTTGAGTCAGGAGGCCATCTTCCCTACCAGCCGCTTGTCGAGGCACTACGCACCTCTCTAAAAAAGCATGAGAACGTGCTCAATGAACTCCTGTCGGATGTCTTGTTGGCTGAACTGAGCCACATCCTCCCTGAACTACGTGTTCGTTACCCTCACGTACCTCCTTTTACTCAGGATGAAGTTGTTGCACGCATTCGCCTCTTTGAGGCGATCATGCATCTCAGCAGAGTTCTTGCCAAGGGCAAGCCGCTCGTGCTTTTTATTGACGATGTGCATTGGACTGATGCTATCTCGCTCGACGTTCTCCAGTATCTTGGACGACGATGGCAAGAGGAACAGGTCGCAGTTCTCCTCCTGGTCAGCCTACGTTCAGAAGAACTTTATACGAGACAGGCTGTAACAACATGGCTTTCTACTATAGAGCGCAGTCTTCCTATGACCCGCTTACCGCTAAAAAGGCTTTCCTATGAAGAAACAGTCCATCTCGTGCAGCATGTGGAAGACGCACACCGGAAAGAGAACAAAGAAGTAAGAACTATTCCGCAGGTCATGCCACCTCAGGCACATGTGAAGCGTGAGGAAACGCTCAGTGAATGGGTATTTCGAGAAACACAGGGAAATCCTTTCTATGTGTTAGAAACACTCACGGCTCTGCTCGATAAAGGTTTGCTTACTTCCCATCCACTGACGCCTGGAACATGGATGCATGATTTTGTAATTGCTGTGCAGCAGGAGAGAACATTGCATCATTTTCTTCCACCTCGTATTGAGATGGTTATCCGCTCGCGGATACTCTCTTTGACCCCTACTGCATTGAAGCTGCTCATGGCAGGTGCTGTTCTTGGCGATGATTTTACCTTTGAGCAACTCTGCTTCGTGGCAGATGTGGCAGAGGACATCGGATTGCAGGCACTCGATGAGGTGGTACAACGACATGTCCTTTGCATATCAGATTCAGGTCGCGACCGCATGACTCCTGAGTGCTATCTCTTCACACACGAAAAAATTCGTGACGTGGTCTATACTGAGGCGGGTGAGACGCGCAGGCGTCTCTTTCATCAGCGAGCTTTTCTTTCTCTGCAAGTGAGCGGATTTCCTCCTGCAACACTGGCGTATCACGCACTTCGTGCCAAGCTTGCAGAACCCGCCTTTCATTTGAGTATAGCAGCAGGTGAGGCCGCTATGCAGGTCTTCGCTCTTCAAGACGCCATTGCATTCTATGAGCAAGCACGGCAGGTAGCAACAACCCTTGAAGATGTCACCCCTCAACACACACATAGACGCATTCGCGAGCAACAGCATCTCTTTCTCCGTTTAGGTCGCGCGTATGAACTTGTCGTTTTGTGGGAACAGGCAAAAACGGTCTATCAGAATATGCTCACGTTTGCACGTGAGGTACACGACCCTGGAATGGAATGGAAGGCACTCACTCGCTTGGCGGTGGTGCTCACTCAGCAAGCCTTTGATGTGAACATTGTGAAGCTCCTTCTTCTTCAAGCACGACAGGTAGCAACGGCGAGTGGGAATGTGGAAGGAAGAGCGGAGACTGCGTGGCATTTAGCCCAATTAGGTGGCTACGCACGAGACTTAGCAGCCTACATAGGACAGGGAGAGCAAGCGTTACAGGTGGCTCGCGATCTGGGAGTGATCGAGCAGTTCGTAGATGGAGCAAATGGTATCGCACTCACAAATGCACAGGTACAACGTTGGGAGGAAACAGCTGTTTATCAGGAAGAGGCCATCACCTATGCGGAGGAAGCAAGTCAGCTCTACGCAACGTTAGGCGAACATATCATGGAGATAAATACCCATTGCCTCTTAGCAGCAGCTTGTGTTCAAGGAGGAAGACCACAATCCGCTCTCTCTGCAGCTCGTACAGCCCGTGCGTTAAGTGTGAGAATAGACAATACCTGGGGTAGAGTCTACAGTACATTGCCCTTATCATGGAGCTTACAAGAGTGCGGTGAATATGAACAAGCACTGGAGATCGCGCAAGAGGGTGTGACAAGTGCCCGAACGATGGATAATCGGCAGTTGTTGTGTAGAAATCTCGCGGCTCTCGGCTTTGTCTACGAAGAGGCTCTGCTTCAAGGTGAGAATGCCTATGCCGCCTATCAAGAGGCGTTGGCACTTAATAGAACTTTTCCAGGGCAGCCGTATGAAGAGGTACTCACTGCGAAGCTGTGTGCTGCATGCATCCTTCTGGACAAGTGGGAGGAGGCGTATGCCTACGCGCTCGAGGCGATTGCAGCAAGGAGCAAACCTGTAACGCTCCTCACAGGTGCAACACGCTGGTACGAGACACAAGCATTACTTCGGCAAGGAGACGTGAAGCATGCTCAGGAAGACATACAGGTCTTTGGGAGGAGAATTGGGGAGAACAGGCGGTATCGCATTCCTTACTTGCGCTCACTCGCTGTACTCGCACAATGGCAAGAAGAACGAGAAAAGGCAGTTGAACATTTGCAAGCTGCAACTCAGCTTGCCGAAGCGATTGGTGTCCCAAGCGATCAGTGGCAGATAGACGTTGCATTAGCAGAATTGTACCACTTGAACGGGAAGAAAGAGCTTGCTGACTGGGCTTTTGCGAGAGCGGCTACGGTTGTACGAGAGCTTACAAAGAAGATAAGGAATGAGTCTTTACGAGCACATTTTCTCATGACACCTCAAGTACAGTCACTCTTCGTTCTAACGCAAAAGGCGATGGATGATCAATGTCTATGACGCGCTCCCACTGGTTGCGTTGAAAATAATACAGTTCTAATGAATGAAAGAGACAGTTGCGAGGGAGAGAACCCTTGCTACAAAAGAGCACCGCATATGCTCTCTTGCAAAGTCGATGGTGTTCCGTTGCAAAGTCTCTCTCGCTTCACCGCAAAGACGCCTCTGCTTTAGAGCAAAGTCGAATATGTCACCACAAATGCTCTCCTGCGAAGTCACAAGTGACAGCTCCCTGATGTTCTGCCACCCAAGCCCTGGATAACGTGTCGCATGTCCGCGACGCGTGCATCCTGGCTCTTTGTCAGCCGTTCCGAGAAGCTAGACGAAAAACAACGCAAGCGAGTTGAGCAAATCCGAGGGGCCACCCTGATCTTGACAATGCGTATCTCCTGAGTCAAGGCTTTGTAATGATGCTCGCAGAGCGACGTGAGCAGGATTTGGATACGTGGCTGCACAAGGCTGAACGAAGTAGTATACCTGAGTTTCAGGGGTTCGCGAATGGCATTCGTCGTGACTACGCCGCGGTCAAGGCAGCCTTCTCATCAGAGATCAGTAATGGTCAGGTCGAGGGGCAGGTTCACCGTTTAAAGTTGCAAAAACGTCAAGTCTTCGGCAGAGCAAATTTTGACTTGCTTCGGCTACGTGTGCTCCATCACACTTAACCTCTTCTGGTATATTGAAAACTCACTCTTTCACACACTTTTGCGACCATCCTCTCTCCGTAAATCAAGCAGGCATGTGTGAGAGGGAAGAGGCAGTAAGTTCAATCTGTTTAAGAGATGATGCCGAAGATGAGTAACACAATCCAGACCAATCCTACCAAGGGAGGAACTACATATGTTGCTAAAGTGGTAGAAGAAATGGGCTATTTAACCTGTTCCCGCCTCGCCATAGTCATCTGAAATTCTGGAATCACCTCGCGATGAAATGCCTTGATTGAGTCCCAGACATATTTTGTCTCGCTTGTGTGTATGCCCAGAGAATGGTAAGGACGAAACCCAGACATATGATAGTGAGCAGTACGGATTTTGGAGGAGATGGTCTACTATACAGTACGCTCACAATGCTTAGCAGTACGGACTCGAAAACCAGAAAGAAGTTCAACCGATTATGAAACATAGCATCTATATGTAGCCCATGCTCCCACAATCGATTAATCTGATCATTATCCAAACTTTCAGGCATAAGGGTCTCCTTTATGTGAAGTATCATTTACATTCAAGCCTACCGCAGAGAAGTTTGTGAACTACTCCTTTACTAGGAAAACGAAAAGAGTCGTAAAAAATCCAATGATTCCTAGTGATGGGCAAGGTTGTAGATAGTACCAAGGAATCTCTCTGAGCAAGCAGGCACACTTTTGGTATTGGTGGCGAAGTCGGCCCTCCTATCAAGCAGCCTCTTTCATGAAGCGAGCAAAGTGTGAAAGAGGGGTGGAGTGTGGGGCAATGCCCTCCAACCAGTCATGCATCCGACAGATATTGATGGCAGTTGCGATCACGACATGTTGAAGATGGGTGCGAGGCTCTCCAATGTAACGTGAGCGGCGTAAGCCCATTCGACGCACCCCTTGGGCATGGACGCCTTCTACTCCTGCTCGCCCAGCATACTCTTTCTTGAACTCTTCGGTCTGCTCCAGTTTTCGGGCAGCATCTAAGACACCGACTCTTGTGATGGGGGGTCTCCCGAACTTTTGATGAGAAATATCGCTTACTTGCTTGTGAGAGAAGAGCGATACTGCTACACTGATGCCATCAGGACAAATATCTGAGAGCGTCTAAGAAAGAGTCTCTGCGATGGCAAGCCCTACAACACCGACCTTGCTCCCCGATCCTACGCGTTTGCACCTAGTACGCCTAGAAGCCTTGCCTCACTCACTCACAGCTCTCGTCGAGACGATCTCCAAAGAGGCAGAATGCCCTGTGTGCCAAAAGTCGTCAGAAAAGGTTCATTCCAGATATGTACGATGCGCGGCAGATTTACCGTGGATGGGCTGGGCCGTTCGCCTTGAACTGCATACACGTCGTTTCTTTTGTCTTAATCATGACTGTGTTCGTCAGATTTTTACGGAACGGCTTCCCACCGTCATTGCTCCCTCCGCTCGTCGTACCATGCGACTCACGGATATCTTCACTCTCATTGGATTTGCTTTGGGCGGCGAGGCGGGAAAACGGTTGGTTGCAGGCATGGGTCTTTCCACCAGCCCAGATACTTTGCTCGGACTCATTCGCGCACAGCAAGATCGTCAGATCCCTACGCCACGAGTTCTGGGCGTTGATGATTTCTCATTTTGCAAGCGGAGAACCTACGGAACCATCCTGATCGACCTGGAACGGCGAGTACCAATTGAGTTGCTTCCAGATCGAGAAGCAAGCAGCCTGACAACATGGTTAGAGGAGCATCCAGGTGTGGAGATTATTAGTCGTGATCGTGGGGGCCCGTATGCCGATGGTGCTAGAAAGGGAGCACCTCAGGCACAACAGGTAGCCGACCGCTGGCATCTGCTCTCGAACCTCAGTGAAACCATGAAAGGCTTCTTTCTCAATAAGCAATCGCTGCTCAAATCCCTGGTTCAAAAGCCATCGGAGGACATTTCTAAGAAAGAGGCTTCTCAACTTGGTCCCTGGTATGCTGGAATGGCTTTGAGCAAGCGTCAGGAGGAAAAGAGCATCCAACTCCATCAAGAGCGGGTAGAACGGTACCACCAGATACAGACGCTCTTTGCTAAAAAGGTGGACACGGCGACCATTGCCCGACAGGTTGGCATCAGCCGCCAAAGCGTCTATTCGTATCTGAAGATGACAGAGCCACCAGCAAGGACACGTCTTCATCGCCAATACAAACCCCTGATTGACCCCTACAAAGAGTATCTGGTCAAGAGATGGAACGATGGGTGCCGAAATGCACAGTTGGTCTATCGAGAAATCCAAGAGCAGGGCTATACTGGCTCAGATCAGCCGATTGTCCGCTTCTTTGCTCAGTTTCGGGAGATGAAAGATATGCGCAAGTTCAAACAGGTCGATCCCTCGCAAGAAACTCCTGTCAAAGCTCCTCCAAAGCGTCCACCAACGGCTTCCCAAGTGGCGCATTGGATCACCTTTAAAGAAGAGCAACGTCTCGACTGGCAGCAGAAGTACCTGACTCAGCTCTGTCAAATGGATCCACAAATTGCCCAAACCTACAATCTCATCCAAGACTTTACCAGCATGCTGCGTGAGCGGCAGGGAGAACGCCTGGACACATGGCTCCAGGAAGTGGAAGAACAAGGGGTACCAGAACTTCGGAGTTTTGCTCAAGGATTGAAAAGGGACTATGATGCTGTGAAAGCTGGGCTCACCCTCCAATGGAGTCAAGGGCCTGTGGAGGGACATGTCCATCGGTTGAAGCTTCTCAAGAGACAAATGTATGGAAAAGCGAGCTTCCAAACGTTACGCAAGCGGGTGCTGCAATGCTCCTAGTAAAAGCGATCAAGAGGGACACGTTCCCGAATCATCAAAAGATCGGGAGACCCGTGATGGGTACCATATATGTGCAGTATCTCCTGGAATAAAACCTTGCCCAGCTAACAGACAAGGGGGAAAAAGCGAAACGTCCTCAGAGAGTGCATCACACGGTTAGATACCATATAATAGAGTCAGTTGTATCTTCAAGTGTGGATACCAGAAAGGATTTCTGATGCTTGCCCTCCTCTTGACGCTTGGACTCCTTGGTGTTGGAACTCTTCTGCTCGTGGTTGGGGCCGACTGGTTTGTCGATGGCGCAGGTGATCTGGCACACGCTCTTGGGGTCAGTGCTCTGGTCGTGGGAGTGCTGCTCGCTGGATTGGAACCAGAAGAAATGTTGACTGCTGCTATTGCTTCGGCACGCGGTGCTCCAACGCTTGCCGTTGGCAACGTCATTGGCACCAACGTCACCATTGTGACGCTCGCTCTTGGCCTCTCCGCACTCATTTTTCCCATGACCATCGACCGGAGTGTGCGACGACAGGCCCTCATTGCCACCCTCGTGTCGATCATCCCTGTGGTGCTGCTCTTCTTAGGGGTCGTGACTCAACTCGAAGGCGTCTTCCTGCTGATCGTGTTTGTTGGCTACACTATCTTCTTGTTTCGCACAGATCGAGAGGCGGTCAAGCGCGTAGCCGAGCCTGAAGGCGACGATGATGATGACAAGGAGCAAGACCAACACCTCCAAGCACGTCCTCGCCTTCATTGGAAACCTGTGTTGCTCACCATTGGTGGCTTAGCTGCAATGGCGGTGGGCGGTCCAGCCATTGTGGAAGGTGCCCTCCGTCTCGCACAGACCATCGGTCTGAGTCAAGGAGCCGTGGGAGCAACCATCGTGTCACTTGGAACGGGAGCAGAGATGATCGCTCTGGGAGTGAGTGCCGCACGCAAGAAACGATCCGATATTCTGGTTGGTGGTATTCTTGGCTCCTTTGCCTACAACTTGCTGGTCACACTTGGATTAGCCGCGACGATTCGCTCGATTCCAGTGGACCCCCACGTCACCTTCATTGCCCTCCCCGTCATGGTGGGTGTTCATCTCGTTCTTTTAGCTCTAGTGTGGTATGGAAAAATTACACGATGGATGGGTGGTCTGCTGGTAGGAGCGTATGTTGCCTACCTCATTGCAGTGGTAGTGGCTTAGCAGTGGAGCATGATGACGACAGCCGTATTCCTCATCCTTCCGTTCCATCCTTCTCGAAGGACAACGAAAGCTGTACGATGAAGGATTGCACCACGTTTCGTCTGCGCTGCGCCTTTGGCTCACACCGAATGATGACATGCCACTCTACATCAGTTGGTCCCCACAAAGGGAGTTGTGGAAGTTGATACGGATGCTGGTAGAGGCGAGGATTTCCTACTCGTAAGAGATGCGTATCATCCGGTTGCCACTCGACTGCATATTTTGACAAGGGATACTCTGCATATTCGAGCGTGAGAGTATCTTGGAAAATGTTCACGAAGGTTTCTTGCCCTGCCAGTCCTTGCTCTCCATACAGCAAAAAGTTCCGAAATTTTGCATATCCGGCTTTGTTCAACACTCTCGTCTCGCCAATCGCAGAAAAGGTACGATAGAGGAGTTCTGGTTCTGGGTGCGTTCCGCGCTGCCAATTCAACACCTGTGCAGGGCTGTGGCTGCCATCATCCCGATCTTCATGAGCCATATGGTAGAGTAGGACGCCGACGAGGTACACAGAGTGCCCTTTTCCAACGTCCCCTCTCCGAACCCGCCGTGCAACTTTCATTGCAACGGGCTCTCTAGTGACACCGTGTTTCCGTTCTTGAC
>JAABUJ010005062.1_pt1 | contig 13442 bp, 9 predicted proteins | sample 5559131 | NCBI WGS metagenome assembly JAABUJ01 (sample SAMN10711875, study PRJNA513366) | rock metagenome | isolation source: Antarctica rocks | place: Antarctica: Victoria Land, Mt New Zealand nord | collected 2016-01-07
CCATGCTCTTTTTCTCGCTGCTGGTGGTCGTCGTCTTCTCCTTCGCGTTCGAGCCCACCGCCGCAGTCAGCCGTCAGGTTGCAGGCGGCATCCTCTGGATTGTCCTCCTCTTCGCCTCCACCTCCGCACTCAACCAGTCGTGGACGCGCGAGCAGCGCAATCACGTCCTCGACGCGCAGCGCATGACTCCCTCCGCCGCGTCGGCGCTCTTTCTTGGCAAAGCTCTCGGCAACTTCATCTTTGTGACCGTCGTTGAACTGGTCCTCGCACCCATCTTCACGGTGTTCTACAACCTGCACGCGCTGGGCGAGCCGTGGCTGCTGTTGCTCGTCCTTCCGCTTGGAACCTGGGCCATCGTCTCGAACGGAACCTTCTTCGCCGCGCTTGGCCTGCGCACCCGCAACCGCGAGATGATGTTGCCGCTCGTGCTCTTCCCTATCTCCATCCCTGCGCTGCTGGCGATGATTCAGGCAACCACCGCCATCCTGACCGGAGAGTTCGAGCCCGGCCTCTGGATCAAGCTCCTCGCCGGCTACGACATCATCTTCACCACTGTCTGCCTGCTTTTGTTCGAGGTCGTCCTTAACGCGGAATAAAAGCGTGCGCAAAGTAGAACCAGAAGCTTCTTCAATCGTCTTTAGTTGTCATCCCCGCAGGGGATCTGCGTTTGCACTTGTCGTCACCACCAACTCCGCACCCGTCTTCCTCTGTGTACTTGCATCCTCTCTTAGCGAGCTTTGCGCACGGTTTTGTCGAGCCCACAATATGGCCCATACCAACAAGCGGTAAAATCGGAGCATGGCGCAGACTGCCCAACCCGCCGGCCGTACCTCCTTCATCCTAGGCTCCGCCTGGTTTGCCGCGACGCTAGCCGTCCTGGTCTACGGCTTCCACCTGGCCATCTTCGTCGCCCCCACGGAAGCCACCATGGGCAACGTCCAGCGCATCTTCTACTGGCACGTCCCCTCGGCGATGCTTGCGCTCGTCTTTCCGTACGTCAACTTCGCTGCATCGATCGCCTTTCTCGCGCTGCGCCGCCGCAATCCATTCGCTGCCCTCAACGCGGATGCCATTGCTATCGCCGCTGCGGAAGTGACCATAGTCTTCACCAGCATCGGCCTGGTGACTGGCATGCTCTGGGGCAAGGCCGTCTGGGGCATCTGGTGGACTTGGAGTCCGCGCCTGACGACCTTCCTGTTGCTCTGGCTGCTCTACGCCGCCTACCTGATGACTCGCCGCCTCTCGGTTACAGGGCAGACCTCGACCCTCAGCGCAGTGCTCTCCATCTTCGCCGCGGTGGACGTACCGATCGTGTACATGTCGATCCGGTGGTGGCGCGACCAGCATCCGTCGCCGGTTTTTGGTGAGGACGGAAGTTTGGATACGAGCATGTGGCCAGCCTTCCTGTGGAACATCGCAGGGTGGGCTATGTGGGGACTTTTGATCCTCGTGGTCCGCTACTACCTGGAACGCCGCCGCCAGCGTGCCCACGAAGAAGCGACTCTCCGCGCGCTCGAAGATTCGCTCTACCCGCAGAACGGCCTGAACTCCCCGCTCGATCCCAGAAATCAGGAGCGGAACAATGCACTTTGATGGTTGGAACACAATCGAAGGCCGCCACCTGGTCTTCGCCTACGCAGCCGTAATCCTCATCCAGGGCAGCTACTTCGCCTGGGTCCTCGCCCAGTGGAACAAGCTGGCGTCCGCAGAAAAAAGAACAGCGAAGCGGACTTAAAACGCCCAAGCTTCGCTGTCCAAGGAGACAACCGGCGGCAAGTACGTTTTGCCCACGCCTCGCCGTCCTCCCATGTAAACCCGGACTACCGTTCGAAGTTTCGAACAGCCACCGTTGCCAATGTCCTGGAGACCCCATTCCTGGTTGTCATTCCCGCAGGGAATCTTGGTTGCTTGTCATGACAACGGCATCGTCCTACTTTGCGTACATAGCATCCTCTACTTAGCGAACTTTGCGCACGCTTCTCCTTTCGTCAGCTCATCTCACCTTGCCCACCCGCACCCACGCCGATAGACTCGCAGCAGTGCGTCTGCCCTCCACCCACATATCACCCAGCGCTTGTTTGCTCCTTCTGCTGCTACTGTTCGCCGCAGGTTGTCGCCGCAGCACGTTCCCTGACTACCCTGCGGGCTACCGGGAGTTTGCGTACGTCGCCAACTCAGGTTCGGATACAGTCTCGATTCTTGACCTCGTCTATCTCCGCACCGATCGCACCCTCAGGGTAGGCGCGGACCCCGTAGCGGTTGCCGCCAGCCCTGTGCGCGACGAGGTCTACGTTGTGAGCGCGCAACCGCAGCAAACGTCGGGCGCGCTCGCAGTCATCGACACGCGCAGCAACTCGGTTGCGGCAACGATCCCATTGCAGCGCAACCCCCGAGCGTTAACCTTGAATCACCCAGGCAGCCGCGCCTACGTAGCCAACGCCGGCTCCAGCTCCATCAGCGTGCTCGATCTCGCCGCGCGCCGCAGTGTGGCTTCTATTTCAACCTCCGGACCTCCCGGCGACCTTCTGCTTGCCCCGGACGCCCGCACGCTGGTCGTCGCGCTTCCCTCAACCGGCAGCGTGGCTCTCTTCTCCGTCAACGAACCCTCCGCGCCTCCGCCCTCTACCCTGCATCCCCACCCTGCGGCAGCGTCGATCACCGGCCCCGCACTGGTGCCCCGAGCCACGTTCTCAAGATGTCCCGGTGCAACCTCGCCGGTCATCCTGCCAGACTCGTCCAAGGCCTTTATCGCCTGCCCGGGCAGCAACCAGGTCCTCGTCCTCAGTCTCGCGGCCGCACCCTCTACCTGGGCCGCCCAGCAGGATCCCACGCTCATGAAAGACCACCAGGTAGCGCTACTCGACACCGGGCGCGGACCAACTCACCTGACCATGAAGCCTGACGGTGGCGAGATCTTCGTCTCCAACTCTGCTTCGGACAGCGTCTCCGAAATCGCCACAGAAACCAACGAGGTCGGGTCCACCTACCCGATCGGCAACCGTCCCACAGAGGGCCTTGTGAGCGCGGATAACAGCGCGCTCTGGATCGCCGACTCGGGCGCGGATTCCCTTTCGCTCTACTCCATCTCCGATGGCAAGCTGGTCTCGAGCATCCGCACCGGCGTATCGCCCGCCGCACTTGCGTTTTCAGCGGACGAGCAGCTCCTGCTCGCCGCCGACCAGACCTCAGGCGATGTAGCGCTCATCCGCACCACCAGCCGTCTCGGCCCCGCGCTTTTCACCCTGCTTCCATCCGGCTCTGCCCCATCAGCAATCGCCGTAAAGGCCATGCAGCCGCATCGCTAGCCGGATTCCATTGCTGTCAGGGTCGTCATCCTGAACGCAGTGAAGCATCCCTGTATTCGCCAAAGTTGGAACGCCGTACATCATTGCGAATCAGCGATAGCACACGCTCCCATTTCTTCGCGATTCCGCACCTTCCGTCTCTGGGAGGGAGCAGGGCCCTTCAGCGCGCTGAACTCCGGACCTAAAGCAGAGGGGATTTAGTCCCGGAGATTAACCCTGCACCGCCTCTGGCAGGCGAAACCGCATCGCAGCCACACCTTTGCGATACTGAACACTGCGCTCACATAGAACCAGCAGCACCCAAAGGATCAGCAAGTGTCCGAGTCAGACTTCGAAAAAAATCTCTACGACCTTCGCCTCGACAAACTCCGCCAGATCGGTGAACTGGGTGTAGCCCAGGGCCTCTCCCTCGCAGAAGCCACCTACCCCAACAGCTTTGCCGCGTCCGCCACCGTGCCCGAGCTGCGCGCCAGGTACATCGACAACGACGCCCCCACGACAGCCGAGCAGTTCGAATCCACACGCGTTGAAGCTTCCATCGCCGGCCGCGTCATGCAGATTCGCGTCCAGGGCAAAGCCGGCTTCGCCCAACTGCAACAGGGCGGCCTGCGCCTGCAAATCTACGTACGCAAGGACGAAGTCGGCGAAGACCAGTTCGCCATCTACAAGCTCCTCGATCTTGGCGACCACATCGGCGTCTCCGGCTACCTCTTCGTCACGCGCACGGGAGAAACGACGCTGCACGTCACCAGCCTGCGCTTCCTCACCAAAGCAATGCTCGCGCTGCCGGACAAATATCACGGCCTTGAAGACGTGGAGTTGCGTTACCGCCAGCGCTACGTCGACCTGTTCATGAACACAGGCCACTCCGCCAAGCAGTCCGAGCACGGCCCCGCACCCGAGGTGAACGAGACGGGTGAATCCGCACCGCTCCACGAAGCTCCGCCACCCAACGTCCGCGAAGTCTTCGTCAAGCGCGCCAAAATTCTTAAGGCCATGCGCAAGTTCTTCGACGACCGCGGCTTCCTCGAAGTAGAAACCCCCATGATGCACTCGGTCGCGGGCGGCGCAACGGCGCGTCCGTTCACCACCCATCACAACGCGCTCGACCTCCCTCTCTACCTCCGCATCGCACCCGAGCTTTACCTCAAGCGCCTGGTAGTCGGCGGCATGGACCGCGTCTACGAGATCAACCGCAACTTCCGCAACGAAGGCGTAAGCACCCAACACAACCCCGAATTCACCATGCTCGAGTTCTACCAGGCCTACAGCAACTACCACGACCTGATGGACCTAACCGAGGAGCTAATCAAGTTCGTAGCCATGGAAGTAAACGGCACGACTAAGACGGAATTCAACGGGAATGAGATCGACCTGGGTAAGTGGACGAAGTTATCCATGCGGGAAGCCATTATCAAGTTCTGGTTTCCGGGGTTCGGTCCCAGACCGAACTACGATATGTTCGAATCTGAGGGAGCTTTCAGAGAAGGAATAATACGCGCCTTGAACCACATCGATTCTTCGGCGGTTGGCCCAAACGACCCCATTCTGCTTGCCCGCTTCTTGCTTCAACCAATTCTTCAAGATCTTGAAATGGAAACTGGACTCGGCCATGCAGTCGCAGACCTGTTTGAAGCAGTCGCAGAACACCGTCTTATCGAACCCACCATCATCTACGACTTCCCCCTGGCAGTAAGCCCGCTCTCGAAGGTCAAACCAGACGAACCCGACTGGGTAGAACGCTTCGAGTTCTACATAGGCGGCTTCGAAGTAGGCAACGCCTTCTCCGAACTCAACGACCCGGACGACCAGCGCCGCCGCTTCGAGCAACAGGTCGCCGACAAGGCACGTGGCGACGAAGAAGCCATGGAGATGGACGAAGACTACGTCCGCGCACTAGGCTACGGCCTTCCACCCACCGCCGGCGAAGGCATCGGCATCGACCGCCTCACCATGCTCCTCACCGGCTCCCGCAGCATCCGCGACGTAATCCTCTTCCCTCTCCTCCGCCCTCACAACAAACCAGGCGAATAAACAAAGCCAGAGCGTGCGCAATGTTCGCTAAGTAGAAGATGCAAAGTTCGCAAAATACTTCGCGTACTTCTTGTTGTCATCCCCGCAGGGGATCTGTGTTTGTTCCGTCAAAGTGGACGCGCGCCCCGTCAGGAAACCCTATTTTGCGAACTTTGCGCATGCTTTGGTTTTACCTCCTTCTTCATCTTCTTCACCACAAAGGCAATGCTCGTCTCATTCATAGCCTTTACCGCATCGCTATGGGCCCGCTTCAGCACACCATCTACAGCTTTTTCGCCTGTTGGCGCGACTGCACGTTCGCTGGCCACCATCACATCTCCCAGCCTGATTGCCTTCGCCGCAACCTTCAACTTCGCCCCGCCTCCGGGGCCTTTCTGCTGCACGATGAAGCCAGCCTTATGCAGCGAAGCAAACAACCTCCGCACCATCACTGGTCCTGTCCCCAGCGCTTCAGCCAGCATTAGGGATGTGTGCAGCTTCTCCGGAGCCTCGGCCAACTCGCGAGCAGCCGTACGCTCATTGCATAGCGTCCATTCTGTGCCATGTCGAGCAAGCTATCACACGTCGACATCCCGAGGGCGAGGACGCAACGACGTAACAGCAGCTCCTGCGCTGCGCATCGGAATGAAGACACAGAACACAAACAGAAATCTGCTACCCTGCCACAGTGAATATCCTCTTTGTCGGTGACATCTTCGGCTCCGCCGGCCGCAACATCGCACGCGAACACCTTCCCCACCTCATCGAAACCCACGCCGTTGATCTGCTGGTCATCAACGGCGAAAACGCAGCCGGCGGCTTTGGTATTACACCCTCGCTGGCCGAAGAGATCTTCGACCTCGGCGCGCACGTCATCACCACCGGCAACCATATCTGGGATAAGCGCGAGATCTTCGAGTACATGAACGTCGCGCCCGACTCGCACGTTCGCGGCCGCCGCATCCTCCGCCCAGCCAACTACTCCACCAAAACTCCTGGGTTCGGCCTCTACGAAGGCACATTGGAGAACGGTCAAAAGTACGCCGTCATCAACCTCCAAGGCCGCGTATTCATGAATGCCTGCGACGATCCATTTCGCAAAGCAGACGACCTGCTCACGCTGATCGAGCGCAACTCCAAAGCGCAGGTTATCCTGCTTGACCTGCACGCGGAGACGACGAGCGAGAAGGTCGCGATGGGCTGGTACCTGGATGGCCGCGTCACAGCCGTCCTCGGCACCCACACTCACATCCCCACCGCGGACGAGCGCATCCTCCCCGGAGGCACGGCCTACCAGACAGACGTCGGAATGTCGGGGCCGTATGACTCGGTCATCGGTGTAGAAAAAGAGCTTGCGCTACAGAAGTTCCTGACCGGCATGCCCGGTAAGTTCGAAGCTGCCAAAGGCAATCCCAAACTAGCCGCCACCCTGATCCAGTGCGACGGCAGCACAGGACGTGCTCATCGCATCCAGCGTTTTCTGCTGGGCGAGTAGATACATCGGGGCAAGTCAATCGGCAGAAGGAATGAAAAAGGCCGCTCAAAATGAGCGGCCTTTTCTAAGCGAGACCTCGCTTACTGGTGGTGGTGAACAGGATGGTGCACAGGCGCATGGTGTACCGGCTTTGCCGCAGCCTTCTTGACCTCTTCACCGTCGCTCATCACAATCATCAACGGATTTTGTGTATAAGACGCGTAGGTTCCGGTCAGGTCGACTTTATCTCCTACTGCGGGAACAGTTTTTAGCGGCTCCTTCATGTTGTAAGTAAAGTCCGGTGTCTTTGAAGCAACAGCTTCATCGGAGACCGCTACCTGCAACTGTTCTGGCGTTGCGACCATAACAGTCGCGCCTGGGATCTCGAAGTTCTTGCCCTTGATCGTGTCGAAGACCTTGTCCGCGTCCTCGGGCTTGCCGTTCTCAAGGATAAACTCCTTGTCGCTCAACGCGAGTGTGGCCAGGTCAGGAGTATCCGCCACCGTCTTCGCCGCCACGTCCGACAATGAAGGCGCAGGAGTAATCTTGAAGTCGGCCGGCGGGTTCAGGCTTGCCTTGGCAGCCGTCACAACCGCGTCATAGCCCTCATCACTGCCGTGGTACTTCTTGTAGCAGAAGCTGGCGAGCGGCTGCAACTGGGGCTTGAAGTTATCCGGCGCAAAGGAAGCCGCACGCGTCGCATAAAACGTGCAGTTGACGTAATCGGGCGGCTGCGAGGTGTAGTACGCCTGTCCAAGGAAATAGGTATCCTGCAGCGCCGTGCCAGCCTTTTCGGTATCTGCCTCTGGCGTCGCGGCAAGTTCAGCCTTGTAGGCTTCGATCGCGCCCGCAGAATCCTTCTTCGCCAGATCGTCGGCTCCGATTGCGCTGTAGAACGTCGGCGTGGCGAAATCCTTCAGCTTCTTAAAATCGGCATCGGAAGTGGCGGTCGGCTTGGTTGCGGCCAAACCTTTTTTCGCGTAGTCAGCCGCAGCGTCCATACCCGTCTGCCGGGCCGCAGGATCGGTAAGAGCTTCGGCTGCCTGGCGCCGGTAGGCAACCTCGATCGTGTACGCCTGCAGATTGTTTGGGTCGAGTTGCAGCACCTTGTCAGCCGCGTCGATCGCCTTTGCGTGGTCGAACTGGCTGTAGTCGATCATGATCCGTTGCAGCACATCCGCCTTAACCGCGCTCTTCGGATACTTCTGCAGATAGTCTTCAAGCGCAGGAGCTTGAGTCTGTGGGGTCGTCTGCTTATTGATTGCGTTGTCGTATACGGCAAATTCGGCTGGATCCATCTGGACCTGTCCGCCAGCCGGAGCAGCCGCACCGGTTTGGCCAGCAGGAGCGGCCGCACCCGTTTGATCAGCAGGCGCCTGGGCCTGCAGTGTGCCGTAAGAGGAGACCATGCCAGGTGCCGCAAGAACTGCGGAGATGGCCAGAAGAGACGTAGCTGCTGCCTTAATCATTCAGAACTCCTCGTAAACTATTTGCATTCAATATGACGGTGCCACCTGCTCATCGGTTTGTCCGTTCGTGCCCTGATGCCAGACGTCACCACCGAACTCCATCAAGTGTCTTCTGCGGCCAGCACTACCTACGCACCGGGTAAACACCCTATGTGCGGGGTAGTTGCTCCTCCTCTGGATGATGCCGATTATAGAAACCACGTTGCTCCTTACGCAACTTAGAGCGGTCCGCTGCTTAGCATACGGTATAGCTCGTCACCATCCCCCGCGCCCTCGCCCTTGCGCAATGCCACCAATGCACACACAACCTGTAGCATTCTTGCCTGTTTATCCACAACAGGTTGCGCAAAGTCATTGATTCAGCGTGGCACCCTCTCTAAAGTGAAAGCAACGGCCCTGCCTCGACCGCAACAGCGTTGAGTAGCCCGCGAGGATCCTATGCTCAAGCTCAAGAAGGTCCAGATTCTCGGCTTCAAATCCTTCTGCGACCGCACTGAAGTCCAGCTCAACGGTGCCGGCATCGCGGCCATCGTTGGGCCGAACGGCTGCGGCAAGTCCAATATCTCAGACGCCATCACCTGGGTTCTGGGCGAGCAATCGGCAAAGAGCCTGCGCGGCATCAAGATGGAAGACGTCATCTTCGCCGGCACGCGGGACCGCAAGCCCACTGGAATGGCCGAAGTCTCGCTGACCCTGGTCGACCCCGAGGTCTACGACGGCACAGATTCCAATCAGGATGGAAGCGACGCACCCGACGTCACCATCGACAGCCGCCGAGTCACCGACTGGGATGAAACCGCGCTGCGCCAACAACAGGCCGAAGAGACTGAAGATGCGGTAGCCGAGGCCCAGCCCGGCACCGTTCTCAACCCCGAGGACGCAGAGGCGGCAGCCGAATTCGCCGCGTCGCAGGCAGCCGCCGAATCCGCAGAAGCAGATTTGACTCCGCACAACGCCGTGGTCCTTAAAATCCGCCGGCGTAAGTTCGGCCGCACACCCGTTCGCGCGGGCGAAATTACGATCACCCGACGCCTGTTCCGCTCAGGCGACTCCGAATATCTGCTCAACGGAAAGATCTGCCGTCTGCGGGACATCCAGGACATCTTTATGGGTACCGGCCTCGGCGGCGAATCCTACGCCATCATTGGCCAGGAGCGCATTGGCCAGCTGCTCAGTTCCAAGCCGCAGGACCGCCGTTCCATCATTGAAGAGGCCGCCGGAATCACTCGTTTTAAGACGAAGAAGCGCCTCGCGGAACTTCGCCTGGAAGCGGCCAGGCTGAACCTGTCGCGCGTTAACGACATTTTCGAAGAAGTTACCAAGCAGATGGGCACGCTCAAACGCCAGGCCGCCAAGGCTGAACGTTACGGCCAGCTTCGCGAGGAACTCCGCACCAACCTGCGTGTGGTGCTCGCCAGCCGCCTTGCTCAACTCGATTCCGAGCACCAGGCCGCCGCGCACCAGATTGCGTCCCTCACCGTTGCAGTGGACGCCCAGGTGGCGCAGATCGAAGCGCTCGACGCTGAACATGCAGACGGTGTTCGCCGGGGCTATGCGTTAGATCAGCAGGTCCGCGAGCATGCGGCCACCGCGAACCAGTCCGCCGTAGAACTCGAACGCATTGCGGCCCGCACCTCCGCCAACCAGGATCGCGTCGCCGAGCTTTCCACACGTCTGGACTCCGGCGCGCAGGAGCTCGAATCCAGCCGCTCGCAACTGACCACCTATGCCGGCGAGCAAGCCCAGCAACGCGCCTTCCTCGATTCCGCAACGGGCGAGGCCGAGGGTAGCCGCCAGGCCGCTCAGCAGCAGCAGCAGGCGGCGCAGGAGGCCGTGCGCAGCGTGCAGGCCCGCGAGCAGCAGGCGGAGCAATCGCGCCGCTCTTCCATGCAGTTGATTCAGCGCGCCGCCCAGGTGCGCAACGAGGAGGCCCAGGCCGAAGCCGCACTCGCTGGCCTCGACCGCGAGTCCGAACGTCTCCTGGCCGAGTCCACCACAGCACGGGAAGAGCTCTCCACGCTCGGAATGCAGCGCGGTCAGGTCAAGCTCTCCTTCGAGTCCGTGACCGACCGGCTCAAGCGCCTGGAGATTGAGATTTCTCAACTCCGCCTCGGCATCGAAGCTGGCCGAACCGCCGAGTCCGAATCCAAGCGGAAGGGCGACCGTCTGCGCGGAGAAGTGGCTACGCTGAACGGCCGCCGCAGCTCGCTCGAAGGCTTAATTCGCGACCACTCCTACTCGACCGACACGGTTAAGAACATCTTCCGCGCCAGCGCGAAACGGTCCTCACAAACCGGTGAGCAGAACAGCACCGTAGGGACGCTCGCCGACTTTCTCGAGGTCGATGGCGCGTATGAACAGGTCGTCGACGAGTTCCTTCGCGACGAGCTCAACTACATCGTAGTCAAGTCATGGGATGCCGCCGATGACGGCATTCGTCTGCTGAAGTCGGACGTAGCCGGGCGCGCCACCTTCCTGGTCGAGCCACACAATGCCGGCGCATCGCTGCACCACGGACCGGAAAAGACCAGCAGCCCGCAAGGCGAAGGTGTCCGTCCGCTGACCGACTGCATCCGCGTCCTGAACGGCTTCGGGCGCTCGCTTGAGACTCTTCTGCCCAAGCTGCGCGAAGGCTTTGTCACACCGGATGCCGATTCAGCCCGCGCACTTGCCGTGCAGCATCCGCACGGCTACTTCCTGGCACCGTCCGGGGAGACGTTCCACAACGTCACCGTCACGGGCGGACGCCCCAGCTCCGGCGGTCCACTCGCCCTCAAGCGCGAGCTCAAGGAGGTGCAGGCCAAGGTTGAAGCCGCTGAAGCCGACCTGGCCCGGACCGATTTGCGCACCGCCGAGCTGCAGCACGAACTCACCACCCAGAACGCCGCGATGGAAACAAAGAATCACGAACGTCGCGATGCCGAGCGCGAGGCTGCGAACTCCGGCGCCGCTCTGCGCCAGATGGAATCAGAGACTGCGCGCATCGAGCGCCGCCTGCAGGACTGGATGCTATCCACTGACCGCAATCGCGACGCGCGCAACCAGAAGGCCGACCTTATCGCCTCGCGTCGCGAGCAGGCCGCGCAGCTTGAAGCCGAGCGCACCAGCCTTGAATCGTCTCTCACCACCCTGACCGCCGAGGTGGACCAGCTTCGCACGCAGCGCGAACAACTTCAGCAGGCCGCCGCAAGCTCTGCAGCCGCGCTCGCCGGCCTGGAGGAACGCCGCCGCAACGCGCAGGCGAACTTCGAGCAGACGTCGCGTCTGTTCAACAATCAGCAGCAGCGCATTGCTCAACTGGAGCAGCAACTTGAAGCCGCCGCCACCGAGCGCCTGCGCCGTGAAGAAGAGACCAGCACCCTTGCCGCCCAGCACACGCAGCTCGCCGAAACCCGCGCCACAGCGGTCGCGCAAGGCGCGATCCTGACCGAGGAGGCTCGCGCACTTCGCGATGTGGTCTCCGCGCTCGACGTGCAACTGCGTGCCCTGCGGTCTGAAACGGAATCTCTACGCGAGCAGCGCGCCGGCCTCGCCGCACGGTCCGCCAAGCTCACCTCGGATGTCGAGCACATTGAATCCACCTGCCTGAACGACCTCGCCGTTCCCGCGTCTTCCCTGCGCGAAGACGAAAGCATTGCGCGCATCGAAGGCGAAGCCCTGAACGCACAGGAGTCCGAAGCGCGCGCCCAGAAGCAGCGTCTGGAGGCCATGGGCCCCGTCAACATGATGGCGCTTGAAGAGTACGAAGAGACCACAACACGTCACGCCTTCCTCGAGTCGCAGCGTAAGGACCTGCTCGACTCAATCGAGAACACCAGCGCATCGATCAAAGAGATTGACGATGTCTCCCGCATCAAGTTCGACGAGGCTTACAAGATCATCAACCAGAACTTCTCCGTCACCTTCGCCAAGCTGTTTGGCGGGGGCCAGGCATTCATGCGCCTTACGGATCCGGACAACCCCAACTCCGACGCCAGCGGCATCGAGATTGTCGCCTCGCCCCCGGGCAAGAAGCTGCAGAATATCCTGCTGCTCTCAGGCGGTGAAAAGGCCTTGACCGCGCTCGCACTGCTGGTTGGCATCTTCCAGTTCCAGCCCGCGCCCTTCTGCATCCTTGACGAAGTGGACGCTCCGCTCGATGAAACCAACGTAGGCCGCTACGCCCAGATGATCGCCGAGATGTCACAAGACACACAATTCATCGCCATCACCCACAACAAGCGCACCATGCAGCAGGCGGACGTCATCTACGGCGTCACCATGCAGGAACCCGGCGTAAGCAAGATCGTAAGCGTCAACCTGGGCCAGCAAAACCGCACCAAAGAACGCTCCATCCGCGCCGCGTAATACCTTTGGTACGAGACTGTGAACCTTTTACGTCGAACGTTTCCTTTGGTAATCAACGCAACCGCATTACCACTCAGTGTTACTTCGCCCATACCACTTATACGGAGGTACTTACAACTTACGGGTCATGCCGGGCATCTCTATCAGGGTCTTCATTTACCTACGGTCTTGCCCGAGGCTCCCATGCGTCTCCTTCCTGCTGCTCTCTCCGCCCTCCTTCTGTCCTCAACGGTTGCCATCGCGCAGACCGGATTTACCCTAAAGACTTATCCCGCTTCTCCCCGTGAGACCACCATACGCGTGGCTGACTTCAACCACGACGGTAAGCCCGATCTTCTTGTATACGGTACTGGTCAGAACGAATTCCATGTCTATCTCAACGATGGGAGCGGAGGATTCAGTTCCCCCATAGCCGTTCCTGCCACCTACGGACAGGTCGTGATCGCCAAGATCGCCGATCTTAAGGGAGATGGAGTTCCGGACATCGTTGCATGCACGGGGACGTCGTCCTCGAGTGGCTATTCAGATAGCCTGGTCGCGTATGTGAATGACGGAAATGGGAACTTCACGCCAACCATTCAGGGAACGCAGCTGCCTGGTCAGTGCACCAGTGTGGTGGTCGGCGATGTCAATCTCGATGGCCATCAGGACGTCATCGTAGGGTCTGCCGGATCCGACACGGCCAGTACACCCAATTACCAGAATTACTTAGAGCTTGTTTCATAAATAGGTTCGGCCTCAAGCTGTGTACTGTTGGGTGTGGCGGGGTATCTGTTGATCTGCTTGCATGAGCAAGAAGAGGTTTGAGTTGTTGACCGAGGCGCAGTGGGAGTT
>JAABUJ010005063.1_pt1 | contig 13440 bp, 11 predicted proteins | sample 5559131 | NCBI WGS metagenome assembly JAABUJ01 (sample SAMN10711875, study PRJNA513366) | rock metagenome | isolation source: Antarctica rocks | place: Antarctica: Victoria Land, Mt New Zealand nord | collected 2016-01-07
GGTAGTAGCTCTCGCCTGTCGTACACGATCTCCCCTAATTTCTGTCCAGGATGGCAGCTTGGATCCGAGCCTGAGATCCAGGTACCAAACCTGGTCTCTAATCATCTTACCACTGGCCTTCTAAGCTACATACATACGACAGGCCGGTATACCTCGGGAATCAACCTCTTTGAAAAACTACGAACTCGAGACACAGAAATATCATCGCTGCTTGCACGTGTCCTCATCTCTGCTGACGAGGAAGTTCAGGCTGTCAAGCTCCTCCATGATGCGATTGATGAGCTACCTATGGACTATGCCCTGCTTGACTGCCAGTCGACGTTCTGTCAAAGCAAAGGTCGTCTGGATTGGGCCCTAGAGTGTGCTAAGCGCAGTGTGACAGCAGCACCTAGCGAATTCGGAACATGGGCCAAGCTTGCTGAAATCTATGTCGGCCTCGAGCAGTGGGATCTCGCTCTACTTACCTTGAATTCATGTCCAATGTTCACATATCAGGACAAGGATGCACCCCGGATGCCAGAACCAGCTCGAGTGTTGCTACCCATTCTGCCTGAAACAGTACTTGACGAGTTAGATGAATCTGCACAAGGTTACGATGCAGAATTGGTTCATCCTTCGTTACGGAAACTTCATGCTGCTGGCCATAAGGGTACCTTTTTGAAGGCGTACAGCCTCCTCACCGAGATAACATCGAAGATCGGGTGGGATCAGTTACTTAAGATAAGAAGCCAAGTATTCGTCATGGAAGAGGAATACCGGAGTGAAAAACAGACTGGAGGCACAGCGAACAAGAATGCGAGCACAACTGCTCTACGAAACCCAAGTCCAAGTCCGAATGCTGATGGCGAACCCACCACGAACCATACAAATGGCGAAACAAACAGCACCTCCACGGCGGAAACGGCTGTTGCTGAAGACTCAGCGGACGGCGATCCAGGCAGTGCTTCGCTGGTAGCTGACAAATCAATTGAGAAACCCGAACACACAATAACTTCTGAAGAAGCCAAAGCCGGCAGCGAAGACGTACGCTACCTTCTCCGGTCTACCCCTATTTACTCTGTTTAGCGCTAATGCATGATAGCCCGACCCAACCCACACGACCTATACCCACTTTCGAAACAAGCGCCTCTGTGAGCGGTGGCTCGACAACCTCTTCATGGTCCTTTACGAGGATCTGCGCATCTATACAATATGGCGAACCGACATGGCTCGTTCCGCTGCAGACGCATCCAGTCCAAATTCCCCAAACAACACATATCACAAATCCGCGGAAGAATGGGAAATTTTAGGTGACCTGGCAGAGCGATTGCATCACGACCAAGAAGCGGTCGAAGCATATCAGCACTGCTTGAGGGTCAGATTCAGTCCCAAGGCCATGAAAGGGGTGATGGCCTGGTACGAGAAGCAAGGGAAATATGGAGATGTGTTGCAGGCGATCATACGACTTATTGCCTGGCAATATCGATGGTATTCGGAGGTATGCGATGAGGTGCATGATGTATGGAGGTGTTCTTCTAACGCTTGGAACAGTTTTCGCCCAACCTCTTCCGCACTGTGCGCAAACTCATCGAGAATGAGGGGGCGGTCAAGGTGCGCAGTATTGTACAGGCGACAAGCTTACCTCAGCCTGTATTGGATCTCACACATCATTATGTGGAGCAATGTGCGACGTTCAGGAGTAGTGGCAGCGACGGTTGAGGCATTGAGCAAGGTCATATGTTACATAGCTCAAGTGCTTTGTGAGGTATTATTCGGTAATACGCGTGCCATTCGTGGCAGCTAACAAAGGAAGGAAGGCTGAGACATGAAGATCACATTTCGTCGAAGATGATCCCGTTAAGTCCCATAAAAGCGAACCTGTAAAAGCCCGGGTTGCTGTTGGCTGGAATTTTGCAGAAGTTCGGAAGATGATGCCGCAGAAATATTGCCTCAGTACTCAGACCCTATGGAATGATTATTGTAAGCGTGCTGCCTGCGTGGCAACGTAAATGTGATGCGGTGACGTATCGAGGCACTCCTAAACAACAACGCACTAAAAACTAGCGCACGCTTACAATAATTATTCCATAGGGTCTGAGGACAAAACTCTCAAATTTGATCAAAACTTGTTCGGGCGCAATGTTTAACAACTTAATAACGCAACAACGCAACAACGCAACGCAATACTAAAGATTGGTTTGAGTCTCTTATTTGTTAATGCTTTTCAATATGCTTGCTCTCTTAATGTATGCATTATGTGCAGTGTGTAGTGTGTAGTGTGTAATATGTGGTGTGTGATGTGTGGTGCGGGCGATGTGTGTCGCAAAATACTCGAAAAAGCACGTTTGAAGCAACAACAACACAACGCTACAATCATATTGCGCACAATTAACACAAAGTCTTCTTCTATACTACGACTAGCTCCGGGCAAAGCGAACAAGTTATCAAATACGTGATTGTTGCGTGAATGTATGTCAAAGTTGCAATAAAATTTAAACTTTTTTGCTTTGATGCTGGCACAACTACATAGCATACTATCGTATTATATATTAATTGTTAATCAACAAAGCATATTAAAATCTAGCAACGAACGTAGCTCAATTAATATAAAATGTTGTGATTAAATTACTGTTGCACGACAAATATAGAACTGTTGATGTTGAAAACGTAGTGTAAGTGTTTTTGATGTGTTACCATCAAAGTTAGTGTCAGAAATCGGGAGTTTCGCCCTCAGACCTAATGCAAAAAACAAAATCGCACTCAAAGTGGCACCTTACCGCATTTAGCACTAGTAAGTGGTATAGTGGCATTGCAGATTAAGCATTAGGTCTGAGTACTGAGGCAAGCAGAAATGTAGAACCCGCAGTTTGTTAGCTCTCGTGAAGCTTTCGGAGCTGAATGGGCCCTTGAACAACACAAGTTCTACGTACTCTGAGTGTCAATGTCGTTCCTTCGTGCTTATATCTAGAGGCGTGAAAAGAAGTTAATCTCGGCGGAGTCGAACACGGTGTCGTGTGACTGCTGCTGGCTACTTTAGAGTAGCGCTTGCATGCGTGACTCAAGTGTGCTGCCCCACCCCTCGGGTCCCCCACAACTTCACTTTCTTTTCCATCGAGCCATCCATCCCACAACCTCAACCGATTGTCTAATCCCACCGCCCGACACACGACCACAATCTCTTCTTAGCTAAGGAGAATACGACTGCTTTAGCGAGTTAGGGTTTGGCTGGCAAAGTCATACATCAAGTCCAGGCTTACGCTCCTGGTGCACTTGCGGGTCTATATCTTCCTTCCATTCGATTGGACGGCTCACCTTTCCTTACGAAAGCGGCCATGCCAAATACAAGGTAATCCTACAGCACTGTCCTCTAGTCAAATGCGATGGCGATGGCATCAAGATCGACACCTCGGCCGAGCCAGCCGCCGGGGAAACGGCAAAGACTGGATAGTCTCAAGAATCCACAACGCCGTTCCTTATCCTCGCTTTTGACTAGCAGACAGGGCATTCAGGCTGGTCCCGAATCTACAGGGCAATGTCCAACATGTCTGGACAACGACGTCGGCGAGGAGGATGGTCATATCGTCTGTCATGCTTGTGGCACCGTGATCAGTGAATCGAACATTGTCTCCGAGATTCAATTTGCCGAGACGTCCGGTGGAGGTCATCTGATGATAGGTCAGCATGTCGGTTCTGACCAAGCTCATGCCAGAAGTGGTCTGCTGGGTTTGAAGAACGCTGGTGGCTCCAACAGTAGGGAGCATAGTCTCGCTAACGGTAAGTGTTTCGGTCTTTGGTCGTCGGATCGGTCATTGCTGATCCTCTTTCAGGCAGACGGTATATCAATCAAATTGGTGCAGCGTTGAGTATGTCGGACTCTCTTACTAAGGGAGCCATGAACGTCTATACGCTCGCCGTGGCAAACAATTTCATTCAAGGCCGACAGACTAGAAGTGTTGCTGCCGCCTGTCTTTATATCGCCACTCGTTTGCTAGACACCAATAGCAACAACAGCCGCAACATCGCGAAGTTCATGTTGATTGATTTCGCAGATATCTTGCAGGTATAATCGCCATATGCTGCGGGGCCCATTTAATACGTCGAGCTAACATCTCAAAAGCTGAACGTCTTCAGACTGGGTCATATCTATAAAGATCTGGTCGATGAACTCCGACTCAATGGACCAAACTACCAAATCCGACCTTTGAATCCGGAAAACCTTCTACACCGCTTCGCTGAAAAGCTTGAATTTGACAAAGACCAGGAGACTGCTGTTGCCATTGACGCTGTTCGAATACTTCAGCGAATGAACAGAGACTGGATGACCCCTGGACGAAGGCCGGCCGGTGTATGTGGCGCTGCACTTATAATCGCGGCCAGGATGCACAATTATCGACGGACTGTTCGAGAAATGGTCTACGTTGCCAAAGTAACAGAGGCCACGCTGGTGAAACGACTTGAAGAATTCAAGAGAACCGAGAGCAGCGGGCTTACTGTCGAAGAATTTCGAAGAATCGACCTTGAGCGCTTCTGCGACCCCCCGTCCTTCTATGAGCAAGACCTGGACAAAACGCGTAAACGACGGAAACAAAGACACCTCGAGTTCGACGATGACGGCGATGATGATGCCGAATCTCAAGACGCGACGCCTTCGCCAACCGTCAATGTTCAGCTAGCGTCTCCCACTCCCACGCAGCAGCAGACGCAATTTGATAGCCAGAATATGCCCCCACCTCCACCACCGGGCACTTCTACGCCAACATCCTCAACTAAAAGAAAGCGTGGCCGTCCGCCTAAGGCACGACCATCCGCGGTCGGCATGGGTGGACCGTCAGCATCTCTACTTGCTTCAACAGAAGCGCCTTTGGAGCCTGACATCACGACCGCGATGTCGGATCCGTCCTCCCTTACTCACGCTTCCGCGTTGACGCAAGTACTCGACAGCAATGCTGCTCCTGCTTCCCCACCTGCAACTCAGGGCGACCAAACGCAAAACACAGGCCCCGTGATTGCCTCCACAGAAGGAATCTCCGATTCGGAATTCGGTTTTGATACAGACCTTCAGGCATGCCTCCTCGCTCCCACAGAAGTCGAAATAAAAACCCGCATCTGGACTCACGAAAACCGGGATTGGATCAAAGCCGAACATGCCAAGGAGCTTAAGCGGAAAATAGCCGAAGTTAATGGTACATTGCCAAATGTCAAGCGGCGGAAGCGCAGGAGAACCAGGATGGGAGACATGGCTTCGTACCGCCGCGAAAATCAAGAGGGTGGCGATGACGACGACATCGGCGAGGGGGATGGTGAGGAAGATAACATGCCTGCAGGAAGTCCAGCCGAAGCGGTCGCGAAGATGCTGAAAAAGCGAGCTTACAGCAAAAAAATCAATTACGAGTTTCTGCAAGAGATATATCAGCCGAGCTCGCAAGGCAGCAGTGCTAGTGGCAGTCGCCGACAAAGCATGAGTGCTGCTAGTGATGCTGCGGCAAGTCCCGGCGGCGGCGACATACCAGCACCGAACAAACCTACAGCTGCCGTGGAGAGGACGCCGCCGGTTGGTACTGCCCGACCTGAAGGTACTGAAGCCACATTGCCTGGCGGATCGAATGCCGAGACCGAAACCGAAAGAGCATCTCCGGAAGCCTTGGATGATATTCAAGAGATCGCTCGGGAAGAGCAGGTGGAAAGAAGCATGCTGGATCCTGGACGAATAATTGGACTCCCTGATACTTTAGATGAGGACGAGGCAGAAGGAGAAGAGGATGAGCCTGGCGATTATGTCAGTGAGGAGGACGATGCAGCGGAGGATGACGATGACGATGACGAAGAAGACATCGAAGATATCTTGAGGAACGCAAAAGACAAGGCCGGAGTGGATGATGAATATGGCTACTGAGACAGCTGGTCTTGCTCTCGTGAGCTGGCCTATAAGATTTTGGCATTTCAACTTCGCTCTGAAGAGCATGCTTCTTGATCGAGTGTATCCTAGTATTCGCGTCTTAGCGGGTCAGGCATAGCTACTGGAGGCTGAACAGTACAACACGAATATCGACAACATGTAATCCTTATAATGTGAAAGTGTTTCTGGGTACTTTTAAAGTAGTGTGATACTTTGGTCGCATTTGTACTACATGATGGCCACAGGGCGATTACTTTAGTCGTTCGGTGGCTTCTACCCTCACTGATTGGATGGAGCGGTCTTGGCGCTTCTTCAACTCCATCTTCTTGAATTCCGTGGAGTCTATTCCATCACCGAAGATGATATCATTTGATTTAAATGGTTCCATTTTTGAAAACCTCCAAATCCATCTCCACGTTGGCTCCGGTCTGGTTGGGATCACGCGAGATGGTGATATTTTCGACACGTAGTCGCTGAGCTTGTGGACGTGGCTTTGGCGTTTTCCGACAATGGTAGATTGAATTGATGAAATTATAGGACCAATCGCTAATGCTGCGCTACAGTCGACTTTTGTAGCTCTCAATATTGAGCCTGAGGAGGACAGCGAAGATGAGATCGATGATAGCAAAGAGATACAAGTAGGTGCCACGCTCTGCCGCACGTGACGCGCTCGCTCCAGATTTGACACTACATCAGGTTGAAGAGGCTTTAAAGCTTTACCAGAATGCCCTCAAATTACATAGCCAAGGACCTAGTTTTTATGGAGAGGCAGAAGCCGCCTATAAAGCTCTTTTCAAGTCGGAGATCTTCACGTATCCCGAGTCCATCTCACTTTCTAAGCAGATTGATACATTCGATGACACCGAGGGGTTCAATGATAACATAGGAGATCTTGACCCTGGCACAGTGGACTTGCCAGCGGCAGGCGCTGACGAAGCTCCCAACACTCTGAATCAAATCCTCTATCTCGCCTACAAAAATCGAGGACAGTACCTATTAGACTGGCTAAAACATGAGCTGCACCGCGTCAGAAAAGGGGATAGCGATATTCAAAACGCAGAATTGCCAAACATCGTTCGACAGACAGTAGTGGCTAGTCTTTATTCCTTGGTCGAAGCGGTCGACCGTGACGAGACCGATCACCACCTGTGGCGACTTATCTCTAGGCTCAGCTACTTCTTGGAAAGCAAACGAACGGCGCGATTCTGCTTAGAAGCAGTCTTAGACAGCGGCGACGCTGATGATGATATCTGGCCTGAGCCTCAGGGGCTTGAGGAGAGCTTCGCGGCGGAGCAGTTGAAACTTCTGCTGCGTGAGCTCGGTGACACTGCCTCTGAGAGCCAATTACCCGCTGGTACTAGGGCTCGTCTTCTTCCATCACTCCAGAAGCATGTTGATCCCTGCCCGTTCCTGCCCAGTCCTGTTGATGGCTCAATGGATGAGCATTCGCTGGCCAGATTGTATGAAAGAGTCTCTGACCGGCAAGAGATTGCCGTTCCTGTACGAGACTGGGCTAGTGTTGGCAAGGCCATATTGCTGCAAATTACCAACATATCACAGGGAAATGGGGAGCCGGATACTGGTACCGCGTACAGAATCCGGCTACCACCCCGGAATGCATTACAAGGGAGCAGTGATATGAAAGCTATCTCGGAAACTGGAACAGCGATCATATCATCGCCTACTACAGAGGCTATTCTGAAGCGGAAAGGACGTAATCCGTCTAGCGAGAAGCCCGAAAACGAAACACTCGAAGAATTTTCGCCTACTGTGGCCTCAGGTAAAGCTCAGGACGTCAGCATACCTAGAGCACCTGAAGTGTCCGAAGCCATGCCGGCGTCTGGCGTTGGGAGAGCTGATACAAATCACTTTCACTCATTCGACGATAGAGATCAACATGTTCCAAATGAGAACACCGTGGTTGCTACCGATGGATGCATTCACGCCCTCGAGCCTATCATACAGGAGTCACCGAGGACGATGTCTCTGCCGACACGCAAAAGATCGTCTGAGGCCGCAGGCTTACCTGAGGCAGCAGACCCAGGGCGATCTAAAAGTAGAAGGATTAAAGCAAGAGTATCTGTTCATGAGACTGCGGCTGAAGACCTCACCCAGTATTACGAGGAGCAGCTTCGCGAATATACGCAAGCCGATCAGATGTTGTTTGAATTTGTGGGTAATCTACTTTCAAAGATGGATGCCAACAACCTAAGGGCCTTCAGTGAATTGAAAGCCGCTGTCGTGTTGCCGACGATTCCAGGGGCTCCAAAGAACAAGTCAGGGGACTCACTCACCGTGGTAATTCACGACATGAAGACTGTATTGACCTCATGGGGTATAGACAAGAGTACGGCGTTCTTAAAAAGCACAAGCCATGAAGATGCCTTTAGAGGCGCTAATGGCGCACGTAACTTCAATGCTTTTCTTGAAAGCTCCAAACGTGGACCTTCGCAAATTTCAAACCTCCCAAGCCTATCTGGCGACGAGGGCCTAGAAGATTTTCAGAAACGGCTAGAACAGAACTGGTTCCATCTAGATCAGCTAGCTATGACCTGGATAGAGGAATTGCTAGCACCGAGAACACATACCTTGGGACAGAACGAGCGTAATATCTCGGCATATGAGCGCTTCAACTGGACCTCGTCGCTCAAAGAAATCGTCGTGCAGATGCTTGTTCAAAAAGATGAAAACATTTATACAACGCTTAAGGATCGGATACAGGAACATGACCAACGACTGTTGGCATCTCAACGTCAACCAGATCCTCTTTCTTGGGGGTCAGAAATCGAGGCTCTGATCCAATTAATACAGAACACTTTCGAGATCCACATTGATGTTTACGAACGAATCACAAACCCCAGTAGCGAGGTAGATCTGGATATCCGAGCAATGCAGCGCGATCGTCTTGTACGCTGGGCTACGCTCGCTCATCATGCCATGAGCCTCAGACCAGACGTCGTAGCGTGTCTCGACGAGCCGAGTGTCAGATTCCTATGGTCTTCTGTTTTGTTTGTCAATTTGACGGATGCCTCAGCACGAGACCATGTCATTCTGTGTTTTCAGGATCTAAAGCGAACATTAGGTGCCTATAGCAACTCGATCATCAAGCTGCAAAACAATGCGGCCATGCCAGAAATATCGGTCGAAGCAGCTGATAGGGAAATCTCATGTCTAACCACCATGGATTTCTTCCTTGGCATCTTCAATTCTGAAAAAGACGAACCTCTGTCGGTAATAGAAAGCTTGGAGCCAGTACTGCAGAGTTCTGTCGCAGGAACCGGCCAACGGGCTAGTGAGGGAGACAATGCGTCCTTCGATAGACCTAGCAACAGTGGTTCTACCTTCGAGCATCCGCAATCGGCGTCTAGAAGTGGAAATCCGACTGGGTCACAACTCGAAGACATGGTGCGATTCTTTAACAAGGCCGGTCTGACGCTCAAATTATTCCTGTGGCAGAGGCTGGGAAGTGCTTACCAATCGATCAACTACCCTCCACAGGTACTGTCATGCAACCTTAGGCGGATAGAGCTTATCGTAGGGCATCTTCAATCATCGCATTATGTAGATCTGCCGGATCAGGCGCGACAAGCTAGTCTCCTAGGGCGGCTGGGAGATCTCGAGCACATCCTCACTGCTACACTTAGCATAGCGCTCGCCGATCCAGTTGCGTTCGAGGTTGTGGACATGGCACAACTTCGAAAGTCGATGGCTGTAATGTCTACCTTACAGAACATCTTACACGTCTACATCATGTGGACAGACTCCGTGCGCGTCGGGCAGAACACTGTTTCGCAAGCTCCTCGTGGCTCAGCTGCCAGTCAATTCGCACAATCAATGGCAAAACTGGACCAGATGCAAGTGACGTCGTGGATGCTACAGTACATGCTCCTCAAAGAGGCGATAGCTCAGTCTCCCGAGCAGTTTGAGGCACCAAAGGATGACTCAATCGACTATCTCAATTTGGTCCATTACACTCTCGGTTTGAGGGAGCTTTGTGGACTCAATAATAAACGCTTTCTGAAGCTGATGAAATCAGAAATGCTACAATTCAAAGCCTCAGATAAATTCTCCGAGAGCTGCGAGTGGGATTTTGCGCAAGTCATCTATGACCTTTATGGCATTAAGATTTGCCCAAGCTTTGCTAACATCAGAAGCCATGGCTGCACAGCTGAAACCGTCGACCGTGCTACGGCCCTTGAGCTTATGGACTATGTTCTGGTACAAGCAAATCGATTAAGCATTAAAGAGCTAGCGAAGAGCGAGCTGAAATCTACCATCGATAGGATGCAACAAGCACTGAAAGTACCGAAGTCCTCGAACGTCACGAGCTACAACAAGCGTGCCATATCTCACTTCCTAAGGTCCCCAGTCAATCCTCTTGACATGTACCGTGCCCTGAAAGGTATTGGCGAGCTATCTTCTATAACCATCGAGAGTCAATTTTCTGCAATCGCCGACAAAGGATGGTACTCGTTGCTTGGCCAAATGTCCCTGGCTAAGTTTCGTTCGCAAAAGCGAACCATTCCAGGGCCGTTGGACGATCTTGATCTTGCGATGACTTACTTTAGGTATGACCTTGAATTAGGCATGGAGAAGTGGGAATCCTGGTACAGGCTTGCCCAAGTATATGACACCAAAATCGAAGAGAATACGACCTGGAGTGCTGACAAGATCAACAACGGCATGGAGGAATTGAAATTACTCCAACGTAGCGCAATCCACTGTTATAATATGGCTGTAGCCACAGCAACAAGAAGTGCTGATGCCTCTTTCGAGGCCGTCGGCAAAATGGCAGAGATGTATGCCGACTTTGCTACCAGGATCTATGCATCCTCACGCGAGCCTTTTTCAATGAAAGCCTTCGGTCTAGGAGACTTTGAGCGCCATTACAGCAATCCGAACGAAGGCATGTACAAGAAACGCCCCTTCAGGGATTTACAGCTTTACCCTGCATGGAGTTTTGCAAGCGTCTTATTCAGACGAGCATTGGCTGACAAGCCTAAAAACTGGACGTGAGTGCTATTCCATCCCCCGGTCGAGGATAGCGAGTTGCTAAGACAAGAACTTTAGAAGTTGGTATATGCTTGGCAAATGCCTTTGGAAGATGTATAACTGCGGTGAAGAGGTACGAGGCAATGCCCAACGTCCCGTCTGCACGGCCATCCTCGACGCTCTCAAGCGGGCGATTCAAGCTGTGCCAGATCGCCGCGACGGCAGGCATCCAGACCGAGAGCCAGTTCTCGAACCCCATTACAAGTTAGTCTCGGTCGTCCACAAGCTTGTGCAGAAGGGGGTGCTTCAGGTAGATTGTATCCTATGATGAGCCATGGTCGCAACTAATTTTGCACTACAGGTATCAGAAGCCTGCTCTCACCTCAAAGCTACTTCCTACTCCCGTAAAGTACGTCCTGTAGAGGAACAAGATGATTGGGAGATGTACATCTCGCAAGTGCTGAAGGCACTCCGGTCTGCGGATAAGTCCAATTGGCATCATCGTATGCTAGCGCGGGTACATACTGTTTCCTATGGTCTATCCATGCTTCGCTGACGCTCACAAGGTTGCTCATGTGATCTACGACGACTCCCCGAACGACGTTCGTTCCGCTTTAGGCGCCAAACACGAGCTCACCCAACAAATGTTCACCAAGACAATGGCCATCCAAGTCTGGCGTCCTGACAACGAGCGTGCAGGCCGACACTTCGTCTACACGAGCCGCTATGTGAAATTTTTCGTCCGCCTCCTATACCAGCTCAACGACCGGACTAGTCTGGAAGCCTTGGCGAAGCGCATTCGCAAACGCTCCGGAGATTTCCTAGCCCATGCAGAGATATGGCAAAGAGTATGCCTAACCTACCTCGAGCTTCTCCGCCGTCAAGGACCTGTTCCGACCGAGCACGAAAAAGCGACTTTCGGAAGCATTCCTTACGAGATCTTTGCCCTAAATGCAGAACGACTCGAGACCTGGGCGCATCTTCCTGATACCACTTCACCCTTGCTTGACATCATCAGAGACGCGATTGAAATCAAGAAAACAAATTCTAATCTTATGAAAGTAGGCGTTTTTGAGGATCTTATAGGTGATACATATGCTTTCCTATACGAACAGATCGTCCCGGACCTCATCGCCAAATCAAACGACGAAGAAGGCCGCGTCCGCATGCGCGTTGACCATGTTCTGATGGACGCCGAAGCTTCGGCAACAGCAACGCCTCCGCCAGACCCGAATGCCAAACCAGGCGAGGCGCCCGTAACCCGACCAAGGTTTAAGAGCGCTACCAAACGAGAGGTACAGAAAAGATCCGAAGCGCTTGTCGCGAAACCTGCTGCAGCGTTGGCAGCTGCGAAGCTGGCGAAGCCAACAGGTCAAGCCATGGAGCAAGGGAGAACATCGGGTGTGGCAGTAGTGATTAGTAGAGACGAGGGTGGGAAAGAAGCAGCGAGCAGCGTGCCTGGGAGTGTCCATGACAGTGCGGATGACGAGAGCGAGCTCAGCGAGCTTGAAGAGTTCGTGGATGCGCCCGAGAAACCTGTGGCTATGTTCCCGAATTTGGCTACAAATGGCGAGGAGGAAGGATACGACGAGGGGGAGGAGGAGGATGAGGGAGAGGCTAAGGACGGGAAGCAGGAGGATGAAGAAGAAGAAGAGGGCGCTGAAGAGGGGGATGAGATGGCGGAGAAAAGTGATGGCCGTGCTCAGATATTGGAGAGAGAGGATTATCAGGAGGAAGACGAGGATAAAGAAGACGATGAGGAGGAAGAGGAGGCGGGAAATGGGCCGCTCGCGATGGAAGAGTGAGAGAACCTGCGATACCCCCTTATTGGCGTTGAGAAATTTCAGGATGGAGTATGGTCTGATTGTGGCCAATGCATACGCACATGGTGGGATCTAGAGAGGGTACATCGTAGATGGGCAATACTCCGAGCTCGCTTTTGCGGACCAGTGCAATGTCTTTGCGAACACCACTTCGATTGATGAGCAAAACTACCTGGCAGCTTCAAGGCCATATCATGTTTTCCCGACCAACTTTGTACCAATTCATATTCTACGGAGCGGTACTGTACTTACCTTTACTTCCCATGATCCCGTCGCGTCATCCCCTTCCTCGCAATCTGCAAGGGGCCGCAGTCGCGATCAGCTCTGATAGGCTCGGTAAAGCTTGCTGTTTGTAGTTTTCAGCCTTGCCGCGGCTGCCACCCTGTTTTCGGGAGACTGAAGAGCTCCCCTCGACCTTCCACCTTCCATCTGCCCCAGCTCGTCCCCCTCCCTCCCTCCACCACCCACTCCATCGATTATCCTCTCGACTACCCAATTCGTTCCATTAACCATGTCGACACGTAAGAGAAAGCAAGACGCTGAGGAGGAGCAGCAGCTTCAGGCGCTGCCCAGCGACGAGAGCGACGAGGAAGAGGAGTAAGTGTGGTGATGTCATTGCTGGCCTGGTGCTCTCTTCTCTACGCCGTCAACACTGGCGCTTTAGCTGTGGCTCATTCTACTCCTTTTGCAATGCTATGCGCTCTCAATTGGCTTCCGCAAGCTTCTTGTTTCTTTGAACGCCCTTCCCTC
>JAABUJ010005064.1_pt1 | contig 13436 bp, 21 predicted proteins | sample 5559131 | NCBI WGS metagenome assembly JAABUJ01 (sample SAMN10711875, study PRJNA513366) | rock metagenome | isolation source: Antarctica rocks | place: Antarctica: Victoria Land, Mt New Zealand nord | collected 2016-01-07
CCAGAAATCTTTAATCTTGGGGGAGGGTTGGGTGGGGCCATGTCTAGATGCGGAGAAAATGCGGGCGGCCTTGGGGATTGAGGGGTGAATGTGGATGTCGGTGTGGGATCTGGACCATGCCTGGAGAAAGGATGTGACAGCGAAGAGGACGGAAGTAATGATGAAGATGGTGATGATGCGGTATGTCAGGCGGGTGAGCATGCTGAGGCGCCTGAACGTGTGCGGAGTCAAGGCATCAGCAGGGTGGGAGGATGCCAAGAACCGGCCGTGTATGCGAAAGAAGCAATGCAAGGTCTCGTGCGACGATTGATGTACATCTAGCCATCAGCTGCAGAAGCGTTATTGAAGTATACTCCTACACGGTCGGCCTGGCCTTTGCAGACCGATGCCCGATAGAAAGGGGCGCGCATCGAAACAAGGTTGCTCTTACTCTAGTCTAGATAAGATAAGGTTTTCGTCCTTGGCACGTTGAATTTCAACCACCTCCTCTGCCTTCCGGATCATATTTTTCAGAGTATCTTGCCCCTACCTTCTTCTCATCTTGAATTGAATGCACAGCTAGCACATCATTCTTCTGCCATGGTTGTCCTTTCCTCCTCCTGCTTCTCGTCCTCTTTGGCTTGTTCCTCTTTTTCCTTCGCTCTGCCCTCTTCCTCTTTCTTCTTACGCTCTCCCTCGGCTTTCTTCTGCTCCTCTTCCTCCTTCTTACGCTGCGCCTCTTGCAATTTCTTTGTTTCTTCCTTCGTACATCTCTCCTTCTCCAACTTCATGTCTAAGATCATCTTGATCTCTGGACAATATTCGTATATTTTCTTACGCCGCTCGTCGCTGTCCCAGATCTCGTGGTGCCTGTTGGTTCCATGGGCGCTGATATGGTAGCCTAATGGTCTCTCGTGCCATACTGCCTGCACACTGAATCCCTTCTCGACTTCTGGAGATGGCATGTTTGCATCCGGTAGTGTAGCGATACGGCCCACAAGCCAATGGTCCTCCGGCTCTCCTTCGTCCTGACGGGATTGGAAGCTAAGAACCTGCTTCACCTTGGAGACGCGGCGCAAAGAGAGCCCACCAATACCCCCGATCTTGTCGACGATTGTTCTGTTGGCTCCGTCAGTCTATGCATCCTATCCGGTATGGGAGACTTCGATACGAACGAAGGAGCCCCAATCCAATCATATATGAGCCAATCATCGACCGTAGTCTCGGATCGAGCACATATCACGCTATCTGGATGGAAGACTAGGAGCCATTCTGCTGTCCTAGTATAATTCTCATAGAATGTGAGGTTTGTGAGCATCCTATCGACTTTTTCCTGAGGTTGGTAATCCCCAACGTTGGGACTCTCCCTCAATTCAAGTTTGCCGCTGTCTTGCTGAAGCCGTACCGTACTGCTCGAATTAGTGCGCTTGAGGCTTTCACGGGATCCGACCAAGACAAAGCGCCAATCTGGTGGCACCACCGACATCATGTGTAGGAGTAGTGGTGTCAGATGTGGAAGTGGGCGATCCTCTACGAGCAAAGCAATCTTGGATTCGTTGAACGCTGGCTTTTTTGGATGAAAGTCTACATTCAAGGCGGGCAGTCTGTCCTGGACCTTTTCATACTGATGGGGTGCTAGGAGCGCGATCGACCAACTGATCTTGCCGGTTAGCCAGCGTTCACACGTATACAAGTGCTCAAACAGACGCGCGATACGCACACTATGAATAGAGAAAACAAGATGAGCGGCAGCCTCTGCATCTTGCTCGACGTCCCATGTTCTTGGTCCATGTTTTCGCATTCGAGAGGAGGGGTAGAAAGATCTTGCTGTTGGTTTCGCTGCGTCAAACCCTACAGATTTCGTCAAGGGGCAGGAATGAAAGGTATGTAATTTTTCGACATGCGCCAAGGTTTCTACTCTACCGGCTACAAGCAATAGTTCCAGCTCTATTTCGGATGATGCCATAACAGAAGACTTGAAACACCTCTTCGCACCCAGCGCTTGCCTCGCGAGGACCGGGTGCTCTCTGTCCTCCGCGTTGTCACATCTCTGGCTTCCATCTCAGCCTTCAATCTCTGGAGGAAGGCGTATAGCTCCTCGTGCTGGTCGGTCACGAGCTTGTGACCCTCGATGACCGGGAATGGTGTCAGAGCAGGGCTAATATCGCCCCACCACGTCTCACCGTATCTTCGATACCAGTCCACAGTCAGTTCGAGTCCCTTCTCAAATGTTGTCTTCGGCCTCCATCCGAGCTCTCTCAATTTTCTTCCATCCACAGCATAGCGCTTGTCATTGAACGGTCGATCTTGTCCCCTCTCAACCCATGCTTCAACATTCTCTTTTTGCTCATAGGGCAGCTTGAAGATTTTAAGTAGCTTGGAGCACAGCTCCAGGTTGCTAACTTCGTCGTCTGAGTCTACATTGTAGATTTGACCAGGCACGCCTTTGTGGAGAATAGTGTCGAAAGCATCAGCTACGTCACCAGCGTAGATGTACTTCCGAGAATTCGAACCATCTCCTTGAAGAACCAACCTTTTGCCTCGATTCAATAGGCAAGTGAACTTTGGTATCACTTCTGTGCACAATGATTAGCCCATGCTATGTGAACGTGGTAGTACTGGTAGGATATACTTTCTGGGTACTGATGCGGACCATAGACATTGTTCATTCGTACAATGATTGCTGGGAGCTTGTAGCTCTTCCAGTATGCATTCACGTACATCTCTGCTGCAGCTTTGCTTGCGGAGTATGGGTTGGTCGGTGCTAACCGCTTCTCTTCCAGGACATCACCAACATCTTTGTGGATCTCACCGTAAACCTCATCCGTCGAAACATGGATGAAGCGGCTAACCTTGGCCTCCTTGGCAGCTTCGAGTAGGACGTGCGTTCCTCCTACATTGGTGTTTGTAAATCTGTACGAGTTCCCAAAACTAAGGTCCACATGAGACTGGGCGGCAAAGTGAAGAATCGTATCGATGCGATAGGTGGCAAGGCAGTTGAGGACCTCCGCGGGGTTAGTGACATCGCCACAGACAAAGGTAAAGCTTTTGATGTCATGCAATTTCCTGATGTTGTTTAATGATGCGCAGTAGTCGAGCTTGTCGAAGCAGATAATGTTGTAAGAGTCTTCGTACGTCAGGGCCAGATGCCGTGCAACCCATGATGCACTGGGTCATCGGTAAGAGCGAAATTTGGAGGTTCAGACTTCCACTCACATGAATCCAGCACCTCCGGTGATGAGGATCGATTTGACTGTGGGCAGAGTCGCAAAAGACGTTTGGCCCTTGAGTAAGGGAGCATTCTTCCAGTCGCCATTGTCACTAAAGAACCTCGAATCTAGACTCGACGGGGCTACGACGTACATTAGTTATCCCACGCCAACCTTACGGCTAGAGTAATACTCACTCGGAGGGCCCGTCTCAAGGTTCGCGATCATGGTGCCTTGTTCCCTGTCAATTTCGGGGGATTGACTCGATATATCAGGAGCGCGCGAGGAATGAACGCACGCAACCCTTGCTTATGCACCATGCATACCAGTCCTACGCGTGTAACAAAAGGGAAACATTTCCTCTACCCATCTGCGAAACATCAGAGTCCGAAATCGCTACGATGTCTACCCCAAGCCCACACTCTCGCAGACTTGCAGATCCAGAAGATCTGAGACTCTCTTCCCTTGACGAAGATAGCCGACCTTCGAAGTCGTTATTAGACCACTCGGACGAGGAATCAGGAAGACCCGAAGATGCGTTGCTCTTCGTCGAAAAAGAGAAGAAGCACTCGCCTCCCGGCAGCAGCAATTTTATGCTGTTTGTCTGGATCGTGGTCAACACCTTGGCAACAATCGGTATTGTAAGTATTGGCGGCAGCTGCATCCTTGTCCGGAAATAGAAAGGCTGAACTCGAGACTACGTCGTCCAGGTCTTCGTGAACAAAGCGTTGTTCGATGATCCGAATTTCCGCCACGCGCAGCTCTCGTTCGTGACCTACCATTTCGCCTTGACTACCCTCCTCCTCTACACCCTGTCCCGTCCTCGATGGAACTTTTTCGAAGCCAAACGCGCCGACGCTCGGGAGATCCTCCCCTTAGCAATAGTGTTCTGTCTCCAAGTCGTCCTGCCGAATTGTTCTCTAGCCTTTTCCTCCGTCACCTTTTACCAGATCGCTCGTATCTTGCTAACCCCATTTGTGGCTTTGATCAATTACTTCGGTTACCAAAAGAGTATTTCTCGTATGGCCGCGTACACACTGGTGCCGACATGCGTGGGCATCGGTATAGTCTCCTATTTTGAATCCATGCCTCAAGACGGAACGGTAGCAAAGAAGACATCCTTTCTAGGCGTGTTTTTCGCCTTCACGGGAACTTTTGCTAGCTCTATCTATACCGTGTGGATCAAAGTCTACCATGAACGACTTCAGATGAACAGCATGCAGTTACTTTTCAACCAAGCGCCCTATGGTGCGATGATCCTACTCTATATTGTGCCCTTTGCGGATACATTTCCGGACTGGTCAGGAGTTCCATTAGGGAAATGGGCGATGATTCTCATGGTTAGTGTCTTCCGCTGCCTAGGTTGCCATGCAGAGCTTTCAGTGACAATGCCGTGTAGAGCGGTGGGTGCGCCTGTGCGATCAACATCTCACAATTCTTCATCGTAAACGGCGCTGGCGCAGTGGGTAGTACGATCGTGGGTCACCTGAAGACTTGTTCCATTGTGATCCTGGGTTGGATTGCTAGTGGTAAGTCGGTCGGTGATCGCAGCCTCTTGGGGATCTTGATGGCACTAGTGGGCATTACGGCGTGAGTCTCCTCAATCCTTGACTTATTCTGGGATTGCTTGTTCAAGATGGGATGGATTGGGTGCCTGACGAATTTTGCAGGTATATCGTAATCGACCAACGGGAAAAAAGGGCGACTCGGTAAGTTAAGGTAGCCATCTTGTTGCTGAAGAGACTTCTACAGCCTCGTGACTCAGACAGCTGGGTATAGCCGCTGATTGTGCCCTCTCCGAAACGCGCGCATCTGCTACAGGATAATCTTCACTTTGCCTTTGCTTGGGAACCGGAATCATCTTCGGAAAGGACACCTTCGAGTAGCACTGTGGATGAATTTCGTGCTAAAAACCAAGACGTCGCGAGCCTCTAATGGGGGAGAATGTGATAAACAATCATGGATCCCTGACAGCTTGCCCAGCGAATATGAAGCCTAAATTGCTATAGGACAAGTATAATTATAAGCCTAATTATACTAGCTATCAATGGGAGCAATACACAAAGCCTAAGATACTTTTGCTGTCTTTCCACTTGTTGTTTCTTCGTCATCCACCCTTTTCCTTTTCGTTGCACTCTTCACCGGTGCAACGTTTTCTGTCCCATTAGTCTTGCCTTTTGTTCCTTTTGCGATCATCCGTCTGAAGCATGCCTTGTATGCCTCATGGATTTCCGGAACCTCGTAATTGTATTCCTTCATCTTGTCTACCAGCTTCGATGTGTCCAGCTTGCAGTTGCTTCGCCCTGCTCTCAGAATCTTGCTTTGCTCTTCAAGCGAAAAGTTCTTCCAGGTGAATTCAGGTCGCACGATCTTCTTGAAGAGAGCAAGAACCTAGCGAGGAGCTAATCAGCATTGTTCCTCAAGCCAAGATAATGTGCGCCAAGATGCTCAAGAGCTAGCGCTTGCAGTGACGTGCGATTAGCTGCACCGCTTAGGTCCCAGGCCGGTACGTAGCGATTACAAGATGAGCTTACCTCATTATGGGAGATAGCTCCGGGGTTTGTGAAGTTGTACACACCATTGTCTCTATGGTCAGCAAGCAGCACCGCCACCGGCAAGAGATCGTGAAGGACGGAGTTGGAGTTTTCAACGTCTACGACATGATCGTACTTGATGATCTTCGTAACAAACGATCGCGGATGTAAGTCATCTGAGACCGGCATGCGCAGGCGCAGGATCAGGCACGGTAATTGCTTCATGTACTACTTTCAACGATCGTATCAGTGGTGCTGAAACATTACAAAGGTGGACCAGGGGCATAAGGAATTCCTACATTTTCGGCCACAGCTTTGGTCAAGGAATAGAAAGAGCCCTCGAAGTTGGCAGGGTCGGTTTCGAGATAACCTCGACCACCTTCCAGGTGATTCTCATTGTACGTGTAGATGCCTGTCTCCGATCAGCCAGTGAAGTCGTACATGACAAATATTAGGAAATAGGCGCTCACAGCCCGTCGCAAACACAGTCAAGTGGATCCCCATCGCTGCACAACAGGTCGCCACGTTCAGCGTCCCGACCAAATTGCTAGTCAAAGTTTCCTGCCTGTGATCCTCGCACCAGTCGACATTCGGTCTGCCGGTGACGCCTGCACAGTTGAAGACATGGGTCGGCTTGACGGTTTCAAGCTCTTTTTGTACCGCAAGTCGATCTTCCATCCGTACGGTCGTCATATGCACGGTTCGTCCCTGACTGCGTAGAAGCGTCTCGAGATGGCCGGCCACCCAGCTGCGGCCACCCCAGATGAGGAAGACATTGTCTTTGGTGGTGTCGATGCCTGGCATTGTTGCTTACTTTGAGATGTCGCTGTTCATTAGGAAGGGAAATTGGGGAGTTTTGCATATAGCAGAAGGCGAGGGTAAGGGGTGCGATGCAGGAATGCAGAATCACCCCTTACGCGAATTGACGTTCAAGGGATGTAGTACGCGTCCTAATTCCTGTCAACCTCGCCGTCGCCATCGCCAGCAAAATTATGGCCAGCTCTCTCGACTGGCCTACCGTCCGCGCCCATCTCTCCAAGATACCACGTCGCTATCTCTCGGCAGCATGTATCTGCCTAATAATCCTGTATGACAGCCCTCAATTCTTCCCTCTGGAAATTCGAAGTAGCTGACAGCAGAATAGCTTTATTCTTACCTTCATCCGTTCCTCCCGTCCAACCTTCACACTCCCATCTATCCCCTCGATCTCCTTATCCTACCCCATCCGGCCCTACAACAGCTCGCTCCTCGCACTTCTCATCGAGAACCGCCCAATCCCGCACCTCGCGCCCCAAATGCTTCATATGATCGGCGTAGTCCCTCCCAACTGGACTTTCAAGTTCATGGGCAGCGAAGCGGCAGTGGGATTCATCAATGAATCGCGAGCCATCCAGCATCAAGTGCAAATAGGAAAGCTGGAGCTGACCTACATCCCTGAGAACATGACAACGAGCGGCAGCGAGGAGATCAGCCAGTTCCTGACGAATCTGTGGGTTTATGAGACGTTGATGGCGCCGGCGGAGTGGGTGCTGATATGGCAGACGGATAGTAAACCTTCCTCGTCTCTTTTCATCACCACACGTGATACGTTACGAGAAGTAACAGAACTATGCTGACCAGGCAGGTATCCTTTGCGCCAACTCCCTCGACTCCCTTAACAACTGGCTGCAATACGACTACGTCGGCGCGCCCTGGTCGCCTAACTCACGCTTCGGCGGCAACGGCGGCCTCTCCCTCCGCCGCATCCCCCCGATCATTCAAATCCTACGGCAACAGTCCCGCATCCCGCATACAGATCCCGAGGACGTATGGCTGTCGTCGAGGCTGGGGCACCGACCGGGCGCTGTAGTTGCGAATGGGAGTGAGAGTGTAAGATTTAATGCGGAGAATATTTGGCATGAAGACCCGATGCCCATGGGGTACCATACAGGATCTAGTGGGAAGATTCTGCCGGGTGGCATTTGGGGGGAAGAGGCAAAGAGGGAGAAGATTTGGAAGTGGGTTGGATGGAGAATCTGGTTATGAGGGGATTGATGCTGACATAGGTGATGTAGGTATTGTCCTGAGGTGAAGATGACGTTGGAGATGGATTTAAAGGAGAAGATTGGGAATGGTTGTGGAGATCGCTGGTGAAACGTAGGGCGAGGATTAGGAGGATTAAGGAGAAGGCTGTCGATATCCTGAGTGGACGACTTGGCAACAATGTGTGGGAAAGCGTACTCCGTAGAGATGAGTTTTAAGGAAGGATGGCACAATGTGCTTTACCCAAGAGTGTAAGTGGTATGTTATGCAGGCCAAACCACTGATCTCAAGTCAAGAGTAACAGAGAGCGCGGAGAAGATTACAAGACAGTCCTAGTCCTCACCATTTTGATATTTATTCTCAGTCCGTCTCGAACACCTTTGGTATCGTGCAAGGATTGGTCAGGAACATATACCTTACGTTATTCGGGAATGGCGTAGACTATGTAAGCACCCAGATCAAGATGCCCCTGATCCACAAGCCACTGACTCTAGTTCTAGTCTAGCAGGGGTACCACGTCCCTGCCAAGCTCCTCAAATTGGCAGGAAAGCTTAGCACTAACGCTTCGCTTAACCGAATCTGGCGGTCATGTTTTGGAAGCTATCCCGATTTTGCTCGCGCGTTCGGCGATGTGCAGAATCCAGATCTCCAACAAAACGCCATTTCACCCAGTAGCCAGCTGAAATGATTGTAGTAAGTACGGGGTAGATGTAGAGTAACAGTAGCAAGGAATATGTAAGTACTGCACTGCTACCTCGCTGTCTCAATCTCCCTGCCTTTTCCTTCTGTCAACTCTCTGCTGCGATCTTTTTTCCACATACATGCAGTGATTTACTACACTCGTTCCTTTCTGTACTTCGTTCTGTCTTCTACTTGTTCCCTGCATAACATACACCTTAATACCAACTCATTTGTAATCAGCCAGACTTCTCTCGTTACACCGGGCAGTATAACGATCTTGCCGCCCTCGGTGGTGACACCCACGGGAACGCCATCAGCTTCTAGTACCACAGCCGCTTCGTCTACAACACTATCGGTAGCGGACACAACCACCTCACAACGATCTAGCAAAGCCGCAGCCTCGACAACCACCGTCCCACGCGAGCCGATGACCACCAGCATAGCAGCAGCAGCCACGACCACCAGCGTCCCCTCCTCAACCACAACGACCAGCTCAACCTGTGTACCCTCACCAACCCAAGCCATCATCAACCCATCATTCGAACAGGACCTTGACGACTCAGGCCGCTACACCTCCCCATGGACCTTCACCGGCAACGGCAACGTGCAGTCAAACACCAACAATGCATACCAATCCTACGACGGCACCCACTTCGCCGTCCTCTACGGGCGCAGCACCGCCACCACTTCCATGCAACAGACACTTGTAAACCTCATTCCCAACGCGGCATACCAGCTACAATACTACTACAACGTCGAACAGGCTAGTCCGCAGGCCATCTGCAAATTGACAGTGTCCACGAGCGATACTGGCACTGTAGATACCGTCACAAGCCCGACCGTCCGTACCGGAGGTTATCTCGCGCGCTTGGCGACGTATCGGCCTACGTCGACATCTGCGACTTTGACGTTCACGTTCGTGTGCCCGCGTTTCGTACAGCTTACTGCGCAGAGTAACTACGCGTTGGATGCGATTACGTTGACGAGTATTTTTGATGATGGGTGTGGTAGGGTAAAGATCTAGCTGTGAAGGAGGGGAGCGCTTGGTTTGAGGAATTGAGAAGAGTAAGGGATTGATCTGAGGGATTTTCTTCCGCTATATATTCTCCCATCCTCTGTGTATGTATCGAGGTATATATATTTGTGGCGAAAGGTTATTGAACCTCTTAACTACAGCCTAATCTTCTCTGTTTCCGCTCTCTCCTTACACACTACGGTCTTTGACTTCTCATCTCCTTCTGCTCCTTCTACCCTGGAAAACGCACTCCAGATTATGGAGTACCTTGGCACTCTGCAAGTCATGAGCGCAAAAGCACCACCTCCAGTGGCTTGTACATACTCTCTTGCATGCGCCAGCAGATTTCTTGATAGTAGCAGAGTTTCGCCAACAGGATGAGGTAGCACCAGACACGTTACCGGCACTCAGAATTGACTGATCGCCTGGTTAGAACCCTTGTCAAATAGACACATCTGTAAGCCGTAGCACATACTCATCAAGCATACTCCAGGACAAAGAAAATCGAAAACATAAGAGCTACGAGAAGAGACTTCTGAGGGTATCTAGAGGCTTGCCAAGCAAACAAGCTAGTATTTATGCTGGAGGACAAGATATTCGTTGGCTATCATGATGAGATGTGCGCTGCTCCCTTTAGATGGCTTTTCACGCCAGGGGATGGGCGGAGGATGTGATGTGTTCTCTGATTGGAGACTGGGCGATTGTAAGTTGTGTTCAAGCGAAGTGGAAAGATTTGTATGTTGTCGCAGTTGGCTTCTTAGTGGCCACAGATGGGGTTGGCTTTCGATGCTTTGGGGGTCTTCACAGAATGACTCTGTGGCGAGGGCAGTGATGGCATAAAGGGCGGTTGATTGGTTTGTATGTACGTTCATTCATTACAACATTTACCTCGGTATAAAATTGATATAGCTTACGACTAGTATATGGAATTAGTTGAAAGTGGTGACCGACAAGTACTCTCGAGGGTGATGCCTCTGCAAAGAGGCTAAATACTGCTCTAAAAGCGATGTATATGGTACTCTTGTATATGAAGCTTCGCTACCTACTCTATCACACGGTAGTGCTCTAGAGGGTCTAAATGCGAAACGGAAGTGGGATACTCACTCACTCGCTGACTTACTCTGCGTTGAGCGCGGCGGTATCCCATTTATAAGAGGAGCATTATCAGGTCGACTTTTGTACAGCAGGTCATGGGCTGCGAGAATTTTGCAGACATCCCCTTTAGAACACTCTGCCCTATTGTTACGTGAAACCATGGCTTGGAACTTGTCTCTGCATTGTAGGTCACTTGGTCCTCTTTCCCGTAGGTTCCTGACTAGTCCCTCCGCTAGAATCGTTCGCTGAATACATACCCTTCTTTTCTCTTTCCAACAGGTACTTCGCCTCTTGAATCCGTCTTTTCGTCGTGTATATTAGGGCCTGATCGTCATACAGATCGTAAGACTTCTCGAGGCGGTCCGCTTTCAGAAAATCTGTCTCTACCCACTCGTGCAGCACCTCGAACGCTAGCAACTTCGTCCTCGCATCACTAGGCGGCCCAACAAGATAATTCACACATCTTGGCTCCATCTCGTCTTGATAGTACGACAATAATTGTCGCAAGAACTCCTCTTGTGAAAGGAATAGCTTCAGCCTGTCAACCCTTTCCCAGATAGCGCGTGCCATTGCGATAGAGTCGAGCACTAAGTCTTTGCGATCATCAGATGTTCGAGACTCGATTGGCGCACTGGAGTCGACCTGATCCCGGCTGAGCTCCGGATTTGGGGCTAAGGAACGATTTTCTAGTGTTTTGAAGTCGTTTTTGAAAGCAAGAACTTCCAGTACCCTCTTCGCGTTTGTACTTTCCACGAGATATGTCCATTGCTGCGCGCTGAAAATGAATTTTGGGCCCGACCGATCGCAGTCACGTACCCAGTAGTCGATTTTGTCTAGAATGTTCCGATTCTCGCGCCAGCGCTCTGCACTCAGACGGTGCTGTGCGAGGATGTTCAGGAATTTCCAATGAACCAAGACCGGATCTACTGCATGAGAAGTCCCGGCCTCTACCGTGCTGGCTATATGGACCCCAGCGGCATAGAGCGAGCGGAGATTTATTATGTCATCACGTACATGGGGATCCTGCCAAGACCTGGCAACACGGGGCTCTGACGTACATTTCTGTATAATACCAAACCAATGCCGAAACCTGCACAAGAGCGCTGACACATTGTAGCCATGTGCAACAAGGTAAGTTCCGTAAGGGCTCACCACGAAGAAGCTACAAGGGAACTCGGTGGGAGCGTCCCAGTAGTAAATCGAAAACGAGTCTTCTGCATCTTGTTTCATATACAAAGGAAGCTGCTCGTCGACATCATACGGGGAGTGAATTCTCCATAAATATCCTTCATACTCCTGTGCCCACTGCATCTTAAATCGTTCATTAAAGAGTTTATCGACATACTCGAAAGGAATAAGATCTTCAGTACAACAGCGGGGAGGCATGTACTGCGGCTCAACAATGGACTGTTCGTGGAGCTGGAGATGGCAGCCTAGGCACATTCGGTGGCCGCAACGGAGCACAACAATTCTGACTGTAAGGATGTTGGACAGACACCTAACGCATCTGATCGATTCATTCCGGGCTGGAGATGTGAGTATAGGACGCGGTACGTCCTCGATCGTTGGCCCCACCTCTAAAACTCTGCAGCTATCGTCTCTGGGAAGTCGAAGGATGGGTATCTCCCCCATTGTCCAGAATTGGTCACCTTCAACTTCGGGAGTATATTTGATGGATGGTGCGAGATCGATCTCGGTCTTCGAGGGATAGTCTGTGTCGTAAACACTGGCTTACGAATCTGACGAGGACCCGTTGTACATAATGTACTTAACTGGTCTCGACGTTAAACACTCCCCACCCACTCCGTCACCCTGGACCGGGCCGCAAGATGGAGTTGGCCATGAATCTTCGCCGGCATCAGAGCTCTCGTAAGTCTCTTCGTTATCCTCGCCATAAGTATCATGTTCATCTAGTAGCCCTCGACTAGCAAGTTCTTTGACGTATGCCTTTATCAGATCTTTATGCTTATGGATGGTCGCACTTGAAAAGCCCTCCGACACCAGCTCCCTCCGGAACTCTTTCCAAACAGCTTTGTCGTCGTCTGCATATGCCGTCAATACTTATCCCTCGGCCTTGCTCCCCGCCAGTAGGTGGGCAGTGATGCCATTAACAGCAAGCTTTATCTCTCTTAGGTCTCCTCCTGCCTCTTCCATGCGTCTTTCAACCCTTCCTACAGACCCTATGGAAACCATGTTGAGGAACAGTGACAGAGCCGATGTGTAATAGACCAGCTTGGCTCTTAATTCTGTCAAATCCAGCATTTCGCCATTGCCGAAGCGTATTCGCTGCCATAATTTCCGGCGGCTTCGTTCTTCCTGACTCAGAGCGTTGTATTTGGTCAAGATGGTTTCCAGCGTTTTCAGCAATTTCTCACAGCCGACAAGGATAGACTGCAGCTCGTCCTGACATGAGTCGCCAGGCCGATCTAGAGAGCTTTCGGGTTTTTGGGTTTCCGTTTTGAGCCCTTGCAGGACCATGTGTAGGCTTGACACTTCGTGTGTGAGCTCATCGTGAGCACCGCAGGCTTTTCGAGAGTCTCGCACTACTCGCGAGGCTATTTGGATCAGATTGACAAAGTCGCCGATAGAGAAGCCGAAGGACATGCCTGCTGGATTGATGTGCAGCCGTCAACATCCTCGATACGGAATGAGGTGGATCTCGACCTCTGTATAGTCTCCATGGACGGATTGCTAGCATCGTAGCTCGGAAGGCTGAGTTGTGACGGCCAGGCTGTTACACAGCAGATAGGCTGCAGATACCGTAAATACTGGCATTGGCTGATTGAGCGTGCCCTGGAGCAACCCTAGCCTTGCTTCAATCCTTCACCTGCTCATTTGCCCGAATTCTTCATCATCAACGGGGTCACGCGAGGCATGAGATAGTTTGTGCTAGTTTTCATG
>JAABUJ010005066.1_pt1 | contig 13433 bp, 11 predicted proteins | sample 5559131 | NCBI WGS metagenome assembly JAABUJ01 (sample SAMN10711875, study PRJNA513366) | rock metagenome | isolation source: Antarctica rocks | place: Antarctica: Victoria Land, Mt New Zealand nord | collected 2016-01-07
TTCCATCTGATACCTCATCCTTGTAACGAAGAGATTACATACACCAATTTCTTGGTGACGAGTATATCAGGGTGGCTTTCTCCAAGCAGACAAGCGGTCTGCACCAAAGTTGACGGAGTTCCATATCCTCGCCTTTTTGTTTCCTTGACGCATATCTCCCCGTTCTGGCGAATTTATCTCTCAAACGACACTCATCCTGTATGCATCAAGGGCGCATTCTCGCTCCTGGATGTCCATGCTGTTGTTTTGTTTGTAGGACCCTAGCATTTCTGAGGAGAAACGTCTATGCCTGTCTCATCACCACTGACCCCGAAAAGTGTGGTACGCCACCGTCCCATTGCTTCCGAGAAGACCACAAAGCCGATACCCACCGTCACACGAGCTTCGCGTCCTCCACAGAAACCACAGGAGGTCGTTCCGCCGTTCGTCTGTTCGTCGCGCACACCGCTTGTGAAGAAACGCCGTTCACAGCTGAACCTTGTGTCACTTGGGATTGGCATGATGGTCGCGGTCCTTGCTGTCCTGCTTGGGCAGTTGCTCATGAGTTGGTGCAGTACGACCTGGGATGATCTCCACTATGGGCGGCCTCGCACCTATCAAACGGATGCGTTTACCGGCTCTGAGCCAGGTGCAACACCCTCGCATTTTATCGTGGTCAATCTGCATGGGCATATCGAAATTTTTGAGTTGCTTGGAGGTGATCCGACGAAAACGAGGGTCTATCTTGGTCCTCAGATTGCGGAACCAAGAGCGGACATGGTGCCTGTGACCATAGAGTTTGTTGACCCACACCGGACACATCACCCTGATATGCTCATTCGTTTTCAAGACATGCAGGTGGTCTTCCACAATGTGCATGGAACATTTCAACTTACAGCACCATAAGGGAGTATTCCTTAGTAAGAGCAAAAGGTCTAAGCTATCATGGAAGTAGTTATCGAATATACTCTCTGCGTTTTCCAATACTACAGAGGGAGTTTATTTGGTTACGCGTAACCAAATAAACTCCCTCTGACATTTTGCTGATGAATATGTTATACTCTGCGAAACAGGCAATTTGGCATAGTGTTATACATCGAAAGGAGCGGTAGCGTTGATACTGAGGTGTCATGCTATCAACAACGCTTATGGGAACTGTCCTAACGTTCGCACTCCAAAAAGGCGGTGCCGGTAAAACGACTACCGTTTTAAGTCTCGCATCTATCCTCGCGCACCTTGGAAAAAGGGTGTTATGTATCGACATTGATCCCCAGTTTAATCTCACTCAAGGACTTGCTGTCGATATTTCTCAGGTAGAATACAGTGTCTATGAAGTGCTCCTCAATCCTGAGAAAGGGGCCTCCTTTGCTATCCTCTCTACTGATATCGGCGTAGACTTGATTCCCGCAACGCTTGACCTTTCTGGGGCAGAGATGGAGCTTGCTGGACAGGTTGGGCGTGAACTTTTGCTCCGAGACGCTCTCTATGCTGAGAGCATTGCAGGAGCGCATGATGCTGTCGTGGATCAGTATGACTACATTCTCATTGACCCACCGCCATCGCTCGGTGTATTCACTTACAATGCTCTCGTTGCTTCGTCTGCTGTTATCGTTCCTCTTGAGATGGGTGTCTATGCATGGAATGCGCTTCCCCAGCTCGAAATTGCTATTCAAAAGTGTCGTCGGCTCAATGCATCCTTGCACATTGGCGGCTTGATTTGTACCCGGTACAACAAGAGTAAAAATTTAAGTAAAGCTATTGAACAACAAGCGCGACAGAAATACAGTACGCTGGTTTTTGAGCAAGTCATCCCCGAAAATGTGAAGGTAAGTGAAAGTCCGGCGTCTGGCTTGCCTATCGATATGTATGCTCCTAATAGTTCGGGCGCGCTGGCGTATACACAGGTTGCGAAAGAATTGATGGCACGATGGGAGACAACTTCTGTCGTTGGAGGAAAAGCATAATGGCGAAGCACGATTTGAATAAAATGCTTTCGCAGAGTGCCGCTCGCAGTACACCCGTCGAAATTCGACGTGGCAAGGGTGTGGGTCTCTCTATTGAAGAACAGGAACCACAAGTGCAGGTCTCGACTGAGCCGCAGGTGTTATGGGTTGATATCGAGCGTATTCTCGATAATCCCTACCAGCACGCTGAGGAGATCAATGCCGAAGACTTTGCCGCTCTGGTCGAGTCTATCAAGGTTGATGGCTTTCAGGGTGCGCTCAATGTGAGCCCTGTTGAGGAACGCGAGGGATACTACTTCATTACCAGTGGTGGACATCAACGGCGAAGTGCGGCTAAGGAGGCTAGTCTCAAGAAAATACCTGTCTTTATCAGTGCATCTCCCGCAGAAAAAAAACAGCTTGGGTTACGCCTTGCCAGAGAAAATACGGCACAGGTGAACCGATCGCCCGTCAATCTCGGTTTTCTCTACATCCAACTCATTGAAGAATTTGGCATGACTCAGGAAGAGATTGCAAGCGAAATCAAGAAAGACCGTTATCATGTCAACTTTGCAATCATGGCGGCTCGATCTGCTGCTGATATTCGTAATGCTCTTCGCGAGAAGTACAGCCCTCGTGTGATGACCTATTTACGCCGCCTCGATGATGCTCAGGAACGCGCTCCTATCATTGCTGGCTATCTTGCTGGCGACTTGACCGTTGAAGGAGTGCGCGTCACCGTAGAACAAGCTCAAGCGGAAAAACAGAAACGGGAGCAACGATCTCCTGAGTTTAGGGTGAACGACACCCAGGAAGTGTCCGTGAGTGAGAACGTGCAGAACAAAACGGTCCATGACCATGCGGCATCACTCCTGCAGCAGGTGAAAGATGCGAACCTGCAGACTTCTTTCCCCCCATCGCTCGAATCCTCTCCTGGCACAAATCATATGGCCTCTGAACGCACCTCAAAAATCGAGGCAGCTTTTAGTCGTGTCGAAACCTATCGACGACACATCGAGAAGAAACGTGCGGATGGCGAGGCGATTCAGCTTTCAGATCAAGAGGCGGTGCTGCTGGGTAAAATCATTGATCGTTGTCATACATTGCTCGACACGTATAGCAACAAATGACAAGAATACTATTTTGTCTCAGCTATGGAGAGCATCTACTGTTTGGTTACGCGTAACCACAAAGATGATAAGGGGAAAGGGTGGGTTTGGTTACGCGTAACCACAAAGCAAAGTACAAGAAGTTCATTGTTTTCGTTCTCTAGTAGGTTCTCTTCTTTTTCGTAACGCAACTCTGTGAAATTGACAGAGTTGCGTTGTTTGACCGTATTGCAAAAAATCGAGGAGGATGTCACGGGCGTGAAGCACCCTTCTTGTTCAGCTTAGGTTACTACTCCAAACAGCTTGGCAATCAACGCTCTCTGACCTCTCACATCTCCTTTGTCCACCCTTGTAGCTGTCCTTTCCGTATCATGTTCATCATCTCATATCCTTGTAATGTTTTCCACGCAGTCTCAAATGAAAAAAAGCCCATTGTAGGCTTTGTCAACCGTTTGATGAAGTGGCGATCTTGTTCGATGAGGTTATTGAGGTATTTAACTTGCCTCAGTTCACAGCTATCTGCAATGAGCCCTGCTGCCTTGAGGTCGTTAAAGGCTTTCGGGTAGGCTGCGTTTTTGTCGACGTTGATCACCCGCGGCTCGCACGTATGAGGGGCCTAGAGGATTTTGAGAAAGAAATGTTTGGCCGCTTCGCCATCTCTATTCTGGCTCAGCAAAAGATTGAGCGTATTCCCTTGCGAATCAACGGCTCGATAGAGGTTCGCCCATGCTTTTTTGCTCTTGAGGTAGGTTTCATCGACGCGCCAGGAGTCCGTCGTCACCTTCCCATAAGGTCGGAATCTCCGCTCCAATTCAGGCACATAGTGCTGTACCCAGCGGTAGATCGTCGTATGATCCATGTGCAGGACGCATTCTCCCATCATTTCCTCAAGCTGTCGATAATTCAATGGATACCGTAGATACCAACGGACACATAAGAAAATGATGTCAGCCTGAAAATGGTGCCATTTGAACGGATGCTGCTCTGCCATGAAGTAATCCTCTTTGTTCTTCTTTTCCACCCACTGTACCAGATCAGCTTACTTCTTGCAACACAATCAGTGAGAGAGAAACACCTCCAAAGCGAGAGATAGGGGATGTTTGTTACTCAATGTCAATGTCATCCTCTCGTTGTCCAGCTCGTTCCAAACCAGGAGGGCCAATCGCGATGTCTCGAAAGCGAGTCTGACTCTTGTCGAATGCCACACAGACTTCGCCCGCTGGCCCGTTACGGTGCTTCGCTACAATAATGTCGGCGGTGTTTGGTCGCTCTGAATCAGGATTATACACGTCATCGCGATAAATGAACATGACAATATCCGAATCGTTCTCAATCGCTCCCGACTCGCGCAAATCGGAAAGCTGTGGCACTTTCGATGCTCTGCTCTCAACAGCACGCGAGAGTTGCGCAAGGGCGAGAACGGGAATATTTAGCTCACGCGCCAAACCCTTCAGTGCTTTCGCGATGTCGGAGACCTCCTGTTCGCGGTTCTTCTGCCGTTGCCCTTCACTTAATGATGATTGCATGAGTTGTAGATAGTCTACAATTATAAGATCGATCCCATGTTCCAATGCCCATCGTCGCGCCTTACTTCTCAGTTGGATAGTCGAGATACTTGCTGTATCGTCAATCCAGATATCCATAGCATTAATTGGGCCAATCGCGGCGAGAATAAGTTCCCACTCATGGTCTTCGATCCACCCGGTACGCAACCGTTGCTGATTGACGCCCGACTCTACTGCCAGGAGTCGTTGGATTAACTGGTCTTTGCTCATCTCCAGACTAAAAATACCAATTTTGCGCTGGTGATGCTTCGCTGCCGCGTGGGCGATGGAAAGGGCGAGGGACGAGTTATGCACAAATACATCTTGAGCAATGAAGTTAGACCCATCAGGAATAGTTAAATCGTACACCTTATGGTCACCTATTGACTCAATAGAAACAATCTTATCCCAATACACATCAGGGCTAGAAACGCGTTGTAGATTTACATTCTCAGGAACATTAGCAAATGATGCAAGGCGATTATGGGATATACCTCTGTTTGTATGGGAGTTAAAACCGTTAGCGTGTCCAGTAAGTGTTGTCTGTCCACTTTGTCGTGCTAACTCTATCGGGGGATTTTTACGATCTTTACATTCCTTCCGTATCAATGACCAAACCTCTTTAGGAGCGTGTCCATTATTACCACCTCTAGGAGTTAGAACATGCTTGTATCCTGCAAACCTCATTACTTTTTCGCCAAACCAGCCTATCTCTTGTTGATATCGTTGCACGTTTTCAGGGGAAGTTATTTCTACACGCCATGCATCAAAGTACTTTCCATTGTAAGAACTATTTTTCTTACAAAGTTTAGAAACAATACCAAAACGGGTAAAAGCATGTTGCATATCAGAAGCTAAAAGTTCAGATGCAACAGTAAACTCTATAATCGGTACGCCCTTAGAAGAGTACACACATCCATCGCAACTCATGATCGCACGAATGAACTCTGCAAGGTAATGCTTGTTCCAAGTCCAGACACACAAAGGGAAAGACTTCTCTTTTGCTAATTTGCCCATTAGCCCTAATTCAGTAAGCCAAGTATGCACGGGATTTTTGCTCTTACCTACCACTGCAGATTGTACTACCTCATAGTCGATTCCATACTGTCTTATTGCACACAACGGAAACTTATTAGTGATTATTCGTTTGAAATCTTCAACAATGAGCGGGTCTGCGTTTGAAAATTTAGGCGTATTACGCGTTAAGCCTCCCTCTGCAATATAGTAGGCCATGAGCCTAACTAAACCAAGAGGCATCGTTTCATCAGTCCCAAAGCATTCAACTTTAGTTGGTACTCCAATATAATCTTCTAAAGTGAGAGCGTGAAGGGGTTTCCATCCCTCAACTGTCAGAAATGGATGGTGTCCTGTAACTTCAACTACCCTCCCTAGTCGCGTTCTAACACGATAGCAAGGCTTTACTCCGCTATCAATCCAGTGTGATATAGCAGTTGTACGAACCTTTCCGTTCTCGGAGAGTCCGTATGCCATTGGTATTTGACGCCGTACATATTCTTCAATGGTTACTCTTTCTCCTGTCATCGGATCATCAATCAAGGTATTACCTACCAAACACTTCCCCATGCCCGGACGTCCAGCCATAACGATAAGGTCAGAACGTTGCAAACCACCTGTCAGGCGATCAAGGTCTACAAACCCTGTGGGAACTCCTGTAATCCCGCCTCGTTGTCCCGCCATCTGGTCGAGTCGAGTTAAATAGGTCGCAAGCAAATCGCGGACATGCGACTCACTTATTGTTGCGTTCCCGAAGCGTTGGCTGATGCTGAAAATAAGTTGCTCTGCACTCTCTAGGGTGTGTGCTGCGTTCTGTTCACTATCAGCATAGGCTTCTGCCGCGATTTGCCCTCCAGCATGAATGAGACGGCGCAGAAGCGCAGTACGCAGGACAATTTGCCCATAATAGACGACATTCCCGCTCGTTGGCACTTGGTTGATGAGCGATGTCACGTAGCTCGGTCCACCAACGTCTTCGAGCTTGCCTTGCTGCTCCAGCGAATCACAGACCGTGACGAAGTCTGCCGATATATGCTGATCGGAAAGGCGTATCACTGTTTCATAGATGCTTCGGTGAGCATCCCTATAAAAATCGTCTGCTGCCAAAAACTCAGTGACCAGCGCCACTGCATCGGGATCGATAATGATGCTTCCCAACACCCCAGCCTCAGCTTCTACGTTATGAGGGAGTAATCGTTCCATGCTTTAGTTCCCTTTCTTTCCAGAAAGCGATGACGCCATACGGTGACGCATCGTATTCATCTGCTCTAAACGCTCTACCCAATCTTGCGGCTGGTAGAGGATTGTCTGACAGACAGGTCCCGATGGGACCGTCGTATCGACAAGAACTGCATACCGAGGAGACTCTTTTCCTACCCGTATCCGCTTCGCTCGAAAGGATTGCATCAGTGGATGGCGCGACACACTCAGGAGCAGGGCGTCCGCCTCCTCTGCCGAGAGGTCAACGCGAGATGCATCGACCTTCACCGAAAGTTCGAGTGTGGGAAGCACTGGAGCAGGAGCGGGCTTCGCCACAAACGCTGGTGACGCCGCAGGCTTCTTCGGGGGTATGCCCTTACTTTGTTGCGTTAACGTCTCCACGAGGCGCGTCGGGGACAAATGCCCGTAGGTGATGACCCACTCCTCCACTTCGGGGGAGATTGCTGTGTCGAATTCTATACATCGTTTCGTGAAGAATCCACCTGGTCGCTCTAAACTCCAGTTGTCTCGATGGAGGCGAACCATTGTACACATAAACGCTGCCGCTAGCACATGGGGCATGCGTGGTCGACCCTCCTGGATGGTAAACAGTTTTTGATACTTGGGGTAGACGCGAGTATCCCCTTCAAACCGTTCGGCAAAGAATTTCGCGACAAGCAGCGGCTCGCGTAACGTAAACGTAATTATAAACTCGTATATGTTAACTACGTCTACGTTACGTAAAGGCACCTCGGAATCTACTTTCACAGGGGAGGTAGGTAGATGAGACTGGTGAGAAACGTCTACTCGTCTACCCGGCTTATCGTTTAGGGTGGATTCTGCTGATTGCTCAGCCTGTTGGTTCTCTTCTTGTGCGGTGGAAGCAGGCACACCTAAACCGAGGAATCCACCCTCATTCTCTGTAGTGGTAGACGAATACTGACTTGCTCTTTCTAGGCCGTCTACCCTCACTCCACTATTCGGAAGATGCGCTTCATCTCGTGAAGAGAGGCGTCTACCCTGAACACCGTTCTCGGTAGTTGAGGATGTCTGTTGATTGCTCACAGCGTCTATCCTATCATCAGCCCCAGGTAGATTCTTTGTGGACGGTCCAGGTTCGCCTCCGTTTCCTTGTTGTGTGAAGATAGATTCGGTGGTACGCTCTTTGGAAGCCTTCTGTGAACCGAGAAGAACTTCACCACCGAAAGAATCTACCCTTTTGTGTTCCGATGGAAGGTGGCCCGCGAGTGTTTGTTTGAGGAGCGTACTCACAACATATTGTGCCTGCAGGAGTTTCTGGTCGAGCTTGCGGCGCGAGAGTCGCTCCTGTGGCTGGATAAGCATGTGTACTTGCTTGAGTGCATTTGTGAAGTCCTGTGAGATAAGTCCGTAGACCAGGCAGCGTTGTTTGACCTCCGTCACCAGTACGTGTAGTTTCGTTCGGCTTTTTTGCCCTTTACTTCGATTGATGAGAAAATCTAAATTTGCCTCAAGAGAGGCGGGAGATTGGTAGATTCCTAGAGAGAAAATAAAGGCGATCTGACCCATAAATTTTTGCTTTTGTACCATACCTAAAGATTTAAAGAGCAGAACATATTTATCAGTGGTATCGTTGGAGAAACCCAGCCGTTCACCCAGTTTGGCAATGCTCTTCGCGCACACGACGACATCACCCGACTGCAAGGTAGGGATGCTTGAACGCTCTTGGGTGGCACATTCAAGAAAGCGCACGACGAAAGCTTGTCCAAGAGTGGGGAGGGGAAAGAGGGCAGCAATTAGCACGAGCGTTTTCGGCTCACACTGAAATCTCTTCCCTATTTCGGCTATATGTGGTTCGCTCAGAGGCGAAGAACGGGCCACTGCTTGTGGTCCCTCGTTCGTATCAAGTGCTAAGAGCATAAACTACGACTACCTTTCTACACAGTATTTGTTTCTCATCACTGGAAAAAGGCAGCATACACTCATTACATCGTCATACTTTCTTCGATGCTTTTCTTTTTAGAGGAAATGTGGTATAATCTCTGTAGATTGTACCGATATGCAGCGTTTTCCAGATTACAGTTCAGAGAGCCAGCGGGTGACCAACCGCTGGTTTTCGCGTTTTGGAAGAAGTTCCTTTTTTGTTCTCGATATGTTGCTCAACCTTTTTAACTTCCACTGTAGAAGCTTGCTTGCCTTGCCATATTGAGTTGGTTGCGTTGCAACGCAGTTCACCCAAATAGTGAGAGAAAACTTTTGTTCTATGCAGTGTAACGCTTTATTTGCTTAAATTCAATCGCACCATAGTGCTTCTGCTTGCTCACGAGAAGAGAAAAAAGTCAGGGTGTCAGAACATCGCTTGTGAAGCGTGTTTGCCCGTTTTTTCCTCACCAACGGGAGTTACTCCTTCATCCAAATTCATCACAATTCCTCACCAACGGGAGTTAGTTCTTCGTCAACAGGAGCTAACCCTTCACCAAAATGGCCTCTATTCCTCACCAACGGGAGTTAGTTCTTCGTCAACAGGAGCTAACCCCTCATGTACGGGCTTTAATTCCTCATCAAAGGGAGTTAGTTCTTCGTCAACGGGAGCTAATCCTTCATAGAAATAGGACTAGAAATACTCTCAAAGTCCCATTCATTCCGTAGGTGTTACGACGTTCCATCGGGAAACAACTCCTTTTGCTTCTCAAGGAGGGCCTGCTTGTTCGCAAGAAACTGCTCACCAGGATAAAAGGTGAGCCTCGTAATAAATTCTGGGTTCTCCTTCACACGGTCCTCCTGTGAAGCATCAATATTGAGTAATCGTTGGAGTGCTCGTGTGCGTTTCCTTCGCAAATCCTCTTTCTTGTAACTTTGGTGGACCCGAAAGACCTCTTCTAGGCGTTCTAGTGTCGTTGCTGCCAGCTGCTCTCGCTTCATCGAGTCTAAAAGAACATTTGCGACAACGATAGTATCGAGATCGGGATGTGCAACGCAGCGAATATAGCCGTTCTGCTCCAGTTGCATCAACGCAGAGATAACCTGCTGTGCATCACGCATCCGATTCTTTTGAGCGGGCAACAGTCGTTCAAGATTGAGAACTCCACTGTAGAGGCAGAGCGTGGTGAAATAGAGCGAGAGCATCTCTTGATTGGCGAGTTTATTGCCGAGATATTGGGTGAGCAATATCTCATACCTGGAATGCTCACCGTGTAGTCCGACCAGACGGGTGGTTGATAGAGGAAACAGTTGTGGCTTGGGTCCGTAGAGCGACTCAAACGTTTCCTCGCCTAGGTGGTACTTCAAGTGAACGTTCTGAAATTCGTCTGTGACCACACTTTCAAGTACGAGGAGCGGCGAAATACGCGCTCGTTGTGGCGAGATGTTAACGACCAGCGTGCGAGCTAAGTAGAGCAACGTGCTCACCAAGTGCGCTTGCAGATCATTGTCATTCGCGTGATTCCCCTTTCCCATCCGTTGGAGTATCTGTTTTGCAGTCACCTCGACGTTTTGCGTCTGACTCTGACCTCCCGTCAGAGTATCGTAGATATCGAGGAGTCCAGCCGTTTCCTTGAAGCCTTCTGGCCCAAGTTCGGAGGTGACATAGTTTTGCAATGATGTGTTTTCTCCGCTCGTTTGCCCTTGCACACGGATTTTCCCAACGGGAGTAGTCACGTCAAACCCTCCATCAAGAAGCGAGGCTTGAATAGACACGTTGACTCCAAAGGTGCCAGAGAGTACGAGAAACGACTCTGTAGCGGGGAGAGGAGTACTGTGGCTTGACGTGACTTCTGGAAATGCAGGCGTTCGAGATGCCCGTTTCCTGACGGGAACCGCTTGAATGCTCCCGAGCGTCTCTTGTAACGCCATGAGTGATTTTGGTGGAGGCAGAGAGTCCTCGCGTATCTCGTTGTACTCGACGGTACTCTCTAGCTGTTGTTCCTCTGTGAGACGCTGAGTCGTCTCATCATGTTGAGTATGTTCGTTTCCTTGCATATGTACATCTCCTTTTCGTGCTGGTTTTTGCTTTCTCTTCAACCCCTTCTATCCCTTCTACGATGATCCACGTTTTCCTTTTCCTTGTTGCCCTGACCATAACGTCGGGCCGTAAGTACGTCTGCAGTTGGCGATAGCGCGGTCTATCGTTCTCTGCCCATAGGTCCCAAAGCCTCCAGAGGGGGCATCCCACTTCTGGCGCATCAGGGACGACTGCCGAAACAAGCGATCCATACGCATAGCGTTCTTACCCGTCCAAAACGCGAGCATGCGACACAGTGCGTAATCGGCGAGGCTGTCATCGATCTGGCCTTTCTGGTCTCCGTGCCGATGCACGAAGCCGCTCTTGTCTCCATCCAGAGCCGCGCGAAGTCCCGCCCATCGGCCCGTTCGGGATTCATCGCTTTTTCAAGCAATTCCTCGTCCGACAGATCGTCTGGTGTCTTGATGGGTCGATCTCGTCCCGTCTTCTGCGTGTGCGCTGCCGGAGACTGGAACTGTGCGTAAGCAATCGGCCTCTCGTCTTTGCGATGCGGTGCTGCATCGTCCTCCCCTTGCGTGTGTGCGCTCTCAGTAACGACATACGCCTCGTACAGGCTCGTCACAGCCTCTTGCCGGGGGAGAACGTCTTCTGATGAGCCAACGACGCGTTTCCCTGTTATGGTAAAGAACCGACCAGACGTATACATTTCCAAACCTACACCTTTTCTGTTGATCCCTGCAACGGGTAAGGTTGCTCGTGCGAGGATATGGATACCCGTCCCGCTCGGACTCCACTCACTGTAACTGTCGATCTGCGTGATGATATCTCGCGCCCACGCGTTTAACTGGTGCGTTTCCTCGTCAAGACAGTGATCAAGATCGATCCCACAAAACGGATCGCTGCCGTGAAACACAAACCCGACTCCCGTGTACCTGCCACTGTTCAATGCTCGAACCGCCTCACTAAAGCTTGCCCAGGTTCGCGGCTTGGTCACAGATGCGTGCCAGGGCTGCTCGTGTGATAGCGACCGCGGGTTATACGGGACCTTGTCCGGCTTGTTTTTCTCTGGATTCTCCTCGTACCGCCACACAATCCATTGTAGCGTTCGGCGTAAGACGAGCGGCACGTTCTGCAAGTCTTGAGGGTCTGCCTGTTGTAGTGTCATACCTGCACGACACACGCACCTGCTTCACCTGGAAGGGGAACGCCCTACCATAAACGAGCAACCTCACAACAGCCCACTTGCCGTTGCTCTCGCTCATTCCTCCAATGAGAAATTGCTGAGGACGGTACGCCTGTTTGTAGTCATTATTGTACGTGTGTCAATCCTTTCCGTGTGTACAGTATTCGATTACACTCTTTCACCCGTTGTTAGTGCTAATATAAACCTGGCTCTGTAGCACTTTGCGTGAAAGCCCTAACATATTTGAGATGCAATCCTCTTTGAGGGTTGTTTCCTTTACAAATGAGGTATTTCTTCAGTGAATGCTTCTCTTTCTCTTCTCTCCACGATGACATACAATAGAAAGGAGCATTGGAGTATTCCAAGGACGCTACGAGACTGGAGAAAAACGAGATGTTCGACACAAGCAAAATTGGTCATAGCTTTCCTCCATTTGCTGTTACCGTTGAGCCAACGAAAATTCGAGAATTGGCACAAGCCATTGGCGATGACAATCCTCTCTATCAGAGTTCCCAAGGGGCTCAGGAAACAGGATCCTCACAGGTCGCTCTGTTTCCTACAACGGGAACCATCTTCCTGTTTTGGGGGAACACCCACTTTGTTGAACACCTCGCTGAACTTGGCCTAGATGTTGCTCGGCTCATGCATCGAGAAGAAACATATGACTACTTTGCTTCTGTCTCTGCTGGTGAAACCCTCACAGGAGTCATGACGGTTCTTGACGGTTCTACCCGCAAGGGCTCTCACTCTTCCTCCATTGATCTCGTCACACTTCAACTCCGTTACACCAATCAGCATGATCAGCTTGTTCTCGTTGCGACGACACGCTTAGCGAGCCGAGACTAACACCTTTGTGTTGCTTGCTGCACCGCTCTGTCGCACTCTGTGTGATAAAAGAGTTTAAGCCGTGTGTAGCACTCGTAAGCGAAGGAGATCAAACTTTGCTCGACCGTACATTTGACGTTTGATCAGTTTTAAGCGTGTGATCTGCCCCTCGACCTGCCCGTTGCTTTCATCTCTCGATATGCCTGCTCGTACTGCCAGGTAATCGCGTCTGATTCCCGAAGCAAAACCGGCAAGCTCGTAAGGACCATGTTCTCTGACATGCTCAAGCCACCCGTCCAGGTGCTCCGCTTGTCGCTTCCGGAGCATCGAGACGAATTGCTGACCCAGTTCATATGTTTGTTTCATTTCGTCACTCGCCTGACAGATATGTTCAAGAGCGTGCTGTTGCGTTGGCGTCAGCGTCTCATGCTGTTTGACAAACAGAAATGATGCTTGTCGAGACGAGAGTCGGCGCGCGGCGGGCGCAGGTGCCCTTCGCTTCGTGCCACGTGTCCGACGAGCCGTTGTGGGCGAGTTCGCACGCCAGTCAGACAGCAGAGCACGCAGGAGTGTTAAAAGTCAATTAGAATGTCCGCAGACGATGACTACTTGTTCCCATTGATGAGACCAGAGTCAGTCTCTTGCAAGAGGTGATGCTGACTGGCAACTTCTGCACGGAAGCTTTCCACACTCATC
>JAABUJ010005067.1_pt1 | contig 13430 bp, 17 predicted proteins | sample 5559131 | NCBI WGS metagenome assembly JAABUJ01 (sample SAMN10711875, study PRJNA513366) | rock metagenome | isolation source: Antarctica rocks | place: Antarctica: Victoria Land, Mt New Zealand nord | collected 2016-01-07
CGGTTGCGAACGTCGAGGTATGGTTTAGTGACAGCTTTAAGGTCTCGAAGCTCTGATTTTGTGATCCGATTTTCGGTTCTAAGAGCTTCAATCCTAGCATCGAGAAGTCCAAATAGCATCGAGGACTCCAATTCTGGCATCTCTGCCTCGATCCTATTTTGCAATTAATATCAGAGCTTCGGGCATCTGGTTCCAACACCAACCTTTGCTTCCAGTCGTTCCATTCTATGGGTCAAGGTGTTGTTCTCTTCAACCGCTGTGTCAGGCTGTATTCTATTACCATAGAGTATGGCCTCATTCTGCTGTTCTGCCGGCCATGATTCAACTCCGAAGAGTCCCTGGCCATGCATGCTGATTCCAGGAGCCCTCTCAGAAGCCGCTAAACGCAGTTTGATATCGTAGTGGATGGTAAAGCAGACATTCACACGAGCAGGTGCTTCAGTATAGAAGGAGAGAAGCGGACTTCAGGTCGACAAAGGAGGCGTCATATAATCATGCACTGCTCGATCCAGCTGACGCTAGTCAGTGTTCCTTTTCATCGTATCAAGCTCTTCACCACTGCTCTATAAAGAGTCATTCACCCCATCAACACCTCCTATGTGATGCGAAGAGTGCTGAGCATTCACTGGACCATCGAATCGATCTTGTTGGCTTAGCAGTCCTTGTTTGAGCCCTCCGCTATCGGCTCTCAGAGGTCGCTAACTGCATTGATTATTGACGCATTGCCCTTGGTTGATCAACCCATCGCTATCTCTTTATAACGTTTTTTAAGGATGTAAAGCAGTCTTGAGCATCATAGAATAATTTCTGTGGTCGTCATGGCATGAGTCGAATACGCCTAGAGCTCTAATTCAGAAGGCCAGCCCTCGGCGATTCGATAGCTTTGATAACGTGCGCATGTTTAGGTATGTACGCAGTACGGGAATCGGTTTGTAAAAGGCGAGTTGCTTAGGTCTAACTCTCCATTTGGACTTCCACTTTGTGCTTGCCGCAGGGATGCCTTGAGATAGCAAGTCTTAGCAAATCAACAGAGTCCGTTTACGTGCACACTGACGAATAAACTCGATGGCGTAATGAAGAACCTTGCATGTGAAGTGCCGCTTGCCCACACCATCATGTATCAGCTCCTCGACCCCAACAGCTATCAAGCCACGGTACGTTCGTACTGCTGTGATTAAGCTTCTGACTCACTGTAGATGGGTTTTGACACCACAGTTTCTTTGAACGCCTTTCCGGTTTAACGCATTGCCTTCACTAGTCGATTGGTCCATTGCCACTTGCGTTTTCCATTTTCGAGCCACGATCATTGCAGGCACGATGATTTTATCTCTCAATTGCATGCTCTATTCTCGCTTTCCCTCTCTTCCTGACTCTCACTTCCTCGGCTTGCCCTTGATTGCGTTATACTCGTTCCAGAACTCGCCATGCGCTTGTGTTTCTGAGGCCGATTCCTCCTGCAGATAATCATTTCTCCAGCCATTACTCTCCAGTGCGTCAGTGAACCAGCTGAAACTCTCGTAAAAGCTATTAGGCGCCACGAATTTCTTGTCTGCTTTGACAGTAGCATGAGCGTTCAGGATTTTGAGAGCCACCTTGCTGCCGTTGTTCTCCTTAGAGACTGGGTCCTGATTAGCCACAATCTAGGAACAAACATTCCTTGCAAACTCACGGTGGTCAAGCACTTGCTCAGGACTAATCACGTACAGTGCTCTGTATGTGGTGATATCTTTCCTTAATTTGAGCTTGTAAAGTGTAGCATCGGTGAGCGCATCTCCATGGTGACTATCTTGGTCCGCCTTCTTGATGACCTTCCAATCGTCCCCAGACATACGATTATTTCCAATTTTGTCTCTGATATATGTCGCAAAGAATCGGCTGCGTATTTCAAGGTACTTTTCACTAGTGACTTTGAGCATCCCAAGCTCGGTTTGGAATACCTGGTTTTCTGATTCGAGCTGTCCGAATCTGGCATCTTGCCTTTGAAACCTAGCATCGTTGTCCCGATCCTAAGCCAAGGGTTAACATCGTGGCATTCGGTATAACGTTGTTTTCGGACATCTTACCTTCTTTTGAAGTTGTTCGACTGTGTGTAATAGAGCATCCTGATTCTCCAATATGGATAGACCTGCCGGGTTTCCCCACCGGATGGTGTCGAGTTTCTTAGAAACGATGGCATCATCAATTTTCGCGACGAGGCGCTCGGTACATGCACCTGCAATATCCTCACTTCTGTGGAAAGTTCCTGGTATCTTCATCTTGACATAGATAATGGAGTTGACGTCTTGGTCTTGAGGCAATTGAAGTTTATCATGTTGATCTGATTGACTTACACGACGCTCGGCCTTAGTGGCCATGGCTCTTGGCGTCGCTAGAGTAACCCGAAGTAGCTTGGCGGCTAAGGTAAATTGAACGTTCGTTCACGCTGCATTGCGTTGATTGAATAACGTAACATAAAAGAGAATGGGTATCTGATCAAAGGCAAAGGCTTTAAGTACGTACGCAAATTGATTATAGCTTCGTTCTTGTGTTGCTCCAAGATTCTATTATTGCAGCAAGTTTTGACTTTCCTCAACACCTTACAAAGCGATCCCAAAGCTTATCGCGACCAATATCGGCGAAGTCAAGGAACCCCCAATGAATTTTAGTGTGTATATGAAATGTCAAACCGCGGTAAATTCTCGTGACACAGTCAATTCACTCTGAGAAACGGCGGATTCCGGACTCAGGATCTTGGGAGCCAACGAGGCCCCTCGATATAGGCGCACGGCAATCTGTGAGAGTATATATTATAGTAGTTTTTGAGCAACGTAATAGCCTGTAATAGGATCTGCCAATGCGGATTGGTAGCCCTGTTTATGGTCAGGCATACCTTTGGTGGTATGTCGATCTCTTTAATCTGGTACAACTCTCCCCTCGCTTCAGGATCTGGTTTGCTCGCACCTACATCTCCTTGAATTGGTACAACCCTCCCCTCGCTTCACGAACGGAATTCTTCCATAGTCTCTCGATCCGTTAGAGTGTTCCAATTGGCTGTCAGGGCCTATCCTGTTGCTGTAGAGACTTTGAAATCCTCATAGCACCCTTTGGTGTCGTAGCGGGATGTTTGGGGAAGTTGCTTACATAAGGCTATATGGAGATAGGGAATATCTCTATTAACAAGTAAGCTCAAGTAGTGCTTACGGACTTGTAAGAAGCCTCTTATCTAGTCATTGTATACTCATTCGACTCGAAAAATTGAAGACGTTGAGCGTAAGATGATAATTACAGTTGTGAGAGAGTTAGGCTACGCTCGATGTTATTCTGAATCTGATAGTCTCATTCAAATCGAATGATTGGGTGTCTGCTCCTAAGCATGCCTAGTCATGCTTGTTGTCATGGGCAAATATTGCGCTTAGGAAACATCACTTGCCATCGCAGCTCTTACCGGCCACGGACAAGAATGACCAAAATCAAAAAGCCCATCTTGCTGTCGTACCCAAGGGCGCGGAGATCCACTCCCTCACGGATCCCCTTGTCGAAAAAGGGGCATAGGAGCTGAATAGCATACTCGACCGAGAACGATCGGGAAATTCGGAATAGGAGGAATAGAAGGAAAGGAGTTGTGGACTAGAACTAGACAGATACCTATCAAGGGAGGTATGAGGACCCATACATATGCTATACTGCAAGAGCCATGTTCGAAAAAGCGAAGGAAAAAAAAGAATATCGAGAGAATCGAACCCACGATGTTTAACCAAGAGGGACAAGGAGTCGTTGCGGCCCATTGAGTACATTAGCTCACCCCAACCACTATTGGTCAGTTCACGTACCCCCCTTGATCAATCGTACTATGCTTCCGGACAGGAATGTTCCTTCTAATTCTAATCATATAGCAAACATTAAAGCATTTCTTGGACCTCCGAAATGCCACCAACAAGTCTTGAATGTAATTCGGTTATTGGTTTTCATCACTCGAGGTGTTGTAGAGACAATCAGCCAATGTTACCAGAGTCGCGTGACTTTGGGAAAGGGGCTACAATTGTGAAGAGGAAGGTTGGTCCCTCAACACATTATTTTGCCATCTTACGGGCATATCAACACTCACTCCGCAGCTTCTTTTCCTAATAGTCTCCCTCCACCATACATCATCATGCTCCGCGTCTGAAGAATTCGCAATTTTTGCGGTATCTGAGCTATCACAACCAAACACCACGCTCTCGGGTAACAAGCTACCGTTCTACGAAGGTATGTCATTGTTGACCTGGACATATTTTGAAATTAAAAAGGTAACGCTCGTCTGCAGCGTCCTTTCCTGATCGCAACTCCAGTGGAAATACCAATATGGCCAAATTCACAGATCTTCCTCGAGAGATTCGAGACCAGATCTACAAGCTCCTTCTGACCGTTGGTGCTGAACTTATCGCGCATCCCGCTTACTTCGAAAAGCCCACCAACTTCAAAGCGGAAGGTGTCATTCGCCCAGCGGTGGCTTTGCTGAGCGTCAATAAGCAGATTAGCGATGAAGTCGCTACCGTTTTCTATGGAAGCAATACCTGGCGCATCCCCAAGCACGATCGACCGAGCTTCAAGACCGGGATCTATAGGATATACGGGCATCTCTTCCGCCACATCACAATCCATCTCGATCGACGCGATACCGATGAATTTTATACAACGTGGAGGGTTGAACACATTTACGAGAGCTTTGCGTCATTGACAATGGTCGAACGAATGAGATATACCCACGATGATCGCTCGGACAGTTTAAGTCGATCGATGTCCATTAGGGGATCCTTGGTCGTAGACTACATGTCGCACATTCAGTCCCTTACTCTCGTGGTAGACAACCTGTACTGTCCTAGCGGATGTTGCCGGCTCGATACCATTAAAACCCTATACGAAGATTTCCTGCTTATGTTCGACCCCGAGCCGAAGGGAATGTTCTGGCAAGCAACTTGTCCACAATCTTTGAAGGATGTTAGGGTGACTGGCTTGAGATCCCAAGCAGAGAAGGACCTTGTTTATGGTGAATGGGGTTTCAAAGGGGCAGCAGTCGAGCAGGACACGGCATAGATGTCTAGATCGTTCGTCGACAAGGGATGCCCGTGCAAGGAGACTGAAGGGATAGAAAGAATCTGTGTGCTGGCTGCTATTCTTTGTCGATGGGAGGGCTCCGCTCACCAGCGGTGGTGGGTCTTGCACCAAGCCAAGTCAGAAGGTCCCGGTCTGGACTTCAAGGAAATGGGCATGTACACCTTTGCAATGAAGTCGAGGACAAGTAGTCCCGTCCATCATGAGAACAAAGGTTCTTCGTGACCCTGAAGAAGAGAGAAGTTCGATAGAGAAATGGCTTAGAAAGACCGAAACCGGCCTACTCAACCTCTCCTCTTCTTATTGCCTCCACCTTTCTCTGCCTCAAGCTCCCTACCACTCCCACTTGCCGCTCCACCCGTGGTCTTCCCCGCCATCCATGCTGCCATATCAAAGTTCTGTAAAGGGTTTGCGGCACTTGCCCCGCCAGACAGCACGCTCTTCTTCTGCTGCTCCTCGAATTCGGCTTTCATCTCAGGATCCACTACAATTCTCGTGTCAGTCTTTCTATCTTTTCCATGTAGACAATGACATTAGTCCGGGAAGGAAGAAGGGGCGAAACATACTGTTGTCTAACAGATACGGCATCCCCACAACGAAAGCCAGGCCAACCACCGCGATGAGGATCATCGGGTTCTTCAGCAGACTCAGTGGCGAGACTATCCATCTTGAGTCAGCATTCGCCCATCCTGCTTGCCTTTCCAATCCTTCATTCCCTTTCTTTATACGGACAGGGAATACTCACACCCGACTCTCTCTTCATAAAACTCCTTCCTCCTAATGGCTCTAATCTCCCACGACAGACTATCCTCTCCCTTCCTCAGGCTGGTCTTCGCACCCATGCCATAGTCCCCAATACGGAACACCTCTATGTTCCCCGCATCGTTGACCTCGACCAAGATATCGCGCTCGAAGTCATAGTCCCGGCATGCGATAGTGAGATCGTAGATTCCCGAGGTCAGGTTGCGGATGTCGAAGCCATTGGATGTCGTTATGGGTGCAGCGATGGGAGCAGCAGAGGGCCGAGTGAGCAGGGCGCGGGTCGACGGTGGGAGCGGTGGAAGGTTTGAGGGCGTGGTGAGGTGGAGCTCGGCGGCGGCGACGATAATAGCGAAGACTGGCAGGGTGGAAATTGTGGAAAGGAGCATGTTCACCGTATGACTATTCTACAGGCACATAAAGTACATTGAAAAGAAGGGACGTTAGGACTTCATCCATGATTGGTTTGGCTGGTTGACTAAGCATTGCCAAGGAATCCTCCGGAGACTTCACTTCGTCAGTTCGTTTGCTGTCAATATTATACTTCCTGTTCCTGACTTCCGCATAAGTACAACATACTACTTCGTGGCGCTTGACATCTCTGCTAGTCGATCTTCTTGTTGATCCATCTGGTGGATATCAGTGCGCATGAGCCACTGAGGGGCTGCGAGAAGCGCACGAGTCACCGCCGTCGAGCCAACATGGCAACAAGGGATACCATGCTAACGGAGTACAGCGTCAGCAGTCCCTGACAGCTCGTACGATGAGACGATCATACCACCGCGCGGGACCGACATACTGATCTCGATGGCATAGTCGTTGCCACACCAATAACGACGGTGTTGTCTTTTGTTCGGCCCCTGAAATCACGTCTACTTTCAAAGTCAATTTCGTCAAACCTCGGCAGTTGGGTCGTGGATCGTCGCTATTCGCTTCCAATCGACCAAAATAGCCTTGGACACTCCGATAATGCATAAGGTGACGGGACAGAAGCAGTACTGTTGAATCGCTTGCGTTGGCCGCGGGTCATTTGACCCAATCTGACGTGCAGTGCCCTTGCCGGACCCATCTTCGCGATGCGGCAGCTAAGACCACTTCTTGATTCTATTCCCAGAACCTCTTACTATCCAAGCCGAGGTGTGGGGAAGCAAGAAAGCATCAGGTTCAATGCTACTGTTCCACTGAATCCACTTCGCTACCTTGGTTGAAGGGCCGCGCACTTCCGGCCGCATGGACATTGGCCCTCAGCATATATAGATATATATATGTCCTTTGTGAATGTCTCTTTCATGTTTCTTTATTCATATATCCAGAATCCGAGTCGCTGCATCAGCAATGGCTTTCACTCTTTCTCTTCGCCTAGCATCCGCACTTTCGCTTCTCTTCGCCAGCGCTTTCGCGGCTCCGCTTGCACCAAGGTGTAAGTCACTGATTGATCTACCCTTCAATGGATCACACGTTGACACTTCGGAAGCTATTCCTACCGACGTCTACAATAATCTCGCATTCTTTGAGCAGTTTGCGGCTGCAGCATACTGTCCCAGCAACAGCGATGGCTCTACAACAGGCGCGAAATTGAAATGCTCTGCGGGAAACTGCCCATTGGTGGAAGCTGACGACGTCACCACCGTCTACGAATTTGCTAAGTGAGAAGCCCGATCAGGTTAATTCGATCTCAGTCATGCTGAATCAAGTGTTCTAGCTCGCTGCTCACGGATGTGACGGGCTACATTGCTGTCGATACAACCCGAGACCTGATAGTCCTTGCCTTTCGCGGCTCAAAATCGGTCCGCAACTTTATCGCAGACGCAAATTTTCAACTCTTTCCTACAGACATCTGTGATGGCTGCACCGCCAATCAAGGCTTCTGGGAATCCTGGCTCGAAGCTCGTAGCGGCATCGTGGCAACACTCAAAGATACGGCCGCCAAATATCCGAATTCGAAGGTTGTCGTAATGGGCCACAGTCTTGGAGGTGCGATTGCGGAGCTGGCCGCTGCAGAAATCATAAAAGCTGGCACGCCTGCAGATCTATATACCTTTGGCTCACCGCGCGTCTCCGGCCCGACACTCGCCAGCTTTGTATCAAGCGAAGGCTCGGGGAGCATCTACCGTGTAACGCATGTGGATGACCCAGTACCGCGACTACCACCCACTAATTTGGGATACGTGCACGTCAGCCCCGAGTACTACATCAGCAGCGGCATTGGTGTGACGCCTACGCCAGCAGACATCACCGAATTCACACCATCAGATGACTTGCGAGGTAACGCGGGCAACAACCCGTTCGCCCTGACGGTCAATGCTCACGGATGGTATTTCAATAAGATCGGTGCTTGCGGAGGATCAGGGTTCGAGTTCAAGCAGTGAGTCGAAGGATGGATTTGGAGTGCTTTTCTCGACTGGCAGAAGGTAATGAAGAATGCCTTGGCAGCACATACGCCATATTTTATGAGCAAAGTGTTTCCCGTTGACAATTGTCATCCTCTCTTTTTCCTCTTCTTTTGTGTAACTCTTTTTCCTTTATGAAACTTTGCTTAGCCCAACTTCAACACTCTCGAATATCAAATGTAAGATTCAGCAATTCGAGGGGCAGCGAATCAGCATACATGATTGTGCATGCACGTCTGAAAAAAGGGTATGGTCTATCGACCCTGAACCGGCGTCAGGCCATCATCTCCCCAACGCTCCTACCTTCTTTGCTTTTCCCTTTACTGCCCCTTGCACCCAACGCTCTGTCGCTCGACCGCTCCCTAACCTCGCCGACGTTGTCAGTGCTTTCGAGACCGGATGGTGACGTTTGCCTAGTGGAGATCTTAGCGAAAAGCTAAAATCAGGGAGGGGTGCTTCTAGCTCCATGCGCAGCCACGCAAGCCGTTTGGCGGGGTACGAGTAACTCCTACTCGTAGAAGTACATGTCCACAGTCATTTCTCCGGTCATGCTGCTGATGAGAGTCCAGTGTGACTTACATCTTATGCCATTGAGCTGGTAATTCTCTACTATCTCTATCAACTTCTGCAAAATTCGTGCTTCCAGTCTTTGTTTCCTGGTATTCGCTTCCTTTCGGTTGATATAAGCCATATCCATTGACCCCAGTCGCCATGCACTGTTCTCTAGTCTTCTCCCTCCTCCCTCTCCTCCCTGTCATCACCACCGCCGCCGAAACCGTCCTCGGCGTCTACATCTTCTCCCGCCATGGCGACCGCACCTCCAAATCAACCCCTCCAACCGTCCTCACCCCCCTCGGCTACTCTGAGATCTTCTCCTCTGGCACCTACTACCGCAACCGCTACATCTCCTCCAAAGCCTCTTCCCCCGTCGCCGGCATCTCGCCTGACCTTGTCAACCTCGCGCAGATCTCAGCAAGCGCGCCTATCGACAATGTGCTCATGACCTCCGCGCAAGGCTTTCTGCAGGGATTATACCCATCTGTCGGGGCGATGCTGGGCGCGGAGTCATTGAGGGATAATCAAAGCGTGGAGGCGCCGCTGGATGGGTATCAGTTGATTCCCGTACAAACCGTGACGGCGGGGACGGGCAGTGAAGACTCGGCTTGGCTGCAAGGGGCGGGGAATTGCGCGAATGCGATTACGAGCTCGAATTCGTATTTTCTTTCGGCGGAGTATCAGAATATACTGAGTAGCACGGCGGACTTCTATAAGAGCTTGGATGGTGTGGTAAATGCGACATTGGGTGCAGATAAGGTCAATTATAAGAATGCGTATACAGGTGAGTAGCAGGCATTCAACTACATGATTACCTTAAGAGGAAGCTGATATACAACGGATAGTCTACGACATCATCCATGTCGCCGAGATCCACAACCGGACAATCCCTTCATCGGATATATTGACCAACGACACCTTACAGCAGCTGCAAACGCTCGCCAATCTGCATGAGTTCAGCCTCGCCTACAATGCCTCTGAGCCGATCCGTACGTTTCTCCCTTCTGCTCAAATTCTTTTTGTCCTACACCCAGATCAACCTATAATAGCCCCTTTCCTTCCCCCAACCACCAGACCACCTGTTAACCCTGCCTCTTCCCAATCTACAGGCGCCATAGCCGGCAGTACCTTAGCTTCCCAAATCCTTTCGGCCCTCAACGCCACTCTCACCTCACCTTCCCATTCCCCACGCCTAACGCTTCAACTCGGCGCCTACGCCTCCTACCTTTCCTTCTTCGGCCTCGCCAATCTGACTTCTCTTCATCTTCCCTCCTCGTCCACCGATGATACGAATTTCAACGGCATCCCTGACTACGCCTCAGCCATGGTATTCGAACTCGTCACCAACACGTCCGTCACCCCCACCAGCTACCCCTCCCCCGACGACGTCAGCGTTCGCTTCCTCTTCCACAACGGCACCGCCTCCAACACCAGCACCCCGCAAGCATATCCGCTCTTCGGGCAATCCTCCACCGTCCTCTCCTGGGCTGACTTCAGTGCTGGCATGTCCAAATTCGCAATCGGCAGTCAAAGCGCATGGTGCAGTGCTTGTGGAAACAGTACAGGGGTGTGCGCTTCCAATGCCGCTTCCACCGCGCCCAGTAGTAGCAGTGGTGACAAGGACCACGGCAAGCACCACAGCTCCGTCGAAATTACGAAGCCAGTGGCGGGAGTTATCGGCGCCATGGTCACGTTGGTAGTAGTTCTGGGAGTGGAGGGACTGATTATGTGGATCGGTGGGCTCAGGGTGGTTAGCAAGAAGCGGCTTGCCGCGATTCAGAAGGGGACAGTGGAAGCGAAGAGCGGTTGAATTAAGGAGTTGGCGCTGAGTGGCGGCTGATGTCAGAGAGTCACGATGTGAGTCCGAAGGAAACATTTTCGACATAAATAGAAATCTCGCGAAGGACGAAAGGCTCGTAGCAGGAAGACTAGGAAAAAGTATGCGACCTATGAGCCAGAGCGAAGTACAGGAAGCCGATATCGTAGAGTATCTGTAGTAAGTAGAGTTACCAATGCTGAGAAACATCATGTCACGCTCTGTGCTTCCGTTTCTCCCGGGATGTTATGGTCTTCAACGAATTCAATCAACATTTAGCCGTGTGGCAAAGAATATGTAGTTGACAAAACGGTAATCCTTGATTCGCTTTAGTACAGCATATTGTGCTGACATTTGCCCAGTTGTGTTCATGCATTCTCATCTCCTGGATTATTTTGTAACGACAAAGATTGGTTCGGTGCTTATCTGCTTGCATATAATCACATCTGCAACCCTAAGATAGACCCCTGACCAGGCGTTAGCGTGCTTTCCCTCGAAAAAGCGCCGAGACACCCATCGAGGTCAGTAGGAGTTGCTCTTGCTCTACGTAAATCACCGTGGGAAAGACTGAACCATTTCGTCTTCGGAGACAACTCCAACTGCACGTCTTATCCAAAGGACCCAGTCCCTTCACCCAACTACCCTCAATAGTCTCGTCCCAGTCCACGGCGCTCCCCTCGCCCGGTTTCCTCGACGAAAGCTCTGATTTCCTGCGAAGAATGTGCTGACGCTCTCATCACTGTGTCGAAGTACGGCTCAGCCAAGATTGCGAGGACACACAACTATCACCTGCCCCTCAAGCATTGAATCTGGCGTCACCCAATCAACTGCGGCGGTTGCAAGAGGCCAGCGCCGTAGATGGCCTGGCAGAACTCCGGGGGTATGGTGGGCAATGGAGGGAGCGCAGGAGGAGGAAGTGAGGCATCTGGGAGCCAAGGCCAGCCTCAAGGCACTGAATATACGCTACAAGGTACGAGCAGCTACCACGGATGCTAGGTCATTCCTGGAGGCGTCCTCGAGGGGCACAGTGACTGACTTATGTGATGTTCAGGTGTCATGCGCTTCCTGCAGACTGAATGGCATCGGCACGAGCGGGACCGCAATGCTTGGCAAATAGAAAGAGCGGAGATGAAATCGCGGATAGGGAAATTAGAAGGGGATGGTCGCACGCACAAGCGCTTGCAGGAGTCATTAGGGAAACATGTCAAGATTCTGGAGATTGCTTTGAAAAAGGAGCGGGAAAAGGTCAAGGCTCTACAGACAGGTGGATCATTGCCCGAGGAGAAGAAAGAGGATAAGGAGGTCCCAAAGGCGAAGTCAAAGCATGATGTCAAACGTGGGTACGGGCTCATGTTGTGATGACAGAATGCTGATTAATTTTAGATGAAGGCCCCAAACCTCGGAACTCTTTCTTAAATCTCGAAAATGAAGAGAATGCATCTCCGGAACTCAAGCAGGACGCGGAGCGGGAGAAGTCGCGCGTTTACCTGGGGAAGTGTTTGCAAGAGGTCACTTATCATGTCGTACCTACCTCGAATTCACACCAGCAGTATGCAGAGGAGAACGAGATGCTACAAAACCACCACTACGCCAACAATCAGCATCCGCAGCCCTCGCTCAAAGAGGTGTACGTTCAAAGGCAGAAACAGCATAACAATAACATCGGAATGCTAGGACCGTCACCACTCCCTAATCATCAACCACCTCCCGTCCCCCGAGTATCTGAGCTTCCCCTCCCTTCGCGCGGATCGCAACAGCCAGAACAAGCTTCGTTCATGTCTCGGAGTGTGCCCGAGAGACCCCTACAATACCAGCCTCCACCTATGACAGCAATAGACACTCGGAATCAGCCCCAAAACTATGGTTTCCCGACCTCTGAAGACCAAGTTGAGAAGGTCTCACATAGCTACGACACTCACGGCCGCCCAGTTCCAGCGCGAGATGAAGATGACAATTCACGAGTGACCGCCGAGCCAGAAGACCCCGACACAGACGGCTGGGACTTTGACGACCCTCCGAAACCGCCACCAAGAGAAGAGCGACCACCGCCTGAACATTCTACGCTCCAAAGAAGAGATACAGACCCTTTTCCTGATGCAAACACCATGTCATTAAAATCACCAACTAGGGGCCCTGGCTCGCACCGAAGGAAGAGCTCCCTATCGCAAAGAAGACAAAGTGACGGCTCACATGAAATCCGCGAACTTGGCTCCTCAAGAAGTGATGGTGGCGCAAAAGGCGATCCTGGGCAATTCAAAGTCAGATTTGCGCTTCGAGGTCATCTCGATGTAGTGCGATCGGTCATCTTCACGGGGGGAGGGAGCCCCTCTGAACCTGAGATATGTACATGCGGCGACGACGGCGTCATCAAGCGCTGGGTAATCCCTGCCAATTACGGTGGCTTTGGGCCAAACAGCACAGCATCGTCAAATGACCTGGACGTCTCAAGCTTCTTCTCACACAGAGGGCATACTGGTGCCGTCATGTCGTTGGCGGCATCGCCAGCCTCGCAGAACTTCTCAAATGGAGGCAGAGCACTCGGTGATGGTTGGGTTTTTTCTGGCGGCCAGGATGCGACAGTACGGGTTTGGGAACGAGGAAGGGTAGACCCAAAAGCCACGCTTGATGGGCACACCGACGCTGTCTGGACCGTCTGCGTCCTCCCTGGCACATCCGCCTCCGTCCTCGGCGAGCAATGCATGAATCATGGCGGCCCCGATCGTGTTGTCCTTGCTTCCGGCGGCGCAGACGGTACGATCCTCATCTGGGCTGTCAGCACACCTCCGCATATAGCGACACCAAGCACCGGATCGCGAAGAGGACCTGGTGGCAGTCGACGA
>JAABUJ010005070.1_pt1 | contig 13426 bp, 13 predicted proteins | sample 5559131 | NCBI WGS metagenome assembly JAABUJ01 (sample SAMN10711875, study PRJNA513366) | rock metagenome | isolation source: Antarctica rocks | place: Antarctica: Victoria Land, Mt New Zealand nord | collected 2016-01-07
ACCGCCACCGCCCATGCCGCCGCCCATGCCGCCACCGCCGCCCATGCCACCACCGCCCATGCCGCCGCCGCCCATCCCGCCGCCGCCCATCCCACCCATGCCGCCACCACCCATGCCGCCCATGCCGCCGCCACCCATCCCGCCGCCGCCCATGCCGCCGCCCATGCCGCCGCCGCCGAACTGTCCGGTGGCTCCGGAGGCAACCAGGCCCGGTGGCAGGACGACCTTGAGGCGTCGTCCGGTGCGGTTGGTGACGCGGATGGTCATCCGGCCGTCGCCGTTGCCCTGAGCCTCGACGGCCACCGAGCCGGCGCGAGCCGCCTCCAGCAGGCCGACGCCCGGATCATCGGCCGGCTGGGCCGCTGGCGGGGTCGAGGTCGAGGTCGTCGGGCCCTCGGCTCGCGTCACGCCTAGAGGCGCGAGCAGGAACATGCCCGCGAACCAGGATTGGAAGGTAGACGGTGCACGCATGGGAAGTCGGCCTTTCTTGGGACAAAACTTGGGGAAACGATGTTCTCGAAAAGCTTTCGATTTCGTCGAACGCTCGACTCGAAAATTGCAAATCCGTCGGAGGATCTGAGGCATTGAGTGTTTGACGCTCGGGAAGGACCGCGTATTCGTTCGATCTCCCGAATCGGTCGAGGTGAAGGCGGGTTCCGGCCCGGCAGCGCAGGAATCCCGACGGTCCCGTCGGGCTCGCCCGGGATTTCGTCCGAGGATCGGGGCAGGGTGATCGTGGGGAAACGAGGGAGATGCCGGACGGAGGGGTCCTGACGGACCAAAAAGACGGACGCCCACTCGATGAGGTGAGGGTTAAATCGGGCGGGGAGACGGTTCAAGGACCCTCCCGCGCACCGGGGGCAACCTATCCGTTGATAGATACCTCATCCCCTCGCCAGGGTCAAGGAGGGGACGCGATCGGATCACGGGGGTCGCGAGGGTGGAAATGAACCGGCCGGGCGCGAATGGCGCCCGGCCGGATTCGATGCGACATCATCGAGGGAATTGGCACGTCGTTGCGCGAGCGGGTGGGCGTGCGTCAGGGCCCGGCGCCCCTCATCCCCGGTGGGGAGGCGCCCCAGCCGAGCTTGTCGCGGAGGGTCCGGTAGAAGCTGTGGCCGGGGAGCCGGAGCATGGGGAAGGGGGCCCGGCCCCGGCGGACCACGACCCGGTCGCCGGTCTCGACGGGGACCTGGACCTGGCCGTCGACGACCAGGACGGTGGCCACCCCCCGGGCCAGCGGGGTCAGCTCGTAGACCTTGTGATGGCTGTCGACCAGAGGTCGCTGGGTCAGGGTGTGGGCGCAGAGCGGGGTGACGACGAAGCTGTGGGCGTCGGGCGGGAGGATCGGCCCGCCGGCCGAGAGGCTGTGCGCCGTGGAGCCGACCGGCGTGGCCAGGATCAGGCCGTCGCCCCGGTAGGTCATCACCTCCTCGCCGTCGATCGACAGGCCGATCTCCAGGAGGTGGAAGGCGGGCGCGGCGCGGAGGACCACGTCGTTGAGGCCGCGGAAGGTCCGCGACGGGCCGCTCCGGGGGGCCAGGGTGCAGGACAGGGTCATCAGGTCGGCGACGGTGTAGTGCCGCGCGGCCAGGTCGTCGAGCCGGCCGAGGAATCCGTCGGGGGTCAGCTCGGTGAGGAACCCGAGCCGGCCGAGGTTGATTCCCAGGACCGGCGTCGGGGTGTCGCCCATCCGCCGGGCGGTGTGCAGGACCGTGCCATCGCCGCCGAGGACCAGCGCCACGTCGGCCTGGAGGGTCGACAGGTCGGTGTCGGCGGCCAGGTCGAGCCCGGCCAGCGCCGCCCCCGGGTGCGTCTCCAGGGCCTCCGCCAGGCGCGACGCCTCGGCCCGGACCTCCGGCTTGGTCCCGTTCCCCAGGATCACCACGCTCAGCGGCGGCAGCACGGGTGGCGGGCCTCGCATCGAGATCGGAAATCCGGGCTCCCCAGCCTCGGATCGTCGGGACGGGTCACTCGGGCTTGGGGCCGGGGGGCGTCACGGCGACCTCGGCGGAGAAGGCCAGGCCGGGGTCGCCGGGGCCTTCGAGGGTCTTCGCCAGGGTCGCGATCGTCCGGTCGACCCGCCCCTCGAACGCGGTCCTGCCCAGGACGGTGACCTTGATCGGGCGGTCGAGTCCGAGCATCCGGTCGTCGAGCCGGATCCGGAGCCGGTCGACCCCTTCGAGCTTGGTGACCCGGATCTCCTGGCCCTCGCGCTCGGCGACCACCGTGGACCCCTTCTGAGCCCGGCCGGGCTCGACGGCCAGCCAGTAGAAGCGGTCGTGCGTCACGTCGTCCTGATGCCAGACGACCTTCTTCGGGACCGGGTCGCGGCGGAACCTGGCCATCCAGGGGAGGGCCGAGGCATCCTCGTGGTTCATCCAGTGGCCCCGGCCGGGGTGGATCTCGGTGAGGTGGAGGTAGCCTCCGGGGTCGCCCTGGCGGAGCCGGTCGAGCTGCTCGCCCCACTCCCGGCCGACCTTGTTCCGGTCGTAGGCCGCGTCGTCGGCGCCGACGTGGATGGCGAAGGGGAGGTTCCGGAGGCCCAGCGGCGACGCCTGGTTGGGGTGGCCGGCCATCATCGAGGCCGCCGCTAGCCGGTCGGCCATCCGGGGGGCGAGCTGGTAGACGCCGTCGCCGCCGGCCGAGTAGCCCATCAGGTAGACCTTGTCGAAGTCGACCCCCTCGAAGACGGCCATGTCCTCGATCAGCCGCTCGAAGAAGGCGTCGACGTGCGACTGGTGCCAGAGGTCCCATGAGTTTGTCGGAGCCCGGGGGGCGATGTAGACGCCCTCCTCGGGCTGGTACAGCCCTTTCTGATTCTCATACTGCTGGTCGTTGACCGGGGCCGGGGCCCCGCCGCCGCCGTGCATCGAGAGGTAGAGGCTCCGCCCCTCGCGGGGCTTCTTGCCGAAGACCTTGGTGGCGAAGGGCATCTCCAGGTCGCCGACCTTCAGGCGGCCGGCCCGGACCTCGGCGGCCCTGGTCCGCTTGACCTCGGCCTCGCGTCGCTCGTGGAGGATCTTCAAGGCCCGCCGGGCGTCTTCCCGGGTCAGGGGGGCCGAGGCGAGGGCCGGGTCGGGGACGCCCCTGGCCAGGGCCAGCGCCTCGACGGCGTCGCGCGATCTGGCGACCGAGGGGGCCTCGTCGGCCCGGACAGCCCAGGGGGCGGCGACGACCAGGGCCAGGGCGATCCGGAGGGGCGGGCGGTGGCGGGCGATCATCGGGGCGTCTCGGGGTCCGGGGGTGGGGCGGGCCGTCGGTCAGCGGACCTCGACGACCTGGTCGGGCTCGGCGGAGAGCTTGACCGATCGCGAGAGTTCGCCCGAGCCGTCGAGCTTGTGGACCTGGATCTGATACTCCAGGTCGCCGGGGAGCTCGAACGAGGCGGAGTCGGCGATCGGCCCCTGGGCGAGGATCCGGCCGGCGAGGCGGACGGTGATCTCGCCGGGCCCGCCGGGGGAGCGGATCGTGACCTTCCGGCGGAGGGTGTAGCGGCGGGTCACGTCCTCGGCCGGGACCTCGCGGGAGCCCGGCTTCCAGACCATCGGGAAATGGGTGCCCGAGGCCCGGAACGACGTCGCGTAGATCCGGTGCTCCGGCCTCGACTCGTCGGCCCTGGCCGCCTGGCCGACGAACCAGCCCTCGTTGAGCTGGGTCGGCTCGGAGGCCCCGACGAACGACCATTCGCGGTCCCAGACCTCGACCCAACTATGATTGCCCGAGTCGTCGGTCCATCGAGGGGTGCCGACCAGCCGGGCGGGGATCCCCACGGCCCGGCAGGCGTCGATCAGGAGGATCGAGAGCCCGGTGCAGGAGGCGTAGCCGGCCCCGGCCGACTCGTACGGGCTCTGGTCGGGCTTGGGCCGCTTGCTGGCGTGATACTGGACGCGGAACGCCCGGAAGACCTCGACGTTGAGCCGTTTCACCGCCGCGCCGGCCGAGGCCGAATCCCGGACGACGCCGAGGAAGCGGTCGTGGAAATCCTGGCGCCAGTCGTCCCGCCGCTCGTTGACGCTGGCGTAGGGCAGGACGGCGTCGAAGAACAACTCCTGGGGGACCTTCGAGGCCCAGGGCGTGGCCTCCCGGGCGAGGTAGGCCAGGCGGACGTTCTTGAGCAGGAAATCCTTGCCCAGCGCCTGGAGGTCGCCCTCGGGCATGTTGGCGATCAGGAAGCCGACGGCCTCGCGATGCTCGGGCGGGGCCTCGCGGATGGCTCCGGCCAGGGCCCCGGCGTTGGGCCCCGCCTTCTCCAGCCGGGCGGCGACGGCCGCTCGATACTCGGCCGGCAGGAGGTCCCCGACCGGCGAATCGGCCCGGGCCGCGATCGGAAGCGAGGCGATCAGGGCCGCGACCCCGAGGAATTTCGGACAGCTCATCTTCGCCCTCAGAACCGGGACGGCAGTCATCCGCTCAGGCCCCGATCCTAACTCGCGGGGCGGGGGCCTTACCAGGAATATTGTGGGACGGCGGTGATCGCGGCCCGGTCGTGAGGGCCGAGCCCGGGTTGTCGGGCCCGGGGATCTCGGCTATCTTGCCGGGTCGTGGGGGGGGAGCCGATGCCGCGTGGTCTCAAGGAGGAGACGATGCCGAACCAGGCCGCGAGGCGATGGGGCGCCGAGGCCCTGCTGGCGGTCGTGGCGGGGGCGGCCTTTTTGGGCTTCCTCGGCTCGACCGAGCTCTGGGGCAAGCGCGAGCAACGAGCCTCGGCCGAGGCGCTGGACACGGTCGACCGCGGGCACTGGCTGGTCGCCGAGATCCAGGGGCGGCCCCGGCTGGAGAAGCCGCCGCTGCCGCGTTGGATCGCCGCCTCGCTGGTCGCCCTGACCGGCCGGCGCGACGAGGCGATCGTCCGGCTCCCCAACGCCCTGGCGGCCCTCCTGACGGTCGGGCTGGTCTACCGGCTGGGCCGGGGGCTGGGGGGGCGCCCGGTCGGGCTGGCCTCGGGCTTCGCGCTGGCGTCCTCGGCGTACTTCGTGGTCGAGATGCGGCAGGCGGGCAACGACGGCCTGCTGACCCTCTTCACCACGCTGGCCCTGCTGGCCGCCTGGGAGCGGCTCCACGGCGACCCGGTCGGGGCGCCCGGCGACTCGCCCGGCCCTCGGGGCTGGGCCGTGACCTTCGGCCTGGCGCTGGGCCTGGGGTTCCTGGCCAAGGGGCCGGTCGTCCTGCTGATGGTGGGGGTCCCGGTGGTCGGCTACCTGAGGACGGCCCGTCGGCTGGGCCGGGGGCTCCGGCTCCTGGTCGATGCCCGGGGCGTGGCGCTGCTGGTCGGGCTGGCCCTGGCCTGGCCGGTCCCGGTCCTGCTCCGCGACCCGGTCGCGGCGCGGGTCTGGTGGCTGGAGGTCGCGCAGAAGACGGGGGTGTCGGCCATCGGGCACGGCAACGACCGCGGGGCGATGGCCCTCGACTGGTTCTGGATGACGATGCCCTGGACGCCTCTGGCGGTCCTGGCGGCGGCCTGGCCGCTCCGCCGGTCGGTCCACGAGGGGCGGCCCCGGGCCGGCTTCGCCTGGTGGTGGGCGATGGGGAACCTGGCCGTCCTCGGGCTCTGGGCGGTGGCCAAGCCGAGCTATTACGTCCCCTGCCTGCCCGGGGTGGCGCTGCTGGTGGGGTCGGAGTGGGTCCGGCTCTCCCGGCTGGCCCGGACCTCGGCGCCGGGCTCGGGCCCGGCCCGGGGGCTCCTCCAGGCGTGCTGGGTCGCGCTCTTCGTGGGGGCGATGGTGGGTCCGGTGGTGGCCGGGCAGGTCGCCCCGGTCGCCCTGGGCTGGGCCTCCGCCGGGGGTCTGGCGGTCGCGGGGTCGGTGGTCGGGGCGGCCTGGGCCTGGCGTCGGGGGCTCGACGCCGGGGCGATGGCCCCGCTGGCGGCAGGGTTCGCCGCGGTCGCGCTGATCGGCTACGGGGCCGTCGCCCCGCCGGAGAACCCGGCCCGGGGGCATCGGGGGCTGGCCGAGGCGCTCGGGCGGGTCGTCCCGGCCGGGACCCCGACGGTCTGGTTCTTCGACGAGCTGGACGAGGGCCTCTGGTTCTACCTCCGGGGGCACGCCCTGGCCCCGGTCCCGATGGCCGGGGCCCGCTACAACCGGGGCTTCGACCTCCGCGACGCCGCCGCCTCGGGCCGGATCGACTCGCCCGCCCGGAGGGTCGAGGTCGCCCGCGACCGGCTCGCCGCCTGGGCCTCGGACGTCGACCCGGGCACGCCCTACGTCCTGATCCGGGCCAAGGTCTACGACCTCCTCGCCCCCGACCTCGGCCCGATGGTCGAGCCGGTCTACCGCGAGCAGGGCGTGAAGCGGAACGCGATGGTCCTGCTCCGAGCCCGGTCAGCCGGGCCGGTCGCCTCGGTCCCGGCCCCGGCCGCTCTCCGCCGATGAGGCTCGCGGCCCGGCGTCATCCTTCAGGCGAGACGATCCGGGCCGTCGAGGGGACGGCGAAGTCGTCCCGGAGCCGCTCGATGAGCTTGGGGTCGGGCGGGCCGTCGTGGACGATCGGGCGATAGCGGGAGCCAAACTCCCGGCCGGGGGCGGTCTCGAAGCCGCCAGGGACGCTGGTCTTCATCGCCGATCCTCCGTCGCAGGACCCCGAAGCGGCAAGGTCGCCCGGGACGCGAATCGATCGCGGCCCTCCATCGGGCTCAAGGAGGCGGTCCGGGCGCCCCCGACCCGCCCGATCGGGCGGACCTTGCCCGTCGGGTCGACCGGATGGTGGCGACCTTGAGGGTGGTGACGGTCGCGGCGACGGACCATCTTGTGCAGATTGCCCTGGCCCCGCGATCGCGACGATCGTCAAGGTGGCATGCCGTAACTCGTTGGCCCAAAACGCGAAGGGCGTTCAAGGGGCGGGGGGCCTTGGACGATAAGTAGTCTTGGCTCGCCAAGGTGACGCCGAGGCGAGGACTAGGGAGCACCGATAGAGTGGCCCGCACGTCGGGTCCGGGCCGCGAGGCCCCGGGCCGCTCGGGACGGCCCGCCGACGGACGTCGCCTGGTCGGAATTTACAGGGGATGGAACGAGCCGCCGCTGGACTCGTCACCCTTTAAACGAACAGTTATTTAGGAGAAGTTTCTCCCATGTCGAAGTCCTTGACTCTGAGCATGAGCCTGGCCCTGGCCCTCGGCTTCTCCGGCGTTTCCTTCGCCGGTCACAAGAACGCGGGTTGCGAGACCTGCGGCCTGGCCTCGCCCCAGGGGGTCGCCTCCAGCCCCCAGGCGTCCGCCCAGGGCGTCTCCGAGACCTGCGGGACCTGCGCCCCCGCCAAGAAGAAGTGCTTCCTGGATTGCCTGAAGCACAAGCCCAAGCAGTACACCTACGAGTGGGTCCTGAAGAAGAAGAAGGTCCACGGCCACAAGGCTGCTGAGTCGTGCGATACGTGCGGCACCGGCGGCGGCGGTGGCGGTGGCGTCTTCCCCTCATCCCAGTACGCCAGCCCCCAGGGCGGCTACGCGGCCCCGCAGGCTTACGCCGCCCCCCAGGCTTACGCTGCTCCCCAGGCCTATGGTGCTTCGCAGGGGTACAGTGCTCCCCAGGCGTACGGTGCCGGCCAGTCCGGCTCGGTGATGCCGACCTCCGAAATGAGGGCCCCCGAGCCCGCCCCGGTCGGCGACGCCGTCCCCCCGGCCCCCTCGACCCCGGCCCCGGCCCCGGCCCCGCCCGCCCCCCCGGTCCCCCCGGCGACCGGTGCCCAGAGCAGCCTGCTCTTCCTGCCCCCCACCGGGAACTGAATCGGACGCCGGGGCTCACCCCCCGGCCGGACGATCGGACTACGGCCCTCGCATCGCAAGATGCGGGGGCCGTCCTCGTTTCGAAGGCCCCGGCCCGCCGCTCGCGATTGACAATTCGCGGCGATTGTGGATAACACGACGCGCGACGGCGGGCGTCGGGGCCGGCATCCCAGGGACGGGGTGGCGGCCGTCACCCCCAAGGGCGACGCCGGATCGTCCGGGCCCGGCCGGTCGTCACGGAGGACGAACAGGATGAGGACGGAGCCTCCCTCGCCCCTGGCCTCGGCCCTGGCCCGGCTCCGGCCCCCGGCCGGTCGGGCCCGGCGCTGGCTGGCCGCCCGGGGGACCTTCACCCGGGTCGCCCTGCTCCTGGCCGCGATCGGGGCCGTCGCCGGGGCGGGCTACCTCGCCACGGTCGAAGACCCCGCCGGCCGCTCCTGGGCCTGGGTCTACGAGGGGCGGAAGCTTTCGGCCGACGACGTCAGCGCGATCGCCGAGGCCCTCGACGCCGAGGAGATCCCCCACCGCGTCGACCCCGCCGGCCGGGTCGGCGTCCGCCCCGACCGGAAGGCCGAGGCCCTGGCCGCCCTGGCCAAGCGCAAGGTCGTCCCGCCCACGCTCGACCAACTCAGCCGCGATCCCGAATCGGCCAGCCCCTTCGATGGGCCCTTCGAACGCGAGCACCGCGAGAACGCTCGATTAGAGCGGACCCTCAAGGCCCTGATCGAGGGAATCGACCCGGCGATCGCCTCGGCCCACGTCCAGATCCATCGGGTCCGGGTCCGGGGCGGCCTGGGTGCCCCGACCAGCGTCAGCAGCTTCATCCACCTTCAGACCGAGGGCGGCCGGCGACTCGGCCACCACGTCGTCGAGGGGATCGAGACCTTCCTCCGCGGCGCGATCCCCGACCTCCGGCCCGAGGCGATTACCGTCGCCGACCAGGCCGGGCACAAGTACCTGGCCGCCGGCGACCCGGCATTGAAGGTCGAGAACCAGAAGCACGGCCTGGAGCAGGACTGGCGGGACGCGATCGCCGACGGGCTCCGGCACATCCCCGGCGTGGGCGTCTCGGTCCTTTTGGAGCAGATCGCCCCCCCCGGGCCGCCGCCCGAGCCCCCGCCGCCGATCGCCGCCGAGGCCGTCCGCCCCAACGGGCCGCTGGAAGTCGCCCCCGAGCCGGCCGAGCATCCGCCCGCGCCTCCGGCCCCGGCCCCCCGGCCCTGCGCCAACGTCTGGGTCCGGATCCCCCGGAGCTTCTACCTCCTGGCGTTCCGGGCCCAGTCCCCCGGCCGGCACCCGACGCCGGAGGATCTCAAGCCGATGCAGGCCACCACCGAGAAGCTGGTCCACGACGCCGTCGAGGTCACCATCCCCCGCGACATCCTGGGCGAGGTGAAGATCGACAACGTCCAGGACGACCTGTCGAACTCGCGGGCCCTGCTGCTCTCGCCGGCCCACGAGCCGAGCCGCCCCTGGCCCTGGCTGGTGGTCTCCGGGGCCGTCGGGATCCCGATCGCCCTGGCCTCGGCCGCCGCCCTGGTCCGCCTGGCCACCCGGAGGCCGGCGGCCCGGCCCTCGCGGTCGGCCTGGCGTCCCGGCTTCGTCGCCGGAGGCCCAGCCCCCGGCCCCTCCGAACGTGTCCGCGAGTTGATCCGGCTTGACCCCGAGGCCGCCGCCGGCGTCCTCCAGCGCTGGATCGGGCAGGGGGGGGCACTCCAATGAGCCGAGCCGAACCGCAGCAAGCCCCGGCCTCCGGGTCGCACCCGTCCTCCGGTCCCGGCCCCGCCGATGGCGGCGAAGACCTCCGGGAAGAACTCGGGCCGCTCCGGAAGGCGGCCATCCTGGTGGTCAGCCTGGAGCAGCCGCTCGCCTCGCAGCTCCTGGCGCAACTGGACCGCTCGGCCGTCGAGGCCGTCACCCTGGAGATCGCCCGGCTCGAACGGATCGCGCCGGAGGAACAACGTGCGGTCCTTGAGGAATTTTACGGCCAGGGCCTCCGCAGGCTCCGCTTTGTGTTCGAAGACCTCGTGAAGATGGACGATACAGAGATCAGGGAGGCATACCACGCCGAGGACGCGCCGACCTGGGCCCTGGCCCTGGTGGGCGCGGCGCGGCCGGTGGGGGCCAAGGTCCTGGGGGCCCTGGACCCCGGAGCGGCCGACGACCTCCGACGACGCCTCGCCCGGATTGGCCCGTTCCGCCTCGACGAGGCGGAGGCCGCCCAGGCGGACCTCGCCGACCGGCTCCGACGCCTCCATGACCACGGACAACTCACCCTTCCCGACCCCAACGGTCAGGAGGCCATCCTTGTCTGACCTCGTGGACTTCGAAGACCTCGCCCAGCTCGACGGCGCTGACCTCCGCGCCGTCTTCGGCCAGGTCCATGATTTCGATGTGCTCGACGCCCTGGCCGGAACCGGCCTGGGGGTCCGACGCCTGATCCTCACCAAGCTCCCGCCCGCCACCGCGGCGAGGCTTGAGGCCGAACTCGCCTCGCACGGCCCGGTCGCCTTCCCGGCCGTCCACGCTGCCCAGCGCGCCCTGGTCGAGGCCCTCTGCCGCCTCAGCCGGGGCAGTCAGGTCGCCTTCGACGACCCGGCCGACATGGTCGCCTGACCCGGCCCCCCGAAATCCCCTCGGCGACGGCGCGGAGCGCCGCCGCCCCATCCTCCTCGGCCGATGGGCCCGAGGAGCGGCCACCCTGAAGGATCGACCCGATGCCGCGCACCCGCCAACGGCCCATCGCCATCGCGGGGGCCTGGGCCGCCCTGGGCCTGGCCCTCGCCCCCATCCCATCCCTCGCCGAGGACGATCCCCCGGCCTTGGCGCTGCCCCGGCCGCCGGTCGATTCGCGACTGGTCGTCCCGAAGCGGCCGGCATCAACCCCGGGCTCCCCCTCCGGCCCGGGCTCCTGGTGGCTCGGGACCGCCGGGATCGCCGCGGCCCTGGCCGTCTTTGGCGGGGCCAGCCTCGCCTCGAAGCGGTTCCTCCCGGGCCGCGACTCCGGCCCGCTCCGGGTCGTCGGCCGGACGGCGCTCTCGCCCAAGCAATCGGTCTACCTCCTCCGGGTCGGCGACCGCGTCCTGATCCTCGGAGCCGGCCCACAGGGTCCCCCTTCGACGCTCGGCGAGGTCACCGACCCGGCCGAACTCGCCCGGCTGGCCCCCCGCCGAGGGCCCCGAGCCCCCGTCGAGCCCGCCCGCCCGTCGCCCGCCTTCGACCATCGGATCGGAGACGACGAATGACGAGCCGGATCGTTCCCATGATCCTCCTGGCCCTGGCCCTGGCGTTCGGGGCCCCGGCCCTCGCCGCGCCCGATCGGCCCCGGCCCGCCGCGAGCCCGAGCCCGAGCGTCCCCCGGCCCAACGCCCGGGTCGAGGCGACGGCGGTCGAGCCCCCGCCCCCGGTTCCCGCCGACAAGCCGGTCGATGCCAAGGCCGCCCCGCTCGCCGGCTTCCCCCTGACGTTCACGATCGACGATTTCAAGGGGATCAAGAGCGTCGCCCTGATCGGCCTGGTCTCGCTGGCGCCGGTCGCCCTGCTCATGTTCACGTCGTTCATCCGGATCAATATTGTCCTCGTCCTGCTCCGCCAGGCCCTGGGGAGCCCGCAGGTCCCCGGCAACCAGGTTCTGGCGGCGCTGGCGCTCTTGCTGACCCTTCTGGTGATGAAGCCAGTGGGCGAGTCGGTCTACGACCGGGCCGTCGCGCCCTGCCTGGCCGGGAAGATCTCGCCGAGCCGCGCCTGGGAGGAGGGTTCGGGCCCGATCAAGACCTTCATGTGCCGGCAGATCCTCCGGACCAACCACGGCCACTACCTCCGCGACCTCCACGCCCTGGCCGAACCCTCCCTGGTTGAGCCGGACGACGCCGAGGACTACCCCCTGAGGGTCGTGGCCCCGGCGTTCCTGCTCAGTGAGCTGACCACGGCCCTGATGATCGGCTTCGTGATCTACCTGCCCTTCCTGGTGATCGACCTTGTGGTCTCGGCCGTCCTGTCGGCGATGGGCCTGTTCATGCTCCCGCCCTCGCTGGTCGCCCTCCCCCTGAAGCTGGTCCTGTTCGTCCTGGCCGATGGCTGGCTTCTGGTGGCCACGGCGCTCTTGCGGACGTTCGCCGTCTAAGAGGCGATCCGGTCATTTTTCTGAGTGGTAGCGATGGGCGATGGGCGATGGGCGATGGGCGATAAGGTCAAAGGGCGATGGGTGAAGGAATTTCCGGAAAAGCAGCCGAAGTGGCTTCGGATCCCTTGGCTCTTGTCCGGCGTTAACCATCAACCATTCACCATTTTCGATCCCGGATAGCGACCAAGGAGGATCCGGCGATGGAGATGTCCCAGGTGATCGATTGGTCGCGCGAGGCCCTCCGGATGGCCCTGCTTCTGGGCGGGCCGCTGCTGGCGGTGGCGCTGGTGGTGGGGCTGGTCGTGGGGGTCGGGCAGACCCTCACGCAAATGCACGAGCCCGCCGTCGGCCAGGTCGCGCGGCTGGTCGCCGTCCTCGCCGCCACCCTGCTGGCGCTGCCCTGGCTGATCGGCCATTGGGTCGCCTACGCCGTCGACCTGATCGGGTCGATCCCGGACCGGCTCTGAAGATCGATGATGTCAGATCAATCATCTCAGTTTTCAGAACGTCCCGATCCTTCTGAAATCCGCGATCCTTGCAATCCGCGATTTCTCCCCTCCAGGACCCGCCATGACGCCCGGAATCGAAGCGGTCGCCCGGCTGGTGGTGCTGGCGGGGCCCTGGCTGATGGTCCTGGCGCGGGCCCTGGGGCTGGCCTGGACCGCCCCGGTCCTGGCGACGCCGGGGTTGGGAGGCCGGGCCCGGCTGATCCTGGCGGGGACGCTGGCGGCGCTGGTCGCGCCGGTGGTCGCGGCCGACCTGACCGCGCCGCCGACGGCGTGGGTCCTGGCCGGGGCCTGCCTGGCCGAGTTGGCGATCGGCGCGGGCCTGGGGTGGGCGGGGGCCCTGGTGATCGCGGGCGCGAGGCAGGCGGGCGAGGTGGTCGGGGGGCAGTCGGGGCTCTCGCCCGCCGCGCTGTTCGACCCCGAGGCTGGCGACGGCCTGACGCCGCTGGGGCATCTGTATGGCCTGGTCGCGCTGGGCGTGTTTTTGGCGCTGGACGGCCCGCCGCAACTGGTCGGGGCCCTGGCCGAGAGCTACCGGGTGGTGCCCGCCGGGGGCGCGCCGCCCTCGGCCGAGGTAGCGAACTGGGCGTTCGAGCGGGTGGGCCGGGCCCTGGCGCTGACCCTCCGGGCGTCGGCCCCGCCGGCGCTGGCGCTGACGATCGCGGGCCTGGCCCTGGGCTTGCTTGGGCGGGCGGCGCCCTCGCTGCAACTCCTCTCGCTCTCGCTGCCGGCCCGGACCCTGGTCGGTCTGGCCCTGGCCGCCCTCGGCCTGGTCACCCTGGCCGCGACGCTCGGGTCCGCCTGGCAGGTCGGGTTCCCGTGGGGGTGGGCCGGATGATCGGGCCCGATCGCGATGGGAAATGACCGATGGGAAATGACCGATGCGGAATGACCGATGCGGAATGACTCATGGGTGATGGGTGATGGGTGATGGGTGATGGGTGATGGGTGATGGGTGAATGGCACTGACGGAGCCGTAACTCTTTCCATCGGCGGGGGATGTACAGGAGGGCCCTCCTCGCCTCCAATCGAGGGTATCTCACCACCTTCGACTGACAACAAGGAGGGCTCCCATGT